>Ga0209389_1002964_pt1 | contig 13360 bp, 12 predicted proteins | sample CowpearedBW_FD_187526 | JGI IMG/M metagenome (GOLD analysis project Ga0209389, IMG submission 187526) | Root nodule microbial communities of legume samples collected from California, USA - Cow pea red BW (SPAdes) (version 2) | ecosystem: Host-associated > Plants > Roots > Nodule | place: USA... | reverse complement strand
ACTCAGAGGTATCCACCACAAGTGTATTGCCTAAACAATCATAACATGCTTGGTTGATTTGAATGTATGGTATTGTGGAATTATATCTGATTTAATGGATGAACTCTCTTGTGCTCTAGCTTACCCTACTTTCTTTGTTGTGTGATTTGCTGTGTGGTACTCTCTTTTGCGATGATCATCAACTTGTTGGTGTGAACAGATGCGAGGAACACCCGTAGGCAACAGGGGGTGGAGATTCTGCTGCATAGTCCGCGTGGACTAGTTTATATTTCCGTATGAGTTTATCTAGGGCTGCGACCCACGTAATTGTTCGTCCTTAGATTTATGTACTTTGGTTATCTTTTCATCTAATTTTCTCTTGGACATCGTGGTGTGTCATGGATTGTATGGAATTGAGTTTAAAACTCTCAGACTGCGTCTTTATGTTATCTTTCTTGTAACACTTCCTTTAATTTCGCGTACTTAATTAAATGGGATGTTACATAATTTAGTAATTTTAATTTAATTTAGGATAATTATTTTACAGTTTAGTACAACTCAATTAATTTAGTACAACTCAATTAATTTTGTCCAGTCCTAATTTTATTAAGGTTGGCAATTTCATACATATAGTTTTTTTCTTTTCAGACAAGATTGCATGAATGGGTCTTCTTATTTGAAACACGTTTAATTAATAAAAGAGTCATTTCTTGTCGTATCTCCGTAATTACAATCTTGAATATAACTTTTAATATTCCGCATTATATATTTTAAAATACAAAATAAAAATTATATTTTAAATTGTATAATTTGAAATATAAATATATTTTAGATTGTATATTTTAAAATACAATTTATATTACATTACATAATTTGAAATAAAAAAGTTGAGAAAATAAAAATAAAAATTATAGAGGTGCAGAGAGAAATTGCGCTACACCATAACTTTTGATAAATTAAACAGACCAGAAATTCTAAAAAATTAAAAAGAAAGGAGGAGTTCGTATATTTTTATTGTATTTGTTTCCGTAATAATTAAAATATTCCGTAATTTAAAAGATTTATTTTTACTATTAACATTTCTCCTTTATTATATGTTATTTAAAAAAAAAATCTGATACAAAATTTTATTTTATTTTTTAATTATTTTACTTTTTCTTGTTCATCAAATTTGCAATTTTAACTATACATTTCTTTTGAATTCTTCGGTATAAATTTTAAAAAAATTATTTCGTGGTTAAATTTTTTTTTATCAAATTTAATCATCAGATAGATATTTAATTATTTTTATTTTCTAATATTTATAGCTTTAATTTATTAGATAACTCAAAAAAAATTCTCGTTTCTTTTACTTCTTAGTTTTGTTTCAAAGGAACTTTCATTCTATAAATCTTCCTTCTCTTTAATTAATGGAATATTTTTACTTTTGACATTTTATAAAAATAAAAAATGTTATTATGTGTAATTATTATTAAATGTCATATTTTATTTGGATTTTATTAATATTTGAGAGTAAAACAAGAAGAAGAAAAAAAAAATTGATTCCATTAGCATACAAAAGGACTGGTAGTAGAATTTTGGGACCAGCATGGCAGTTGTTACTTTGACTCTTCCAAAAAATCATTAGAAAACAAAACACTACTGTCCTTAAGTTTCTTCCCATAACAGTTTCCCTTGTCCTTCCAATCACTTCCATCTCAATAATTCCACACACACCACTACGAGTGAGTGGATGAGTGAACGAGTCACCACCATGGAAAAAGCTGCACGACTCGTCTTCATCCCTGGTCTGGGAGCGGGTCATCTCGTCTCCGCCATTCAGTTCGCGAACCTTCTGTTGGAGCGCCACCACCATATCTCCATCACTCTCCTCGTAATCAAACTACCATCCGACACCACAACCGCTGCTTACACTCATTCCCTTCTTAACTCCCAACGTCTTCAGCTCATCAACCTCCCCGAAACTCCCTCCAACTCCCAACCAACTCTAATGAACGAAACAATCGAACTTCAAAAGCCACACGTCAGAGAAGCCATCTCCAACCTCAGCCCTACACCCCCACTCGCGGCCTTCGTGGTGGACATGTTCTTCACCACCATGATCGATGTCGCCAAAGAGTTCAACGTCCCTTCACTCGTCTTTTTCACCTCCGGTCTTGCTTTCCTTGGTTTGATGCTTCATCTCCACACCCTCAAGGAAGAGGAGAACGCCGAGTTCACTGAGTTCGACGCCGAGTGGGTCATCCCGAGTTTCGCGAAGCCAATCCCAGCACGGAATTTTCCTTCCGTAACGCTGAGGAAGGAGTGGGAGGAAGTTTTCATGAACTTCGGGAGGGGCCTCAAGAAAGCTGATGGCTTCATAGTAAATTCGTTTGAGGAGCTAGAATCCCATGCGGCCCAATCCTTCTTTCACGGGCCTCAGGCCGTTTATGCAGTGGGACCCATTCTGAACCCAAAGCCCAAGCCCCATGCCAACGCTCACGCTGACAACGCTGACATCTTCGATTGGCTTGACCAGCAACCTCCTTCCTCCGTTTTGTTCCTGTGCTTTGGGAGCATGGGTTCTTTTGGTGAGGATCAGGTGAGGGAGATCGCACGGGCTCTTGAAAACAGTGGGGCCCGCTTCCTGTGGTCCCTGCGGAAACCTCCACCGAAGGGCTCTACTTTCATGACCCCGCCCTCTGATTACGCTCCCTCGGAATTGCCTCCGATTTTACCTGCGGGCTTTTTAGATCGGACGGCAGGGATTGGAAAGGTGATCGGATGGGCCCCTCAGGCCCAAATACTGGCCCACCGAGCCACCGGAGGGTTTGTTTCCCACTGCGGCTGGAATTCTAGCCTTGAGAGCATACATTTTGGTGTGCCCATTGCGACCTGGCCGCTCTACGCCGAACAACAGACGAACGCGTTCTTACTGGTGCGTGAGCTGGAGATTGCTTTGGAGATTTCTTTGGATTACAGGGTTGACTTCATGGGTGAAGCTCCCAGTGTTTTGAGTGCGGAGAAGATAGAAAATGGAATAAGGAATTTGGTGGAGATTGATGATGAGAGAAGGAAGAGAGTGGTGGAAGCGAGTGAAAAGAGTAGGACGACATTGTTGGAAGGTGGATGTTCCCACTCTTCTTTAGGACGTTTCGTTGATTACGTTATGAATCAGGTTTAGGTATCTTACTCTAATCTAATCGATCATACATATTGCATGCGTAATAATGCTTATAATGCTTGTATTCGTTATCAAGTTGCTATAATTTCTTTTTATCAGCTGTTGCATATGTAAGACTAAGGCAGTGATGTAAACTCCATAAAGATACTCTTTCCAATTTCCCATTACAATCCTAAAATCTAGAATGAAGCTTATATTCGCAGTGGATATTCTCAATGTTTTTGTTCTAGCGTACCAAATATTTCGAGACTATATTTTCACTATTTCCTTATAACAATTCATTACCACCACCCTTTCTTTATTCTTGACATTTTATGTGGTTATTATATACTAAAAAAAATAATTCTACAAAGGTAATCAGCACTATCATACAGAGTAAGAAGAATAATTAGGTTTTTATGCGTACCAATAGAAAATAAATATAAAGTTGTACTCACTTACTCTTTCATTTTCTTACACCAATTCTTTTTTCTGTCTCTTACATATTTTTCCATCATATACTGCCTTGTACATGAAAACTGGTTGATCTAGTTTTGTAGCCAAATATGACCAATTAAATCCTAAACATGTCTTCCTATATATACGTACCAGTGCAATTTACGATGCTTACAACATATAATCGAACTATTTGAGACAACACCTATCTCTATTCAAAGGAATGCCTAGGGGTGAGACTGAATAATAACAACAGTTGCAGTTTGCCTCAACATAGATGCTCCTGACCTTTTGCCACTATCCCAAGTATCTCGAATAAATGTATCATAAGGACTTGTTCATGAGATAGCATCTCCACTATCATACAAAACACTTCATTCGGTCTTCAATTATTCTGTTTCAGTTTAATCAACTGGGCCCTGATGATACACTACAGCCAAATGCTGCATTTAAATGCCACATCATGTAAAAAAGGTTGAGTCGAAGAACTATACCTCCATTGAAGTAGTACAAAAACCACAGCATTTCTTGATTCAGGAGCAAAAAGTAGAATCAAAATTGTCACTATTCAGCTGCACAACCGTGCTGTGCATGAATTGAATATGTTTTTCATCAATGAAAAATTGTTTCAAGTGAATGACCAATGACAGCTCTAGTCATGTGCACACTGGATGAACTTATGCAGGTATCGTTGGTCATAATCAAACCTAACCGGCACCTAATTTTGTTCAAGTTTGGCATAATTTATTCATTTCAGTCACTTGATTCCAAGATCCTGTTTAAGTTTGAATTGTAGCCTGGCTTATAACCAACACCCATCATGTCCCTAGTCAATATGTCCAAGATATAATATATCTCACCGCTTAGAGGGTGCTTCTCATCTCTAGCTACAAAGTAGTTCACACACCCAGCAATTTCAACCCAGCTACATGCAATTTCCTTTTGCAAACCTTTTTCCTTCATATGATTTCTCACTCGATCAACATTTTCCCATTCTCCCTCCTCTGCATAGATATTTGAGAGCAGAACATGATATCCAGCAATCCTTTTTTCCTTTTCCATATTAAGCAACTTTTCTGCAATAACTTTTCCCAGTTCAAAGTACCCATGATTTTTGCAGGCTCCAAGAATAGATCCCCAGATTTCTACTGCATCACCGTCCTCACCCAGTCTCTCAACAAACTCATAAGCTTCGACCACCCTCCCAACCCTCCCTAACATGTCTGCAACACAACAATAATGTTCCGTTGAGGGCTTGATTTTATGTACTTTATCCATCGACTCAAATATGTGAAGACCTTCTTCAACCAAACCACTGTAATTGCAAGCAGACAGGATGGCAATAAAAGTAATTGCATCGGGCTTAATCCCGCATCTCAGCATGGAATCATACAAGGCAAGGGCTCTCTTACCCATTCCATGCTGACCATAGCTCATTATCATTGTGGTGTACGTGACAGAATTCTTCTCCGGTGTTCTGATAAAAACATTTTCGGCATAACTGATTGCACCCGATTTTGAATAAGCGTCCACTAAAGCAGTTCCCACATAAACATTTTGGTCCAACAACAGACGTATGGAGAATCCATGAAGTTGCCTAGCAAGGTCCGTGCTTCCCATGGAACTACAAGATGGGAGAATCGAAGCCAATGTCACTGCATTAGGTATTACCTTGCGCACCAATGCCTCTCTAAGAATGAGAATAGCTTTGTCACTGAGCCCATTCTGAGTATAACCAGCAATCATAGCGTTCCATGAGGCCAGATCTCTATCACTTGGGCCGTTCTGCTCAAACAATAACTCCGAAGTCGTAATCAAGCCAGATTTAGCATACATGTCAATCAGATAACTCTCCATACCCTCAAATTGTATCCCATGGCGAATTAGATATGCATGCGTTTGCCTTCCAATGTACGAGTCCCTCATGTTAGAAGCCGCAGAGAGTAACGCCGTCACAGTGACAGAATCGATGGTAAACCTCTGCTTCTGCATCTCACACACAAGCATCAGTGCTTCCTCGTCCAAACCATTCTGCGCAAAGGAAGAAATTATCGTATTCCACGATACAGCATCCCTTTCAGACATCTTTTCAAAAACCTTAAAGGAAGTATCCACGGAACTGCATCTGGAGTACATCACAATGATTGCATTGACAACAATAGTGGGAGTAACCGCCAAACTTTTTAGAACAAATGCATGTATCTGCTGGGCCAATTTTATTTGCTGCAGCTGGGAAACAGCAGAGATAACCGACAGGAAAGTGACGTCATCGCACACAGCCTCCTCTGACTCCAAAGCTCGAACGAACACGTCGATCCCCTGAAGAGGACAGTTATTTTGAACATAGCCGCCAATCATGGAGTTCCAGACCTCAGTATTTTTGTTAGAACAGCAATCGAAAACCATCCTCGCATATTCTAAGCAGCCAAGGTCAGCAAACATAACAATTGCGGAGCTAACAGCAAAGACATGATCGACATAGTCAGCCCCGTGTTTAAGAAGCAGGCCATAAAGCATAAGGGCGGTGGTTGGGTGAGTGACGGCGGGGAAGACATTGACGAAAGTGACGGGGGTTGGCGTGAGAGAGGCTTTGACGAGGGTGGCGAAGGCGCGAAGAGCGTGGAGGTGCCTGTGGGTCTTGACGAACCAGGAAATCAAGGTGTTCCAAGCGACGACATTTCGTTTGCGCATTACAGCAAACAGTTTGAGGACGTAGTCGTGTTGGGGTTGGGTGGAGAAAGGGGGTAAGCATGCGGAGTACATGTTCAAGAGGGAGTTGTAGACGACTCGGGAATTGGATTGGGAGCGAAGAAAATGGGAATGAAGGGCCTTACCGGCCATGAGGTTTTGGGTAAGGGCGCAGGCCTTGAGGGTGGAAGAGAAGGTGTACCCATCGGAAGCCGTGTTCCGCCTCGACTTCATCTCCGCGTAAAGCTGCAGGGCTTCCAATGGCATCTTGTTGCAGATGAAGCCGATGATCACGGTGTTCCACACGGCGGTGGAGGCGCGTGGAAGGCTGTCCAGAAGATGGCGAGCCAGCTGAGGCTGCCCTTGTTGGCATAGCTGGCTTAGGCGAGTGCGGATGGTGACGCCGCCGTTTGGGTTTCGAGCCACCGCGGGATCGGTGACCGGAACGGGAACTGGAACGGGAACTGAAACGGGAACGACGGGAGAAGCCATCACCCTGATTTCCTTCTTGTTTTCACACTCATATTGTTACCTCTTCATCCATTAGCCTCTTCCTATCCACAACATCACAATAAAATGGATAAAGTTAGCAACTTTAGGCCATTACAATCCACAACTAATTAAACCAACTCCATGTTTTTTTGTTTTTTTTTCAATTTTCTAATTTTTTCTGCTCTGCCCCATAAAAGCTTCTGATTTTTTTTCCAGTTTTTTAATATTTATGACGCAATTTTACTTAAACGTGAGCTTTAAAATTGTTTTTTTTAGTTAAAAGCTAGTAAAACATAAAAGGTATAGATTAACAATATTCTAATAAATTTAAATATTTATATACTCTGTAAAATAAAAAAATCAGTGGACGACACCCATGTATATTTAGTAAATTACAAAAATGTGAATATCCATCTAACAAATACTCAAACACGTAGAGATAGGTTTTTCACTTACAAAGATAAATAGTGTACAAAAAATGTATATACGAAAATACTAAATATCTTTTCTATACAAAGTTATGGGAAAAATAATGCTCTCTTATATCCAGCCCTGGTTCTAGATCAAATAGTTTACCAAATTCATACATAATTGGTCAATATTATAAGACCACCTTTAAAGTAGCCTCGTTAGTCGATTTAATAACTATGTTTCCTATTTTAAAAGATAGGAACAGTACTGAGTACATCAAAATAGTTAAAATATGTGTATAACAATTTTAAAAGAATTAATGTATTCAATTATTAGAATTCAACTAAATTAATAATTTAATATTAAAATTATATTTTTTATAAAAATATTTAAAACGGAATATGTCAATATTGAACCATGATTTATTCAAATAATATAATAGAGTGAAACTCGATTTAAATCATAAAAATAATATAACTGATATATTAAAAATAGTAAAATTATAATTCAATTTAAAATAAAAATGAAAATTACTAATTTTTGAAAATGTAAGAAAAAAAAAAGAAACTATTTGTATTCCAAGGGTCCGAGAAAAGAAAACCATGTTAGGCATAGTTTCCTTCTGGAATATACGAAGTAGGCATTGGTGCGGAGGAATAACGAGGAAAAGAAAGAATTATACTCAATACCTTCGTTGCATCGAGACTCACAATAATCTGAATCCAGAACATGGAGATGCAACAACTCCTCAGTATGGGCTTTCCCGATGAGTTAGCCGCTCAAGCCCTGGCCGCCACCGGCGGCAAATCCACCGTCAAAGCCACCGAATGGATTCTCACTCACAAATCCAACGCCGCCAACACCTCCACATTCCAGCCCAAGCTTGATCGCTTCTTCCATTCTTCTCAATCCCCCACACCTCCACAATCGCAATCACAGGAACAAATAGAAGAAGAAGAAGACGAAGAACCTTCCAAACGTCCCAGACCTTCTACACATTCTGCGCAGCATCCACAGCCACAACCACCGCCACCACCGCCACCGCAACAAAACTGGCCCACTTTCTTCTTGAAAACCGCAGAGAAGAAAAACGCCAACACTCACATTCACCAACCCTTGTACGAGCGCTTGCGTCCCAGGACCCTCGACGACGTCGTAGGGCAGGACCATCTCCTCGCCGCCAACTCCCTCCTTCGCTCCGCAATCCAACGCAACCGCCTCCCCTCCATCCTCCTGTGGGGTCCACCTGGTACTGGTAAGACCACTATCGCTAAAGCCATCGTTAAATCTTCAACCGCAACACGTTACCGGTTTGTCTCCTTATCCGCCGTCACTAGTGGCGTTAAGGACGTCAGGGACGCCGTTGACGAGGCTCGAAAACTCAGACTTAAATCCAACCAATCCACCGTTCTCTTCGTGGACGAGGTTCACCGGTTCAACAAGTCCCAGCAGGACTCTTTCTTACCCGTCATTGAAGATGGCAGCATTGTATTCGTTGGGGCCACCACTGAGAACCCTTCTTTCCATTTGATTACACCTCTCTTGTCTCGCTGCCGTGTCCTCACCCTTAACCCTCTCCAACCCCACCACCTTGCCTTGCTTCTGAACCGCGCTGTCAGTGACGCCGACAAAGGGTTGGTGCAGAGCGCGGGGGTTCAAGTTGATGTTAAAGAGGATGCTGTTGATTATATAAGCAACAATTGCGATGGAGATGCTCGGGTGGCCCTCAATGCTCTGGAGATTGCAGCTGTTACTGCAGCAGCGAGGGTACAACATGGTAAACAAAAAGAAGAAGGGGTGGAAGATCTTCATACAAACGAGGATTATAAGGTTGCTGTTGTTAGTGTTGATGATGCAAGGGAAGCACTTCAGTGCAAGCATCTTGCTTACGATAAAGCAGGGGAAGAGCACTATAATCTGATCAGCGCGCTGCACAAGTCTATGAGGGGAAGCGATGCGAATGCAGGTATTTATTGGTTGGCAAGAATGTTAGAGGGAGGTGAAGAGCCTCTTTACATTGCACGCAGACTCATACGATTCGCAAGTGAGGATGTTGGTTTGGCTGATCCATTAGCTCTTAATCAGGCTGTTTCTTGCTACCAAGCTTGCCACTTCTTGGGAATGCCCGAATGCAATGTAATTCTTGCACAGTGCGTTGCTTACTTGGCCTTGGCACCTAAATCTGTTGCAGTGTATCGAGCCTTAGGGGCCGCGCAGAAGGCAGTGAGGGAATCTGCGGGACAGAATGAGGGGGTGCCTCTGCATTTGAGGAATGCTCCAACCAAATTAATGAAGGAAATTGGGTATGCGAAGGGATACATCTACCCTCCGGACAACCCTTCCTCCACACAGACTTACTTGCCACCATCACTTCAAGGCTACAAGTTTCTTGATTGGCCTGACAGGATTCCTTATGATGGATCAGAGCATTAAATCAAAGATCAGGAGTTATGTGTCATTTTTTATCTTTTGTTTTGCCGTATGTATATTTTTTCACCATTGCTGAGAAATACATCAACGATGATGGGGGTGAAATGCATTATGTAAATTTTGACACAGTTAAATATCATTCTGACAAGTTTTATTGTTTTATTGAATAATTGTTCTGAGTAAATTAAAAGCAAATGAACACCGGAAATTTTAAATGCTTACTTAAATTCAATTACAAAGATATTTCAGCAAAAAACATTATACCCGTAAACATAACATACTAAATTACTAGTCTGAGGTGTAGTACACTGGCATTGAAGTTATCTGGTATGAGGAGGTACTTATGGAATACGGTTGACAGTGGGTACACTACAGATGCAGCCTAAACATTACAATTGCCTGCATTTCAAGCTTTACACGGATGACTCAAGCGAAATACGTGATTTACAATCCACCTACAACATGCTAACAGTTGTGACGATATACACAACCTCTCTTATTATTAGTAAAAGCTGAGATTGGGGGTCAACAGAGGAATTAGATCCATTCCTTGGGGTTGATGCACGCATCCAAGAGTTTCCATTCTTCGCTTCCTTCTTCCGGTTTCTGCATACAAGATGTCATCGCCGTTTCAGTAACAATTTCGTAAGTTAAAAATTAGAGGTATCTGATATCTACTTGTTTAAAATAAAGATTCCAAAATCATACATGATCATATTCCCACCGGGCTGTCAGTGGGAGAGATACAAGAATACTCTCTATCCTGCCCCCAGTTTTCAGTCCAAATGTTGTACCCCTATCATATACCTGTGGCCGAAAAATGTTAGATAAGACATTTGATACTGATAAAAAAGAGTATAGAAGTACACTTTAGCCTATAGTTGGATTAAAAAGCGTACCAAATTGAATTCAACATATCGTCCCCTTCGCAATTGTTGCCATGCTTTCTGATGTTCTGTGAAGGGTAAATCCTTCCTTTTCTCTATGATAGGTATATAAGCAGGAATAACAGAATTTGCACATTCTGCAAGAAAATAATTGTTTAAGCAGCATGAGATAGTGACAATTAGATTTCTATCCAGTGTGAAACATCAAACTTATATTGCAAACAGTCACCAGTAGCAAAGGAAAGTAGCATCTCCTGATCATAGTCGTTCAGATCATCAAAAAATATCCCTCCAAGCCCTCTTCTTTCACCTCGATGCTGAGTGGAGAAATAAAAGGAAAATCAATGAAAACAAAACAACAGCAGCATATGCTCATGCACCAAAGTTCAATTAAAAATATACTTCAAATAAATTCATTGTAGTCCTTTACAAATATAGCAGAAGGCATCCTTGGAACATCTAGTTAGACATTATATTTTCTTTTTCTCAACTGGTGCACTACAATATGGGACCACTGTGTATGATAACTGACAAACAAGAGACTGAAACACAAGGTACAATTCTAAACTTACGCCTACTTCTTCCTTGCAACATGAAAAGTATCAAATGTTTTGTCAACGTTTAGTATTTAAGACAAAGAATATAGAATAAGTTATGCTATTGTTTGGTAAGTCAATTGGATAGGATAAGCTTATCCTATCATGTTAGTCTTGCCGGAAGTTTACCACAAGGAAAAGGTTTAGGTCATGAACACAATATGACAGATACAATTTTCCATTATTTACCCACAACTCATTTGTTTCACGACCACTACCACTACAATTGTTGTAACTAGCAGTACAACCATTGCTACTACCACCATTATTGTTGATACCATCTTTGCGCAACACGGTAATGTTCACTACATCGCCATCACCATTGTTCTTACTACAGCTAAAGTAACCAACACCATTGCCACTTTTGCAACTATTATATTCACTGCCACAAGATATATTGCCTCCATCGCTGTAGCATCACCAGACCTTGATGCCATCATTCCTATACTTCCCTTCATTGTTTCCATTATTGTCACAATTGCTACTACGACCACCACTTCTGCTGTTAATGTCATTCCCATGACTACCAATACTTTTTCACAATAGTAAATTTGTCATTTGCATACAATTTACATTATTATCTACCAGTATGCACCAAACACAGGACAATATAGGAACTTAATTTGCTTGTATCCTTTGGGAAGCCTGACTGTTAAACAAGCCTTTAAATGCATATATTTTTCATTAATATTTTTCCTAAAATGGTATTAGGACGAACAGTAAGAAGAAATGACATTTCTCAAAACAGAGCATAAACAGATAATGAGAAAAAAAAAAGATTGTCCACCCAATGTTGTCAATGAGGTCATATTTCACCCCACATACCTTCATTTTCACAATTTAAGGTTTACAAATCAAATGAACCTGTTACATTGCATACAAAAAATCAGTATCTCAGAAATCACTATCTCAGTTAATGCTAAGAAATACTTGGTGATAATTGTGTTTGCCACTTGCTGTATTTCTCACACAATAACCACATGCAGAAAACCTCCAACTATTGCCAAGCCACTTCATTTAAATTCATGGCTTCTAGATACCCCCCTGCATCACATTTTCTTCCATTCCCGTCATTTTATTCTCTACTACAGTCATTACTGTTAGTCCGTTACCCATTTACCACCATTGGTTTCTTGCTTATTAATTATTATACCCTCCAAGTCGTCATATATTAAACTCATCAAAATTAACCATAAGTCCATGTGATTGTTAAGTTTTGCTTTTATGAAACAGGCCCAAAGGCTATACTGAAAAAATACAGTAATATCTTCACTGTGTGAAAAATGTTGAAGAATAATACCTTGATATAAAAGTAATCATCACACCATTTCTTGAATCGAGGGTAAAATGTAGGCTCAAACTTGTCACAGGCACGTTTTTGAACCTACACAAAAAAGTATGATAGAAGTACATTCAGTGAAACACTTTCTCTAGAATGCATCCAATAAAATATAATAAAATCACTTGAATGATCAACTACAGCTTAATGTTTCCCTAACAAAAAAATTTCAAAACAAAAATCAAGATTACATCAAATTGATAATTTATGTTTCCAATTCAGGGTTTAATCTAGGTAATATAGAAAGTTTGAAAGACTTTATGCGACCCTGACCGAAGAGTCCTTAAGCATTTGCAGAAACCCTTTTATGGAAACACAGAGAAAGTCATTATGCGTTCAACATTTCAATGCCTGTCACTTTAAAATAACCAAGCTTACATAAACTAAACTTAAAAAAACCTACCCACGACTATAAAGATATATAAATGTACTCACTAAAAGTACCAAAACCATTAAGGTATAGTAACGTTTTTTATTTTTATAAAAGGTCATGCTAGGTATCACTATATTCTTTGGCATATCTGTTAAGCCGACACCCCAAAATACATCAAAGTATGGTAAACATTTTAACCCAAAGGAAAGTGATTTTTTTTTTTCTATCTTGTTTCCAAAAAAAAAAACGCCACTGTAGTCTTGTAGGTTCTAAATCATAAAAACAATATCAACTGATATTTGCGTTAAGCAACGTACTGAGTGGAAGTGCTTAACATCCTCCTCAAAAATATAAGCTGGTGTCAGGTCAGTCCCCCCACCAAACCACCATTGTCTAGGTGCACCAGGAGCATCTGCAAAAGCAACAGCATGACTATCAACAATAGCAGCACACTCAACAAAGGGTTCAACTCAACAACTCTATGCTCTCACGTTAACACCCCTTTGCTTTCATATTGATTAGAAAATAAAATACCGTCCTAAGATTTTGAGAATAAACAGCTGTAAC
>Ga0209389_1002963_pt1 | contig 13363 bp, 10 predicted proteins | sample CowpearedBW_FD_187526 | JGI IMG/M metagenome (GOLD analysis project Ga0209389, IMG submission 187526) | Root nodule microbial communities of legume samples collected from California, USA - Cow pea red BW (SPAdes) (version 2) | ecosystem: Host-associated > Plants > Roots > Nodule | place: USA... | reverse complement strand
GAGTTTTATTTGAAAAAAAAAAAAGTTTCTATTACCATTTCAAAACCTGTTGTACATGATTGCAGGACATTTATGACTAGACTAAAAGTAGTAAGCAATAAATTTTTAAAATACGTTGTTAGTTGTCATACCTGCAAATTACGGTGAAGAGATGTAAAGGGCTCTAATCTAAGAAGGTAATAAAGAACAATGCCCATACTTGAGTAATGAGACCCATAGTAGAAACTGCATGAATAGAAAAACACTAACACATTAGAAAAGGTTATCTATCTTATATGAGCGACAAAATAAAGGATCACTACAAATCTTAGACCAAAACAGACCAATTACCTGGGTATATCAGGATCACAAAAACTACGGTATCTATCTTCAAATACCTAAATATAAGAAGCATACCATAAGAATGGTAATAATAAAGATAATAGATCAAACTGACTTATATTTTGAACGCTAACCTCAAATCGCTTTGTATCAAGTGCTCCAATAGGCTTTGAGAGATCTCGAAATGTAGATGACTTGTTAAAATCAAGAACCTCTGATGAGTGGTCAGCCAAGACCCAAGGAAAAACGGGATATTGGGTCAAATCATTGTAAGATCTTCCAGCAAGTGTATTTAGAATCATTAAATACTCAAAGTTTGTTATATCCCTCCTCCTCCAGTTTTCTCTGGCAGTTTCTGCCATTTCTTGTGCCACTCGCCGATCAACAAAACTAATAGATCCACTCTTATCCCTTCCACTTCCCTTAGGAAATGAATATTCGTTTCTTGTAGTAACTATCAAGTTTCCTATATCTTTTGCATCCTTCATGGATGCAAAGTTTAAAAACACTGGGGCAACTGAATCGCTAAAGAAAATCTCTATGGCAGTGTATCTGAGCAAATACCGTGTCCAATGAACAGCTTTTATCTAATAAGATCATAATCAGAAAAAAGAATCATCCAAAAGAAAAGGAAAAAAATAGATAATCAATATTCAATGAGTGTAGTGCAATAAAACATGCAAAGAAAATGAAACCAGCAAACCAACCTTGGCAACACTCCATCTTCGATGCCGTTTAACACATCTCATAAGTTTAATAGATCCATTTCCATTTGTTAGTTCTGCATGACCAACTGCTGCTCCCTTTTGAGGATCCATACCAGAAACAGGCCACTTATATGATCTTTGTTTTACATCAGACTTGGTGAGATCAGAATTAAGTGAGGCATCAAAGTTTTTAAAAACAGATGACCCACCAGTACCCTCTACCAAAAATTGAGCAGAGAAATGTAAAACATTTTTCATCACTGCCAAATGACCAGCTAATTTTCTCTTTGGGGTCACAAGAACACAAGGAATTGAAACAAGCACCTGAAAATTGAAATTAGGCATGATATCAGCAACAGAGTTTCAGACTACCTTTCAATACCAAGAGACCATATTCCATCCTACCACATACCTCACTAGCTTCTGTTTCAGGAGAAGAGGAAGTATCTTTTCGTTCTTGCACAGTATCCTTTCTGTCACTGACATCTTTAGGTAATTCTGAGGATTGGCAGTCTGAATGATCACCGGGAGTTTGTGTCTTCTGTCCACTTATATCAGTATTGGTTTCATTTGTGTCTGAAGTTCCCTCATCAGTTATTTTTCTTATCCCTTTCAGTAAGAGCTGCTTCATTTGGTCAGGTATATTACCCACAAAACCATGATTACTTTCACTAACAGGAGTAGCAACCCCACTACCAGTGGCAGAAAGAGGACTACACAGACTTTCATCAAAATGGTAATTTTGCCTTAGCTTTGGCCTGCGTCGCCATGTGTCTTCTATCTTATCAAGTTTCCAATGTGTAACAACAGTATTTGGAAAAGGCTTAGCAGACCATGGACCCCTCTCATCAATTAAAGAACGAAACATGTGAATCCATTTTTCCTGTATAAAAGCAACCCTATTTCTTAACAAGCATACAGATTAAATATAACATCTTTTATAAGGAAAAAGCAGGGTTAACAAATGCATAAATGTATAACAAAGAATCTTATGCCTACAGCGACATTTTGCTGCTTTTCCTCAGAAGTCAGCTGGAATTCAGCTATTCTGCTATCATCTGAAGCAATAACAGAGTTCAAGCTGCTTTGTATATCATCTTCAAAAGCTTTCTTGCTGCTAAATTCTCCCGAGGAGTTTTCATCTACTTTAGAACGAAGTTCCTGTATCTGTTGGGAGCGGTCCATTTTAGATGTCTTGATATATTTAGCCTCATCATTTACCTGCAAAGTTAAAGACAACAGATAAAAACACAACACTTCATGCAACAAAATATTCATTAACCATAGCCAGAGTACATAATATATCACTCGTATTCAAGATGACTCCATGGATCAACTGTATAGAATGGAAAGAAACTAATAGATAAAAAAAAATTTAAATTGATCAGAAGATTAACAAGAATGAACACATTGTATGCATTGTTTGACCAAAGTTTTCAAAAGCATTTCAGTTCCTGGAATGACCTTAATTAGTTTATAACTGATGGTCATCAAATAAGTCGCATGCTGATAACTAATATACGATATATTTCTTACAAAACAATTGATGAAAATATCACATGACCGGGTGGGTTAATTTTGAACCTATAGCTTAGAAATGTCTTAGGCATTAACACACTTTTCAAATAATTGGAGATACAAACACATAACCAACAACTTGTATCAAATTCTATAAATAATATTGGAGAACACCCACTCCCCTAAAAGAGGAGAGAAAAAAAGTATCAAAATAGACGAAAGTATATGACAATATATTTTCAGACATACTGCTGTCAGAACTCTATCCATTTGTATTAAATTTTGAATGGATGATGCCTCTTTTGAATTGTAGCCAGGATCTGAGGCCTCATCTCGGCTAGCAAGGCTAGTAGCAAGCATTGATTTTCCAATATTGACCGTCTCCCGTATCAAATGTGATAAAAGATGGAAACGAACACCATCATCCAATGTTCCATACTGTGTCCTAACAAAAAGCAGTGTCCTACAAACATCCAAACCGGAAGTTAATTTTTAACAATTTAATCTTGAAACCAGAGAAATCACTTTGAGTCTGTTTTTTGTAGAAATTTGTGGCCAGAAACACCCTGCGGCATTACAATCAGAGCAGGAAATATTTCTTTTTGAGGTCAAAATTCCCAATTGGAAAAAACTTCCCCCCATGAAAAAACACATACTTTAATTGTGTGTTAGGGGTGCAAAGAGTATAAACATGATGCAAGTATTCAATAGAAATATTACCAGATAATAAGTTGCAGCCTGCTTTTGCTTTGCTCATCATCAGCATTTAAAAGGCAAGGTAAAAGTGAGATAAACTGATGGACACACCGTGATGCCCTTTCCATAGAAGACTTACACAAATACAGAATAACAAGGCGATAAATAATTCTAGGACACCTCTCCCCTCGTAAAACCATAGCTTTATCAACATTTTTGTTAGGCTTTGCAGTCAAAGCAGTACTAATCCCTCCCGCTACAACAACAGCTGCCACTTCAGCAGCAGGAATGTTTAAGGACTCAACCAAACCACGTGCCCTTTGACCAAGAGACGGTCCAACCAATGCTGATGATTTCGCTAACATATTGCTGGATCCTTTACCATTCATCTTGCCAATAACAACCCACAATTTGTCATAAAGATTCCACCACTTTTCCTCCATTGTATCATCTTTTGGTATTGGCTGATTAGAATTCTGTGATTTACTGAAAGCGTACAGAATCCAATTGTAAAAGTAGTTTACATCATGCCATGAATTAAATATTCGTTTTTATTGGGTAAATAGTGCCAATGGGAAACAAGGATCTGCATTTTCATACCTAGATGTTTGAACGTCAGCTTCTTCTATCAATACTTCTTTTAAGGCAGTATTGTACTCTTTGTGTTGTTCCATTTCCAAATCAACATGAAAATCGAAGTCACTTCCTAGAAACTGTAAGAAAAAAATAGAACTCTTCTAAAACATATTCAATGGGTTGAAAACATCAGTTGTACTTTGAAATCAAAGTACGATATAATACCTCTATACTAATAAACACATGACAATTTCATTCTGCAAGCTGAAAGCTTTTATAGAATAGTATCTTTAGATGTATATATAATACGATAATGAGGTTTGGAGAAAACATTATTTTACTGTATTTCTTACAGGGAGAAGAATCCATCATTATATTCAGGACTTGTCCATCAAACCTTATTCACTGTCAAACATTTTCTCATTGCAGCAGCATAATGATTAGGAAGAAAATGGAAGAGTTCGATGTTGTGATGGGTGCACTTGTGACTCCCATTGTGCTGTTGATTACCTAGCTTTCATACGACTGTTCTTCTGTTTGCATATTTATATGCTAGTAAGAAGTTAATCGTAGTTTCATGAAATATGCCAAATTTGGGATTATGTCACACCGATTTGATTTTTTTTATTCATAATGCTTTTGTAAGGAAATTTCACCCTCCACGTATAATATAAAATCAAATTTATAGAAACAAACTGAATAATTCAAAAAAAAAAGGAAATTGCAGGCAAACCCTTTACCGGGAGGTCTTTATCAATTTCAGAGATCAGCATCTCATCAATCAATCTCAGAAGGTATAGTGTATTGTCTCGACAGGGCTGTGAAATAAAAATACCGTCAACAGCAGCTGATAGATCTACTTGATTCTGAATCAAATCCTCGTATATATCACGAAGAAAATATCTATATGAATGGCCACCCTACAACGATTAAAAATAAGATACTGTAACTATCATTACACATTCTTGCATCACTTAAATGAATAACATAAAGGTGTAGTCAAATTCTCAACGTACTTCCTCAGAGTGCATAAGAAGGAAATTGACTGTCTCTTCCATCTGTTGCCAGCCACCTTTTACAGAATGCAAATAGTGACTGAGAACAAGGGAATACAAATTCCGCACCAAGTGCAGCTCATCCATTTCGTTGTCACCTTTATCAGGTAATTTGGCATTATAATCTTTTAACACATCAAGCCTCAGAGACGATGTTAACCAAGCATTCCACCCATATTCCTATTAACAATATTATCAATTAGAAAACAGTTTTTCAGATGTTAACAATCAAGAAGACCTTTCAGAAACCATACCATAAAAGCTTCAATATTTGAAGCATTTGAATCAAGAAGGTCAAGTAAATCATTCATTACTTTCATTCTTGCGGGTGCATTTTTACAGCCCAACAGATATCTGAAAATCAGAGGCAACATTTGAGGAAGTAAAAAATGACTACCCTTGCTTCTCACCCTCTCCAAGGGGTGTCTCTGTAAAACCTGTAAAGAAGAACTTCCATTAGAATTGGCCATGAGTGACCATAAATAAGAATCATAATGACTAAGGGCTGGCTAGAAAGAAACTTCTCCATGAGCACTTTTAAAAGATAAAATACGAAGAAAAACATTAAATTACCTTATTCATAATTTGAAAACCAGATTTTCTAGAATCTAACAGGAAATCGTGCATGAACTAATTTTAGCTTATTGGCAAGTTAATTTCATTTTTTTCTTCTTATTTTCTTTTGCTAAAAGTAACTTTCTTTGCAACTTAGTTCACTTGAACTCATTATCAAGCACACAATTTAATCCTTGAAATACTGTTTTGCAAATGTCAGAACTAACGGAAAAATGAGCGATCTACATCTCCTATACCTGTTTAGGGCTAGCACCACCAAGAAGAACATCAAATAAAGTGGCACATAGAATGTCAGTCTGTGGAAAGCAGAACAGTCTATCAGATATAGCTGAGAAGATCGGTTGCATTCGGATTTTCTTTTGGCTATCTGAAATAGATCGTGGCCTTCCCACTGGGAGGTTAAAGAATCTTGACCCCTTCTTCTCCGCTGGAAGGCCAACCAAAAGCCTTCCTATGAACTGTAAGCTCAACAATCTAATAGATTCAGATCCCCTAAGACAAACCAAAAATCATGACCACTGATAAGAACCAGATATACATTAACTGATTTCATAGAACAATATATGTAACCTTCAATCTACATGTTAATGTACAAACTAAAATTTTAGACATAACTTTCATAATTTCTACATAGAAAAAATAAACATTTGTTTTCTTAGCAAGGATATTGTTATTTGCAAATATCCGAAATGCAAGTTTTCGAGCAAGATACACAAATTTTTACAAGAGGATGAACTGAACAAAAAAAAATAATGGAAAAGGGATAATAAGCATAGTAACCTGTCTCAAGTTTAGAAGAAAATAATTTCTCTCTTATTCAGTTCCTTCAAGACTAATTTCTCTCTGATCATACATATGATATGTGTGTGTGTATACATACATTGATTGGATAATGTTGGAAGTCCTACATCGATCAGAGATAAGGTCAATTCACAATATATAAGTGGGGTGCAAACCTCACCTTACAAGCCGATTTGTGGGGTTGAGTTAGGCTTAAAGTCCACTTCTAACAACATGAGGGGGTGTGTTGGAAGTCTCACATCGACTAGAGATAAAGTCAATTCACAATATATAAGTGGGGTGCAAACCTCACCTTACAAGCCGGTTTTGTGGGGTTGAGTAAGTTAGGAAACAAGCACGGTCTATTCTAGGAAACAAATCCTTGACATTTTGGAATCGATACGCTGGTAATAAACCAAGATGCAGCCAATATACATTACTAAAACCAATAGGAAAAAAATCTTAAGCTTCCTAAAATATGACAACACTAGCCCTCAAACTGATAAATAGTTGTTCTCAACTTGGATATAATTCTCTCAAAACTAAGGAGCCCAAAAAACTAAGGATTTTCAGCAATGATATACGCTAACTGTTTTGCTCATAACATTCTCTTCAGGTGTCCAATTTTAATTGATTATTTTTGCATTGGATTCTAGACTCAAAGAGCTTTAATTTGAGTGGTAAAACATAATTTTTGGAGCTCTAGATGCAGTTTAATTTGGAAGTTGAAGGCAGTTACTTCGACAAAGGCAGTTTCAGCAACTCTTGCAAAGCTACTATAATTAGCTAAGTTGGCAGCACACCCCCTCTTCATCTAATATGCTATTGGGCTACAGAAGGAATGGCCTAAATCGAGCTGAGCTGTGCACTACCACATCAAGAGAGAAAACCAAAACCAATTTTGTTACCGCCAGCACACACTCACAAACATAGAGCAGCTTCTTGGAATTTTCTGATTTTGCTAATTTTGAGCCTAGAGCATCAACTTTGCAGAGAAAAAAAAGGGCACCCTTTGTTTGGAGTAAAGAAGGAGGTACTGAGAGAGTCAATTTTTTGTTGGGAGGAGAGAGTATTGTGCAACTGGGTGTGGGATTGAGAGTGCTTTGTTGGGAGGAGAGAGTATTGTGCAACTGGGTGTGGGATTGAGAGTGCTTATAGTTCTGTTCATTTGAAAAACAAAACTAAGACAGTTCAATTAAAGAAACAAAACCAAAACAATTCAGTATTTTACTATGCATGGGACCACAGTAGCAGCTGCCTCCGGATTCACAGTATGAATAGCAAATTCCTCTAAATCTACAATGCTATAGTGCCACTATAACTGCTATTTAACATCAAGAAAAATTCATGCAGAGAATGACAAGGGTGACATACCGCTGGAGAAGATTGACAAAAACCTGACAACCACCAATTATATTAACTTGTTCAAGGAAAGAAGACAATAATGATAACTGGGAAACAGCACGAATAATCATGTGCAAGACATCTTCAATACAGGCCATATCCTGACTTTTCTCAAAAAATGCTATGAGAGCTTTTATGTCTCCAGCAGCAATGTTCTGTCTGCATATCCCAAGAATTTGGAAAAAAAATTAAACAGATTACAGTGAATGTCAGTTGAAAGGGTAAAGATGAAACCGTACCTGAGACTCATTTCACCAAGACTTAACAAAAGAAGACGGATCTTATGCATTTCTTCTTTGCTAGGGATTCCTCGTCTTTCCTTGGTAACTTGTTCAGAAACAGAAAGTTGAAGAGGGTTACTTCCAGCGAATGATTCATACTTTACATTTTCACAATAGAATTGATGAATTATATCAAGGACACGCGGAAGCCGGCATAGACTCCTCAGTAAACGAGGATCATTGTCAAATTGCTGGATCAGAAACATGTACAGTTCACGTTGCACCTTGTAAACAGTGCAAACCCAAATATGAGGATTAAGAAATATGTTACATACGGCCTCTTTCACAAGCATCTCCGCCAGACCTGAGAAACATCGAAAAGGAAAAGGAAAAAACAAATTGAGCCAAAATAAATATATCATCAAACGAAAATTAGATGCAGAACACATGGGAACAAATTACGTACCAGAATTGGAAACAACATTAAAAAGATGCCTCAACGCAGAAAGAGTTTCCAAATTTAGTTGTCGCGGAGGAACTGATTGTAACAGGAATCCCAGCACAGAAAATCCAGACACAATATACATTTGTTGTTGATTTGCTAAATTCTCGTCTAAAAGAGATGCAATAAGCTCAATAACTTCAGTTGTCACCCACTCCCTCATGGTCTGTGTTAGTGGTACACCATTTGCAGATTCTCTATCTTCGTTTTCAAATTTAGAACACTGAGCAATAAGTGGGAAAAGCACAGATACACCACCAACACAGTATATTATCTGCTGTAGTAATCGTCTTGAACATAGCTGTGTACCGCCTATTACAGCTGCTTCAAAAGAATTCTTATCCAATTGATGATGACTCGTTATTGGTGAAACGTTAAACAGCATTCTTCCAACACTTGCCTGAAAAAATTGATAAACATGTTTGAGTATTGTTATTGATGAAATATGGCTCAAACTTATCTCTTTTATGAGCATTATTAAAGTTTAAGAGAGAGAAAAGAGAGATTAACAAAAGAAAATCAGTTTAGTGCTTAAAGAAGTTCAACCAACTTACAATATGATAGGTACATGTATTTATATGTCAAAATCCAAGTAACTAACTACTAGATAGATCTGAGAACCTAACACATGAAAAACTAAGCAACTAACACCTAACTAATTTTGCAAGAAAAAGAAATATTCCAACTGTCCCACAGAAGTACAAAAAAATAAAGAAAGAAGGAGTACAATTATACTCCAATAGCCCCTGCAAGCTTACAAGGGGTGAGGAGCGGACCTTGAATGCACCACTTTAAGCTCGAAACGAAAAGCTCATAACCTAGAAGGAGAAAGACCTTCTATATTGATCAATAACAGGGACATGAAAAAAATGAATAAGCTTGTTAACAACCTTTTCTCTAACAAAAAAAAAGTTTCATATGTTTGGTTTTGGAATGAAGAACAGGAGCGTGTGCAAGAGCAGCAGGGCTTAAGCACATCAGTAGTGGGGTGAAAAACTTGTTCTGATAATATACTTCAATCCAAGCACCTTCAAGAGCGAGGTGAGCCAAATATCTACATGTTGCTTCAGAGCTAGATCTACCAACAACAACTCTCTTTAAACCATCAAAAAACCAAAATAAGTCCAGAAAATATTTAAGCACCTGAAGTAGATCTGCTATCATCCGATTCTATTTCCCAATCTACATCAGTACGCATGAATAGTAAAAGGTGTGTTGTAAGGAAGGACCACATTGCAGATGAAAACCAATTTAAGAGCTCCTCTAAGATAATACTTGAACTATATAGGAAAATAGAAAACTATTTTATTCTCAACAATCACACCAATTACATTTTCATAATCTATTTGTAATAATCATATCTTTAAAATTAGAAAATTAACAGAAAGATTCTAAAGATATTTTTTCCTAATTACTATGGAGATATTAAGAATATTTTAATCCTAATAATTTGCTATTTACAACAATCTCCTTCAAGTTAGTAATGAATAACAATAATCCCAACTTGGCTACAACATCCTAGAATTTGCCCCAAGGAAGCCCCAAAGTGAATATATCTCCTATCTACCGGTCGTACAACACAAATTCATACAATCTTAGAAAGTGGACTTTAAGACTAACTCAACCTCATAAAACTAACATGTAAAATGAGGTTTACACCACTTATATGTTATGACTAAATCATATCTCTACTCAATATAACATCTCCAACACTAATGAATGTACTTGTTAGGAACCTAGAAACAATGATGATAGAACAAGATAAAAAAAAAAAAAAGACAGTCTTACACTCTATTATTCACTTTAAACACAGCAAAAGCCAAAGCTTCCAAAGAAAAATTGTTTTCCTTTTGTTGGAAGTCCCACATCGACTAGAGATAAGGCAATTTAAAAATATATGTGGGGTTGCAAACCTCACCATACAAGTCGGTTTAGTGGAGTTGATTTAGGCTTAAAGCCTACTTCTAACATGGTATCAGAGCCAAGTTAGAGTCTATCCTAGCGAACTTTCTTGGACATTCTGTTCCACTCGCTATCAAGCCGCTAACGGACCACCCACTAATTTCTAGTCCCACGCACGAGATGAATATATCTCGGCGTGAGGAGGTATGTTGAAAGTCCCACATCGACTAGAGATAAGGCAATTTCATCACAGGGTTCTCACTGTCACAAACATCAATTCAAAAAGACTCCCCTAACTCTAGTTCACATGACAATATATAGACTTTTAAAAAGTTGTTCATCTCATATCAGATAACATCTAACTGTTATCCAATTAACTGCTTCTGTTTTTTTTTCCTATAGTATACTTTCAAGACCCCTCCTTTCTCCCTTGCCTACAAGCACTCTTAGTCATTGACACAATAATTGCTCCAACACGATCAAGTTCCTCTTTCTAGGCTTTCATACCAAACAATGGATAGAAAAACATAAAAACAAAGACCTAGTTATGATTCAACCATTATCACTTTGATTCATAACGTAGTTAACAGGTTTGACAAAGGTACAAAAAAATTCAAATATACTCACTCCGGAGTCAACCGAGTCGTCATCAACCCATGAAATGGACTTAGAAGTTACGTACGACCATCTTTCAGTGGCAACAAGTGCACTTTCAAGGCAATGTGTGGGCTACACGCATCAATACCAATGATGACAGGAGACCATGTGTGTCAACTTTGTTGATGATGCACATGTCGATGGCAAACAATGGCAGTGGCAGTTGTTAAGGAAGTGGTAGAGACAAGGCTTCCAAGAAGCATCAAAACATGCTTAAGAAGTAGTGTTTGATAATTTGTGTATGCAAACAAAAGGAAGAACAAAAAACTTCCATCTTAGTTTTAACAAAAATATCCCTATTATAAATCGAGTCAAAATAATAAAGCCATCAAACTGATTACTAACCTCGATCCAGAAAATAGTTAAGAGTGAAGAGATTTTTAAGATTAAAAATATAGTGCAATTAAGAGGTAAAACTGTCGAAATAGACTAGTTGCCGCCATTGATAACGATATCATCAACAAAAAACACAAAATTTGAGTAGTGGCTCATTTGGCTTGATTGTTGGATTTTTCACATTTAAAACTCAAATATTTTTGGCACTTAGAAAACACAAAAATCTAACTCTTCATATTTAGACACACGACCTCCCTTACCAAGAAAAAAATTTGTAGCAACTTATTAGGGTATAACCCATAACCCATTCTCATACAATATGTACATTGAGGACGTTCATTTTTGCCACCACAACCTCTACGGTTGCTACGACCTCCTACTCTTCCACATGGTTCTACACCATTGTTTAGGTTTTAATAACTTCAGTTGAATTTCATCCTACACGAAGGTAGAAACACAAGAAAGCATGGTAACTAAGAATTGAAGGGATTTAATCACCAACAAAAATTTGGTCACATACATGATAAAAATTTGAATGTAAATTTCATAGAATCTAGACTAGAAATAACTTACCAAGTTTTCTTGTTGATCTCTTTACACTTCTTCTACCACAACCCAAGCTTTTGGTACATGTTAGACTCTATCATGGTTTATCTACATAAGGGAGGTCTACTCTTTGGCAAAACTATATTTCACTTTCTTCTTCCTACATCAACATACCTTGAACGATCTGTGAATATCTAAACCATTAGGCTCGATTGATTGCCATAGTACAACACAACTAGATTTATTTTAAGAAAGAATAGCACTAGCTCTCTCTCTAATAGTTATCATATCCTCAACAAAGGAACCATTAACTCCAATGAGGAAGACCAAGAGTCTTGCAATTGTTACGGTAGGAGAACAAGAAAAAGGGAGAATGCTTGCAAAAAATCACTTCAAGAACATGGGAAATGTGATTTAGGAAGGAAAAGCCCAACAACTTCAACTAGGTTGAAATTGAGAACCAGATACAGAAATTTGCTCATTAGAAGTTGATGAAGTTGCTAGAGGTGGTCCAACTAGATTCTGACAAACAAAGAGCTTAGGTCTCGAGGGAGCGAGGTTGAGTATCAAACCACATTTTGGGTTGGTCAAACTTCTCGAGGTACACCTGACCATATGTTCATCAGAGTAAAAGGCAATGGACAGCGACCGAAGGTAGCGAACAGTGACAAGCAACGTTGAACCACCAACAAAACTAGACGAAGCAAGACCTTACCCTCTCTAGTACAAAGTTAAACTTAAAGAATGACAAAAATCAGTAAGCAATGCCTCAGATGATGTACTATACACACATACACGCACGAAAAAGGTGAGAACAAGTATAATAAAAAGAGGCTATAGCCTATGATTCTTTACCCTTAAGCTAGAAACATTGAAAATACACCTTTATTTACTTTATACTGCAAACAATAAACAACTATTTTAACAGGGGAAAAGGTGACAATTGTAGTACTTTCAATGAGGATTTTTATGATAAATATGCATCCATGAGGCAAGAGATTACGGTTGGGAAGGAGAAGAAAAGAGAAAGAGGATCGAACTATCTCTATGAAATCCTATCAAAGATTGAGAGAGATAGAAAGACAAGAGAGAAGAAGAAAAGAAAGAGTATTATATTAACAGGGGCGTAGGTGACAATTGTAGTGCTTCTGAGGAGGATTTTGAAGGAGGAATAGAAGTTACTGGTTCACCATCCATGAACAAAGCAGAGGATTGGGGCTGGGAATTTGGGATTGTGAACAAAAGGGAAAGAGGATTGAACTAGCTCTGTGATACCATACTGAAGTTTGAGAGAAGAGATGTGAAAAAAAAAATGTTGTTTCATTAAAAAGAATTAAACCAAAACACAATAGGTGCATGCATTCATGTCCCAAAATCTAAGTAACTAACCAAATGTTATTTAGTTAGCAATATGAGAGCAACTAATACCCAACTGACTAACCGTCAGCTGGATACAAGAAAAAGAAATATTCTAACTGTTCTACAGCAGTACAAGAAAGTAAAGAAAGGAGTAAAACTACACTCCAAAAGAGATAAATAAATATTAAATAACCATGGCATGTACAG
>Ga0209389_1002959_pt1 | contig 13374 bp, 5 predicted proteins | sample CowpearedBW_FD_187526 | JGI IMG/M metagenome (GOLD analysis project Ga0209389, IMG submission 187526) | Root nodule microbial communities of legume samples collected from California, USA - Cow pea red BW (SPAdes) (version 2) | ecosystem: Host-associated > Plants > Roots > Nodule | place: USA... | reverse complement strand
AAAAGACTACTCTAAGATACTAGGCATGATTACATGCAACAGTAGATATGGCAGTAGGTAGTTTCCCACACTCAACACCCTACACATAGGGTTAATGATACAATAGGTATAGGTAATAATTCTAACAAACATATCCCCTCACATTGAGGACAAAATATCTGTGGTGTCAGAAATAAAAATTTATGGGTGACTTGATAGTGGTAGCATGATAGGCCAATAGTTAGGGTATCCTAACACAACTTCACAACTTGGAATTGTAAGGTGAGGTTGCACCATTTATTTGTTGTAAATTTGGTTACATCTCTAGATCATGTGAGATCTTCAACTACTACACCCAGCTGACAAATAAGTATTGAAAAAATAAGTTAAATTATTCTGACAAGTTAACCTGTTCAAAAAAGTTAAACAGTTCCAACAATGAAACGGTAGATGAACTACTTGTTCCCGTATGAGCTCTAGAGGCAATACTTAACTAGTAAAATTTCTAGCTTTTATTGAATCTGATGCATCCAACTAATGCAAATTATGGTGCTATGTAAGTCCTCTAAAATTATCACCAACTGACGATCCTTTGGAACAAATCAAATATACGAAAACAATTCCAAAGTAGGGAATAATATATGGGGGAAGTTTTGGTGCCAGCATGTCATGTTTCTCTGGATTATTTTGTACTCCAACGGCAACATGGAAGTGGCTGAGAACTTCAAGGGAAACTCAGACAGTGAAAGGGATGATTTGCTGCAGATTGAAGTACATTTGGAATGATCTCTGGAGTTTCTCTTTTAACTTCTGATAAAGCTTCTGATCATATTAGTTTTTTATCTTCCATACAACCCTTTATCACTCATAACTACCAAACATAGTTCCATATTTCCCGTTCTCTGCAGTTTAAGAAATTTTTGGGCTTCATCATTTATGCTTTTTTCATTAGTCTGTTATTTTCTTACTGTTTTTTTTTTCCAACCAAATGTTTAGTTTTCTTGAAATTGAACCTGGTTTTAGTGTTGTTTTCTTGTTGGGAATAACCTTTTCTAATGAGGGTTCTAACTTTGAACTTGGTAACTTCTTTTTTTATTAATTCTGTCTTCTTTATGTAAGTTTGACACTTGTTTCATTTAATTCTTTTTGTTTTATAGAGAGATGTTCCTGCACGGTATCTTCTTCGACTTGGTCAAGGAGAACAAGAGCTAGCAACTGATCTTGATTTTAGTCGGCAGGGTCGCGTTAATGCTATGCTTGTGAGACGGTTAGAATTGCTGAGTGAAGTGGAGAGACTGGCAAGATCTCTTCAATTACCAGAGGATGTGGGTTACACTTGTGAAACTGCAGGATACTTTTGGTTACTTCATGTTTATTCACGCTGGGAGCAATTTCTTGCTGCTTGTGCTGAGAATAAAGAAAAGTCAACATTTGTTCGAGATCGTTTCCCCTTCAAAGAGTTCTTCTCTGATACACCACTTCCCGTATTTACAGGCGAGTCTTTTGAGAAAGATATGCGAGCTGCTATGGGGTGCTTTTGTCATCTTAAAACCGTGTTTCAAGAACTTGAAGAGTGCCGGGCATTCGAATTACTTAAGTCAACTGCTGATAGGGCTAACTATTTAATGACCAAGCAGGCTAAGATTGTGGCTATGACTTGCACCCATGCAGCACTAAAGAGGAAAGATTTCCTCCAGTTAGGTTTTAAGTATGACAACTTGTTAATGGAAGAAAGTGCCCAAATTTTAGAAATTGAGACTTTCATTCCAATGTTACTCCAGCGGCAAGAGGATGGTCATGCACGGCTTAAACGCTGTATTCTGATTGGTGATCATCACCAGTTACCTCCTGTTGTGAAGAATATGGCTTTTCAGAAGTACAGTCACATGGATCAGAGTCTATTTACCAGGTTTGTCCGATTGGGCATTCCTTACATTGAGCTAAATGCTCAAGGAAGAGCCAGGCCAAGTATAGCTAAACTTTACAATTGGAGATACAGAGAATTGGGAGACCTTCCTTCTGTAAAGGAAGAAGTCATATTCAAAAGGGCAAATGCTGGATTTGCTTATGATTATCAGTTAGTGGATGTTCCCGATTACCTTGCTAAGGGGGAGACGACTCCATCCCCTTGGTTTTACCAAAATGAGGGAGAAGCAGAATATGTTGTCAGTGTCTATATATACATGCGTCTTTTAGGGTATCCTGCAAATAAGATATCCATTTTGACTACTTACAATGGTCAGAAACTTCTCATCCGAGATGTTATAAATAGGAGATGTGTTCCATATCATTTCATTGGTCCTCCAAGCAAGGTATGTTTCTCATTCTTTACTTTTAATTTATATTTTAGATCAAATTTCAAAGTTGTTTCTTTGATGGAAGGTGGTGTTAATGATGTTTTAAACATCATACACTCCAAGCAAGGTATGATCCTGACACTTTTCCTTTCCCTTTCACTTTCTGTGTCACCAACTACTAACTTTAACGCCATATTATTGAGTTTTGTATTTTAGAAGACGTAATGATGTTTTAAACATGCCTGTTATCAGCTTTGGATCGTTTTTACCTATATTGTTCATTTCACCTTCTAAACTTCCCAATTTGATTGTAGGGTTAAGAACTGATTACATTGCAGATGATGCTGTGGATATTTTATAAAGAAAAATACCTGCAAGTAGCTTGTTTACCCTAGCCCATATTCATTTCTCATGGGAGGAGTGGGTCATTTTTAAAATTAGACGGGAGGGGAAGGGTAGTGTCATTGTCTTTCAGGGAAGGTTATTTTACTTTTGGTAAATATATTTAAACCACACCACAAAAAACTAGCTATTGAAGTTGGAGAGCCCAAAGCTTTGTAAAACCCCATGCATACTTCCAATGTCGCACTCAAGTCATACCTTGCATACTGATACCATTTTCTTATATGATGTTTTGGACTTTGGAGAAAACATCTCTGAAATTGTTGTACATTTTTTCAGTTTTGATTCTTAATTATGTCAGTTTTCTATAAATGACTGCTCTCAGGTTACTACAGTGGACAAGTTTCAAGGTCAGCAAAATGATTTTATATTGCTATCTCTTGTGCGTACTCGATTTGTTGGTCACCTACGTGATGTAAGAAGATTGATTGTTGCAATGTCACGTGCTCGACTTGGTTTGTACGTCTTTTGCCGTCGTTCCCTTTTTGAACAATGCTATGAGCTGCAACCGACATTTCAGCTGCTTCTTAAAAGACCTGACCACCTTGCCCTTAATTTGAATGAAATTACATCATATACTGAACGAGATGTTGAAGATCCTGGATCTAAACATATACATCTTGTCAGTGGCATTGAGGAGATGGGGAGTATCATAGATAGTCTGTATCAGGTATGTCTCACATCTCATAATACAAGAAAATGTTCTCCATTTTATCTTCAGTTATTGTGATACTTTTCCTGCTTTTTTCTAATAACATAAATTCATCCAGACCGAAAATTTTAGAAAGTCAGGCTAAGGAATATTTTCCGTGAAGTTTATTTTCCGTTTTTTCTAAGCGTGATGCCTGGAATATTCCGATGAGATGTTTGTTGTGGGATAATATTTTTTACGCTAGCTTATTTTAATACAGGCTGAACTTTGGTTGTACTCCTTTACTTGCCATAGGTTATATTCTTTCTGGGTTTTATTTCACAAAAAGACTCAATTATTTTTTCTACATATTTCCAGGTAAAGTTGAGACAGGAGTTTCATCAAAATGAGCCTTATTCTGGTCAAGTAGAACCATCAGAAAATAACGAAAACAGCGTGGACATGCTAGAGCAAGCGGAGGGCAGTGATATGCCACAACAAGCGGAGGACAGTGATACGCCACAACAAGCAGAGGACATGCCACACGAAATCAAGGAGGCTACAACTGTCGATAACCATGTGGCTGAAAATATGCCACCCGAGAACAGCTCGGAAGATGCTACCATGGTTGATAACAGTGATGGTGTTGCAAAGGAGGAGACCGGTGTAGGTGGTTCTAAGTAAGCAAGCATCCATTACACTTGTGTTTATTTTTAAGTTACATATCCGTAGGTCATGCCATTTAGTTCTATGTCTAGATAAATCAGTGTGAAATTGACAAGATGTAGCAATGGGAAATCAGATTTTTGATGTGAAAGGTAGGGTGGAGGAATTTATGAGCTTGTACCAATTGTAGTCCGTATATGGAGATTTTGATAGAAGATGAATTTGCTGTAGATTGAATGTCTTACCTGATTAAGATCTTAGTCCCCCAGAAAGAAGGGTATGCAGATCTCTTACTATGCTGTACAGTAGCACCGACATTCACTACTATAGGATAAGATGACGTTTATGTAACTTTTCTTCTTTTTGTTAAAAAAGGAAAAACTGCGGATATTTTTGTGTTTCTTGTCACCATACGATATCCTGCAAACTATCCAAATTTTATGTACATTCTTTTTTTTCACCCCATAGATATAGTTCATTTACTAAAATACTTTTATCTATTATTTAAATAAAACCCTTCACTTTTCAGAATATGTACAAGATCTTTCGGATTATTATCAGTTCTAGGATGACTTCTTGCTATTTGAGATGTATGAAAATTATATAATACTCATTATCGTATATATTATATATCTGTCCAAATATTCATTAAAGATTAACAAATATTAATAATGTAATAAAAAAATATACATATTTTTTTCTTTAATATCAAATAAAAAAATATAATTATACAAATTTCAAATGAAATCTATATAAATTAGTAGTGTTTTAGTATTTAGAACGGATATCAGAAGATGAGATATATATATTCCCATATTATCTCTTTATTATATTATGATATAAGATTTATTTACGTTTATACTTACATTCGATCAATTTAAATAGATCGTGTCATCAAAACAATTTTAATAATATTTATGTATATAAATTTATTTGTCATTCTAATATAATTAGGAATACAATTTTGAGTTAAGTATAAGATATTATTGAGATGTATTCATATTTTTTTATGTTGTGGTGGAAGTAGAAAGTAGGGAAAGCATAAAGGAAATGCGAAATTCGTGGTGTGGTATGGGTAGGGCTTAAAGAAACCAACTATGAAGTTTAGCATTGAAATACCAATGTCAAAACTCGTGGATTATAATGACTTTTAAAAGCCTTATTCTGTACGACGATGGTTTTAAGTTTGCAATACAACACAATACATTTATAATACATTTTTCTACACAACACAATAAAAACTTGTGGATTTTTTATTTTTACAATACAATAACTTTTTGATTTTATTTCTTTTACTACTACATTATTTGTTTTTATCTTATTAAGAAATAAATACTTTAAATATACTATTATATATCCATTAAATATTGATACAGTAAAGTGACAAATTATTTAATATCCATTTATGTTTTGTAAATTAACAGATTCAAAAACAATTCAACATAATAAATATTTTAACTATGCATATCAATTTAGTTAATAAAAAAAATATATTATGAACAATAATTTCAACTAACTTATTAAAATAAGATGAAAAATATTACATAATTATATACAAAAATTAAAATTTTGGACTTGATTTTGTTATGAGCCTAGTGCCTATGTTTAGGGTGAGGTTGGTAGTAGAGACAATGACTACAATAATTATGTTAAGAAGTTGTTATGGTCACTTAAAAAATAACATAATACTCATTCTGTCTCTATTTATAAAGACATTATTCAGAAAATATTCTGTCCTTATAATAACTTTTGCAATCACATCATATATTAATTAATATTTACTTACAAAATTTTACTTAAACATTTTAAATAAATGATAAATAATTTATCAATTTAATTTAAGAATATAAATACTCATATATGTCACATCCATAAGATATGATAATATAATTAATATTCCATTTTATAGACTAATTTTATAGGATAAAAAACTCATTTTGTTAAGATAATATTAAAATCATAATGAAGTCTATTAATTTATTGTGTTACTTGTTATTGAATCTTTTTATCTCAATGTTTAATATTTTTTATATGAGATAGTAGTATGTTAGAGACATGTCAAATTATAATATAGGTTTAAGAGTATTTTTTGTTCTAATTTTTTCAGAATTATTCAATATAGTCCTTCAATTTTTTTGGGTCTTAATGTACTCTTTATTTTTGCTAAAAAAAATTTATTGTAGTTTCTTCCATTAGATTCATGTTAAAGCTCTTTAAGGATGAAAATGTGACCATGTAAATAAAACATGACATTATAAATATTCAAAGTGGTTAACATTACAATGTCACATATACATTAATTCATGTTGCAAAATTGTTACTCTCTAAAATGTGTTAGCACTCATTTAACTAAAAGAGTTACATGGATTTTTTTCTAATAAAAATGACAATTATATTAAGACGAAAAAAATTGAGAAATCATGTTAAATACATTGAAATCTTCAAAAGTGTATTTTTACATGACAAATTTATTGTTTTAAATTAATTAAATTAAATTAGTTTAACGGTCTTGGTGGTAGTATACAAAATTAAGGCTGTACCAAATTGAAAAAAAGAAAATAAATCCAAGCAATTAAATTAAATTGAAGTAATGAGGCATCAATAGTTGCTTAATTACGAGCAAATTACTAGTGATTGCATTTGTTCCTTTCTCCATGGTCTTTCATATTAAAATTGTTGTGTTGTGTTGTGCGTGCATATTTTTGAAGTTGAAACTCTCAACTATTAATTAGTGATAATATTTTTGTTTTGTTGTTGATGTTTAAATATCAATATGCTGACTTATGGAGTTGGGTGAAGAAAATGAATTCACAAAGAACTAAGATACTTACCATGGCATTACACAATTTGATATAGCAAGTGGTTAGTGACGGTGACTCAAATTTCAAAAACTCTAACTCTTCCACTTCCAACTTGTTCATATTTTTCTCAATCAAAATTTAAATTGTACTTTTGGAACCATTAAATGTCGACACGTTATCAAACCAAAAACTTAAATTTAATTGGTAATTAAATATTTGTCATATAGTTTTCCAATTTGATGTTATTGGAGATGTTTTTTTTTTTCAACTCAATCTATTCTATCCAATGTTTCCAATTAAATCTATGCAACACTTTATTATAATTAATGCTAATTAATGTTAAATGTGAGTAATCATCTCATATCAATTGAAAGATACATATGATATGATTAGTTGAAGATACATAAATAGGTTAAGATTAGTGATGAGCAATATGAATTAATTAAGGATGGTCACACTACCACACTTTACAAAAGAAAAAAGGACAATTATTCCTAAAAAAAAGTATTAACCCTAACATTTGTAATCTTATAAAAAAGTTATTTCACATTTCAATTTGATCCCTAATTAATTAACACGTTTTTCATTTAAATTTAAAATTTATGATTAATTTAATTTTAAGATATAATTATTGTTTTAAAAAGGTCCTTGGGGGCAAAGTTTGATTTCAAATGTTAAAAAGATGAATAAAAATAGAAATGATATATTTCAATTTGTAAATGATAATAATAATAAAAGGTTCGCAAGTTTTAAAATATTTTTTAAACTGTAATTTTATTTTAAATTTAAACGAAAGACTAATTAATTAAGTACTAAATTGAAAAATGACTTTTTATGAAAACAAATATGACAAGGTAACTAAATAACTATGGGTAAGATTTTTTTTTTCTAATATAGATATTTCTTTTGGGGTTAATAAACTATTACCAAGCTAGAAAATTAATGAAAAAAAAAACATTTTCTATTTTCTTTAGGTAGAAAAGTTGCACAAAATTATTTTTTACAAGGAAGGGGTGTTTTCATTTTTTCATCAAATTCTTTAGTCAGTTTTTTTTCTTTTTTCTCTTCACTAAAATAATTCATTTTCTTTAGGATTCACTAAAGAATTCTCATATGACAACCAAAGACTACATAAGTGATTTTGTCACAAAATATCCAAATGTCTAATGGGAATGAACAATTCATGGATGCATTATCTTATCCTATAGTCATTTGGAACTATGACACTTTTGGGACCATTAAGATTCCAAAATCTTGTAAATAAAAAAATGGTAAGTATAATATTGTTTTTTTTTAACATTACTTTTTATAATTATAATTATAGGCCACTTTTAAAGTATAGTAGTCAACCTTAAAAAAAAGAAAGAAAAATGAATTACGTTTACGGTGGTGGCTGGTGCAATAGAACTTCATTCTAGTGATACTTTAAAGCAACAAAAAGTGCAAACATAATTAATTAGAGACATGATCCTTTTGTTATTAGTTATTCTTTTAAAGAACGGTGAACTATAGATTTAGTTATTTATTTATTTCTATTTGATTTAATGTGATCTTTTATATTTTTAAATGTTTAATTTAGTTGTTTATATTTTAAACAATTTTTTTAAATGTCTATACAACATATAGGGTCAACTTTTAACTATTAATCAAACCATCATATTAGAAATGACTTCTTCATTCCATACAAGATTTAAAAACAATAAAAAAAACTCTTAGACGTAAAATGTGTTACACTAATTCATTATTTGAATAAAACAATTCAATATAATGATACATAAACATCCTTATGTGATATTCTATTGTCAAGTATTCAAAACCTTTTCTATAGTATATTGTTTAATTATTGATATTTAAGATCAATATACATTTTTTTTTCTTCTTTACAATTTATGTATCACTAAATTCGGTACAATCATATTAAATAAAGAGGGTCACTCACACAACAATACTTTTTGTTTTCTTTTTTCATAAAGTGTGACATGTTAACAATAAATACATTTTCATAATATCGGAACATTTTATAGGATTTCATGTTAAAAGGAATTTTGATAATTTTATCTTCTTGAGTACCATTACAAGTGTTTTTTAATTATCATGTTTTGAGTAAACATTTTGTTGTTTATTATAAATTGCCTTATTTCTATGTCACAAGTATGCAATAATTACGACCACACATATTTTTTTTCTCTTTTGTATTCTATACCTATCAAAGAAAATATCTCATTTTTCTAATAAATATAGTTTGACAAAATGTTACCATTTGACAGCATCTCCGTCAAAAGTTGTAATGAATCAATAAATTTTTTATTACTTAATCCATATTTTATCTTCAAATCCAGGAGTTTAAAAATAAATAATCATATAAATCTTATATACACTCAAAATACAAAAAAATATGTTGGAACCACTCTCTAATTTATGATACACATAATAAACATGTAGTTTATAAAAACTCTCTTTAACATCATTATGAATCATGTATATTAGCATATTATTTGCGGTAGTGGTTGGTACATATACAACTTCATTCTAGTAATGCTTTAACACAACAAAAAGTGCAAAGTTTTGTAATCTTTTGATTTTCGCATTAATATCCTTCTCTTTTCTTAACAATAGTTTATCTCCTTTTTTATTGGAAACCTCTCTCTCTATCTCTTTGCATTATAAAAATATTAATTATTCATGGATGTTAATCACCCCAATTTGATTAATTAGATGCAACTTTTACACTAATGGTGTTCTAAAAGAAAAATAATAATGATGCATGTTGATTGGATAATCACTTCAAAATAAGATAAAGTTGATGATGCCGTCCATCCAATCACGCTTCCTATTTCTCATCTTTCATTACTACCATACATCACTTTCATGGTTAGTAGATTACTTAATTTATGTCTTAATTTTAAAAATTAGAAGAAAAAAACATGCATTCTAACACCCCTTTTCTTCCCATCTTCTAAAACAAAAAGTGTAAAAATTACGACATCATCATAAAAAATACTTAACCTTTGTCTTCACGTAATTCATAATATAACCAATCATGTTTTAATTTCGTTTCAAACTTTTGGTTTTTAGTGACACTTTCTAGATACTAATAGTGCAAACCAGACAATCGGCAGCTAAGTGAAAGAAGATTCTTAGAAAGGGGAACAACCTTATACATAGTGGACTCGAACTCTTATTAATTGTAATTCATCCATTTTTTTTTATAATTTAATTCATCCATTTTCATATTTTGATTGGATTCAGTTGGTTCTCTTCTTATCTTTTTACTGTAGCTGATTACAATATTATAAAATTGGGTAGAGTTTCGAAAAGTAGTTTACTTTAGTCTTAAGTTATAATATTTAATAAATGAATCAACATAACATATTTTTCTTATTATAATACTATTATTAATAAAATATAATTAGTTACCGTAAGATTAATTTATATATTAATTTATAAATTAAAAATTATTAGTAATTAAAATATTTTTTTATTATGAATTGGTCTCTAAATTAATCACTAATATTAATAATCAAAAGAATTGATTAAACATATTTTTTCCTATTAAAATTGATAATTATTTATGAGCTTTCTTGTAATGATTATCGATGATATACTTAAGAGTTGAGCATTCAAAATGAAAGAAAATAGATATGGGATGACATTGTAAAATTATAACATGTGATTCAATTACAAATTGCTGTGTATAATAAATTTATTAACTTTTATATAATTACTTCATGAGCGATCACTAGTGTAATTTTTGACTTTTGAAATTGTCTTATATGCTTCATTTATAAGAAAAACGATGCATATAAAAACACAATGATACTTTTTAAATTATTGTGAACTTATAGGGTTCGATTGTTGAAAGAATCGAAGTCTATTTCTCTATATGCTTCAATTGCTAAAGAACCAAAGGCTACAAGTTTGTGAAAATTTCAAAATTGTCACTCTTTTTTTTTAATTATTTTATCTAAGTGAGAGATATAGGCTTCGATTGTTGATAAACCTATACAACCTATATGCTTCTGTTGCTAAGGAACCAAAGCCTAAATATTTAATATTTACCAAATTGTCATTCAGTGCAAAGCTTTATGCTTTGATTATTCGTAAAATCAAAGCCTATTACATTTTAGGCTTTAGTTTTACTAATAACCAAAGCCTATGCTCTACCTAGGATTAAATTTCACGAAAGTTTTAGAGGCACCAAGTTCATTATGCAATTTTCTCCTTCCTTTCCTCCATTGTGAATCCACTATGCATACCCTACACAATCAATTTTCTTCTTCTTTTTCATTGAGTGCTCTTCTTCGGCCTTCATCCCTACTTTTTCATGAATTCCAAAAGGTCCCCATTATTTACCGTCGTGTTGCACATGAGTTCTAGAGGACCTCAACTGTTTGCCGCCACTCCATTCTCCTCCTCATTCCGTCGGTGGATGAGTCTTTCATTTTTTTTTTGCATTTTTTTATTGATTTCATGTGTTCCTTGGGTTCATTGTTTTTAAAGTTTGTGTTTATATATGTAATCTCGTGAAATGATCGCAAAACAGAGTTGTGGGACTGTTGGTTTTGGCTGGTCTAGGAGCACTATCAGTCACCATGTTGTTTTGGTTGAACTTTGCTTGCATACTCTTAATTTATGTTATTTTTAAGTACTTAAATTTTAGGCTTAAGTACTATTTTGATCCCGTTTATTCAATTTGGTTCCCTTGTTTTCTTTTTTGCGTTCAATTTGGTCTCTTTTCATGATGTCGTTTAAATTGATAATGGGAGACTGTACAGGGTGACATTAAATATTTTTCATTATGTGGCCTTTTAATATTTGTAGCCGTTGCAATGTTTATTGTATTTTGAAATGAAATTGGGGATATGATGTAGATGTGACAATGAGCAAGGACAAGGATCCAATTGAAGAACTTGGAGGACCTATAACAAGGTCTAGAGCAAGGAAAGCAAAAGAAGTTCTGCAACAAGTGTTGTCAATATTATTTGAATACAAGCCCAAGTTTGAAGAAGAAAAGACTAAAGTTATAAATTGCATCATGGCCCAAATGGAAGTGGACAAACGCGCCATATTGATGCAATTTCTTTTATTTAAATAATGGCTCATTGCTTTGTAAAATTGGTTGACCAAATTATATTTTGGGTTAACCAATTAATGAGCTTTAGTTTTGCTTTAATTCCAAGTTGTAATAAGGGTCCATTTGACAGCTTAAGAACCAGCCTTTGGAAGACCAAGAGGACCTTGCTGAATACTTTTGGATGACTTTTGGCTGCCACAATTTCAGTTACAATCAGTCATTAAGTAGTGGACCATTATTAACTTGAGTGGATTATTATTAGCTCTAGTGGGACATAATGACAATTAATGAGTCTTTTATAATTCTAATGGTTAAAGCTCCTATATAAGTTGAACCATTTTTTATCAATGAAATCAAGTTAAGTTTTGTTCAGAAATTCTATTTTCTATCTAATAGTGAGAGTGATTCTTCTAGTTCTTGAGTGATTCAAGAACCCTTGGCTGTATCAAAGGATTTTTCCATCCTTTGTATGTTGTCTCCTTTGGAAAGAGTGATTTTTTCCTTCCACTTTTAGATTCACCTCTTATTTCTTTCTTTTTCACCCCAATTTTCAAAAAGAATACCTAATAATTAATTATGCCAAAAAAAAATCTCATGGTCATAATTGGTTCTAACCCTAAAGATCCTAAGTCAGCCCTTGTGCAATGAGATTCACATCAGGATAAAAAGGGAAATAGGGTTTGGGAGATAAACTGAGATGGGTTTTGTCATGACATGAAAAGTGAGTGTGTTCGTTGTTTGAATGTTTGTTAGGTATGTCTGGTTGTCAATCTTCTTCCTCATGCTGTAATAGTTGGAGGCAATGAATTTGTTGTTCCTCACATGGTGGTGGTTCAAGGGGAATGAGGTTAACCCCAATTTGCAATTGTGGAAATATTACAATACTAAGAATGAAAGAACTTCAAAGAATGTTGGTAGGAAATTTTGGGATTGTCCTAACTACAAGGTTAGATTAATATATAGGAGATTTAATTTTTTTGTAATAGAAAGATTTATGAGTAATTGATATTGTCTTTGTTATTATTGTTAGGGGTGGGCATGGATTGGATATTTAATGATCCAATCTACATCCATTTTATATCCAAATAATTGGATTAGATTTTTGACCCAAATCCATTTTTTTAGCAAAAGTAGTTTGGATATTTTAGAATCTAGATCCAAATATTTGGATCAAGATTTAAATCCAATCCAAATATTTGAATCAAGTTTAAAATCCAGAATCCATTTTTAATAAAAGAAATTTAAATTGAATTTCTTAAAACTTCTGTCATTAAGGCCCGAATGACTCGGATGGGATCGACGACCCGGACGGACCCGACAACCCGGACGATCCAGACGGGCCCGACGACCCGAACGACCCAGACGGGCCCGATGACCCGAACGGGCCGGACAACCCGAACGGGCTTGAAAACACAAACAGGCTCGACGACGCGAACGGGCCGGACGACCCGAATGGGCCCAACGACCCAGACGGGCCAGACGACCCGGACGGACAAGTCCAAATAGTCGGGCCCAATCGGGTAG
>Ga0209389_1002943_pt1 | contig 13395 bp, 4 predicted proteins | sample CowpearedBW_FD_187526 | JGI IMG/M metagenome (GOLD analysis project Ga0209389, IMG submission 187526) | Root nodule microbial communities of legume samples collected from California, USA - Cow pea red BW (SPAdes) (version 2) | ecosystem: Host-associated > Plants > Roots > Nodule | place: USA... | reverse complement strand
ACAACCTCGTTTTCCTTTAAATTTTTCAGCCATTCGAACTCGCTCACACGCTGCAAAATCGCGATTTTACACGAGTTTAACGATCCCACTTCCGATTCCACCGATTTTACTCCAAAAACGAGTTAGCTTCCGAGTTAACTCAGAAACCAGGTGTAGGAACGCAAACTCGTCCGAGTTAGCGAGTTAACTCGCGAGTTTGATAACAATGTTGATGATGATGATGATTCATGAAGAAGTATGGAAGACTTAATGATGATACATCGAAAAATGTTGAAGACTTATGATAATCGATTATCTATGACAGTTGTGACTTAACTTTTCATATTCTTAACCTAATTTCTAAATAGGTTTCTATAAATAAAGTGGTAGACTTCATTTGGAGATATAGAAGTTAGAGAAGTCTAAGTACTTGAGAACTCTCTGGGAGGCTTTGGAAACCTAGTTTGAGTCGAGCGATAACTTTCATCAAGTGGGATCTTGAGTGATTGAGTGTTGTAGTTGTTACTAGGTGAAACTGTTCATCCTTTGTGTGATTTAGAGGAGGTGTTCACTCCTTGTGTGATTCAAGGAAGGTGTTTCTTCATTTTTTGTGTCATTCAAGAGTGGTGTTTTCTAAACCCTAAACTTTCTTATATGTGATTGTAAGTTTGGGTTAATTTAGTGATTTGAATCAATCTCTGTATGAGAGATTAATAATTGGACATAGGGTCTTTTGATTTGAACCAGTATAAATATCTTGTGCAATTTTCTCTTCTTTACTCTCTTTACTTTATTGTGATTATTAAAATAAAGGAAATAATTTTAATTGAATTTTGATATTAAAAGGAAAAGAATTTTAAAAGCACAATTTTTATGAATAACCCTATTCATCCTCCCTCTCGGTTTTTGTCCATTCACTAAAAATTGTATTGTGCGATTTTAACAAACTCAATTACTCGACCCAAAACATAATTATTGAAGCAAAATACTTACAAATGATCCAAATAAAATTTCCAATTTATGACAAAAACAATTAACCAACACTCCTACAACATGGAAGACTAGACTAGCTAAATGATTAAATTAGTGTCCCAAAACTATAAATACTTTTACAACCAATCCCACTATACATTTTTTTTTCCAGCAATCATAACCCTTTTACCACCAATTCAAGATCTATTTTCTTATTCAGTAAAAGTGGTAGAACAGACACCCTAAATACTCTATCTGTGTCAACGACATGCTCATAGTGCCAGCAAAAGCCCTAACTAACTACAAGTTGTTGTATCATGTTGCAGCCACCCAACAAGTCTCTTGGCATCAAGAGATCACCTTCAAGTTTGTTTGGGATCCTTATCATTAATCACTTGCATGAACGCACTGTTGTCGCCAACAAATCAAGTTGATCCATTAAACTAAGTATTCCTCACTAGAATTTTCACAATTAAAGAAAGAAAGGCATATAAAAAGAAGGCTAAATAGAAAAGACTAAACTAAATACTTGTTCATGGCAAAGACAAAGACTTTGCGGTGGAACACAAGCACCCACAAGAGATACTTTTGTGATTGAACAGAAGATCCCAAAAGGGGTCCATTCAATGGCCCTCGTCTTGTTGTTCACATTTTCTGTTGCCACTTATTAGAATGAATGTCGGTGGCATCCCTGGTTTTACATACAAGGGAAAAACATCTAAGATTGCACGCCAATGCAATAGCATCAGCCACATTTTTCACAATGTCAATGATCAAAAATAGCTATATACAACAACCTATGGAAGTAACCCTTTGATCAATCTGAATCCATCTTTGTTCCTTCTATATTTGGATTATGTTCTTCCACAAGGTGATAAAAAATGAAATTAAAAAAAAAAGAAAAAAAAAACTTAGAGTTTTTAAGGTATAATATATATTTTAGAATGATTAGAAAGAAAAATCTATCACATTTATAGAATATGAGAATGAAAGAGGAGGGATATTTTGAGATGAATACAAAGAGAAGAGCATTTGATGTAAGGGGCAAAAGTGGAAGAATTGAGTAATATTAATCTCAGACTATTAATAGGTGTAGGATTAGGAAAGAGTAATATGCATGTTTCAATCATATTTTGATTTTAGGGGTTTAATAATTTATAAATTTATCATGGATTATTTGTAAGTTCTTTGACTTTATATATATTGCTATCTTTGATCCTTGACATTGTGAAAAATGTGGCTGATACTATTGCAGTTTATGTGCAACCTTAGAAGCTTTTACTTTGCTATGTAAAACCATGGATGCCACCGTTAATACTGAAAAGTGGCAAGAGAAGATGTGAACAACAAGTTGAGGGCCATTGAATGGACCACTGTTGGGATCTTTTGTTCCACCACAAAGGTTTGTCTACATTAAAGTTACTTGATTTTACTTTGTTATTTTTTATGTTGTTGCAAGTTTGAGTCTAAGAGTATTTATTTGTCCTTTAAATTTGCAGGACTGAGAGGACTTTTGGAAACAAGCAAGAGTTTAAGTATGGTTCCCAAGAAAATGAAAAATTTGCATTACGAACTAAAGAAGTAACCAGATAAATATGACAAAACTCTATCCAAGTCAGTGAAGAAAAAGAGAACTATCCAAGAACTTTAACAATTTGGGTTAAGATTAGAAGTGATGAGTCCATACATAAGTATTTGATATTTGGTTTCTCCTTTAGGTGTATTAACCTCCAATTTATTTTGTAGTCAAATATCATCCATACAATAGATGGATGTATCCTCACCGAAAACTTTTCCATCAATAGCATTTTCAGCCCTTTGGCCCCCACTAACATTGTTCATAAATTCACCAGAGTCAGATGTGTAGCGTGAAACACCATATGGTTCATTATGTAGACAGAATTGATTTTTCCCAAAAGTCGATGTCTGATCACTTGAATTTAGGAAATCATGTAAAGAGTTACGTTGAGAATGCTTATGCATGCAATCACAGATATGAACATGACGGTTTTGCAATTGATGCCTTTTCCTGCTATCATTGACAGTTTGAGACAGATGCTGCGATTTCATATTCAAATCAGATGAATTTATATTGTTGTGTTGTTGAATTGGATTGACTTGTCCCAAATATTGCTGAAACAGATAAATATAAAAATATGCATAGATCATGATTCAAGTACAACATCATAATGCTCAATCTAGTGGAGACATACTAGCAGTGTATTGAAGCATAAGTTGCAAATCAAGAAATAAAGTATAATGATTTGAGAGAGAAAGAAAGAGAGTCTACTTCTCTTAATAAGACCAACTAACTTTTAAGTATAGTCTGCATATTTTGAAACACCTTGCCGCACCAATAAGGTTTCAATCATATGACTTGGTGATCATGGATTCGATAATAGAAATAAACTTTTCTCTCTCAGACCATGGTATAAGGTAAGGCTCATCATATGTAAAAGGGAATTTGTTGAAAAGAACAAATCTGGAAATGACTTTCAATGTTCTGTGTTGCAAGTCCTGCAAATTCCCAAGCTGGTTTGTTTGATTTGGAGAAGCTTTACACAAGAAAAACAACAAGTGTTACTCTTATAGCTGACAACTACAACAAAAATGACAAATAAGTAAATAAACTCAAGTCTGAGCTTACCACTAGTTGCAGCCAATTCAGCACCTCCGAAGAACTTAATATGGGAATCATAAGTCCGGCTAAGCCTTTTCCTACCTAGCATTAATGTTTCACTTTTTTCCCCCTATTGTATGATTATCTTCTCTTATTATGAGACTTTGGAGAGTCTGCAGTCCAGTGCTCATAAATGACTGACATTCTCTAACAAATAATAAATCTCGTTAGGACAGGCTGGAATTCATGGTTCTGATACCTTGTTAAGAAGTGGACTTTAGCCTAATTCAGCCCTACAAGACTCGCTTCTAAGGTATGGTTTACATTCACTTATATACTATAAAATTGTCTTATCTCTTGTCGATGTGAGATCTTTTTACTCTTGTTTCACCATTTTTATCAAGAAGCCAAAATGTTAGATAAGTTTCAGGTTAACTTGGTGGTAAAAGTGGAAGGGACGGAGGCGAAAATATTTCCCTTCCTAATGGGTCAATTGTGGATCCCCCACATACCCCTTGCCATGAAAACTACATTTTTTGTGGATTCTCCACATCCCCCTTGCCATGAAAACTAAATTTTGTCGATAAACAAAAATTGTTCGACGAAAAAGAATTGAATGCCCCTACTTGAAACAAGAATTTGACATTGTCACTCTTTTTATGCATTGATATTGTTTCACCATATTTAGTCTTGTCCACAAATTATGGTAGGGGGTGGTAAGATAAGCCTAGCACACCTACCAAGATAGTCTATGATACCATCTTGGAAAGTGGATCTAAGCCTACTTCAACCCTACAAAACCAACTTGTATGGTGCGTTTGCAATCTTTTATATAATACGATTTGTCTATATCTCTAGTTGATGTGAGATCTCCGACAAGTGATATGTATCATTCTGAGAGGCTAGGGACACGCTTTCTCTCTCTATATTTATATCATTTATTATTTACATTTATTGTTTTTGAATTGACGTGATATCATTTATGATTCGTATTCAAAAATTAGCTAAAAATTCATTATTTGAATGGAAATTTCATAACTGCGGTTACGAATTAAAAGTTTGTTTGTATTTTTGAGTTAAAGTCAATTGCACATTTATTTACTCCACTTCATCAAATTACAAATTTTTAGGTATTAAATGCAAGTGCAAAGCTTCAAACCCTAAGTCTTCTTTATAAGATCCGCCGCATCGGCTCTTTTGCTTGAGCACAAGATCTGAGTACCTAGAAAGAATTATCAAGTTCAGCAGAGTTTAGTAGCAATTTGTTGCAACAAATTGAGGTATGTTCCCTAATTTCTTTATTTTTCTTTTGAAGGTTGTTCAGAAACCTTTAGAAAATATTTACTTTAAGCATTTTCTGTGTTAACTTCCAAAGAAGCTGAAAATATGTTTGATTAAAGATTAGAAAACATTTTCTTTAAAAATGTCTCAAACATGCCAAAATTTGGATTTATTTTTCATTATCTATTTTCTTTGTGTGTTCCCATCAATTGCAACCATTGGAGCCCCTTATCACTACTACTAAATCCCTAACCAACCATCACCCCCTCCAAAGTCATTGATGGTTCCGTCACTAGCTTTGAAGCCATTGGTGACAATGTTTATGACTATGACATCATCCAGACACCCATAAACTCTTTTCTAGAGGCTAGTTGTCAAGTCACATTTTTTGCAATGGAGAGAGGTAAATGATGAGGATGGTGGTTTAAAGTAAGGAATGACACTAGACATACTTGATGATGGTTGGGGGTGCAAGGGAGAAAACAGTGGTGTGCCAAACAAATATTGAATGAAAACTATTTTTAGAACATCAAAATAAGAATGAGATGTTTTGCTAACCGAATGCTCCGTTAGAGTTATTTAGTTCTTTGATTAGAAGTTTTCCTTTGTTTTTACATACATGGCTTTAGTTTGGTCTCCTCAAATTTTTTGTAGTCCTAAGTGGTTTTGATTAAATAAATGCTATTTTAACTATCAATTTTATGTATTTTTCATGAAGTTTTTTTAATATAAGACACATTGTAATTATAAAATAAGCTATACATTAAACCAGAATTGGATTTTAAAGAGCGAGCAATAGAGGAGTGAAATGCCCATTATTTCCTCATCAAAATCAGCAATCTTTATGGAGATGAATTCATGCCGATATTCCTGCTTACGAGATTTTAAGGAAAAGAGAGTTCAACATTGTTTGTGTTTGCTGTCATTGTTGTCAGCAGAATGAAACATCACAACATCTATTTTTTCAGTGTTCTTTAGTAGTCAAACTTTGGAATTGGCTGGGTGGTTTGATTCAGATTCATATTGATTGCTCTTGCATTGATTCAATCCTATTTATTTTTCAAGATAATTGGAGTGGTCAAGCTAGAGTTGTCTTGACTGCAGCTTTTAAAGACATAATCTGAGAAATTCGGTATAAATGTAATTTAATGCATTTTGAGAATGTGGTTGATCTTGTGAAGAATCATGAATGTGATCTATCCTTATGTTAATACAGCGGGTAACAATAACAGTGGAAGTATGAATTCTTCCATTAGGAATTTTAGTATTATGAAAGCTTTTCACCTGATTGTCATCCGGAGAAGGCAGCTCATGTAATACTAGTTAATTGGGATCGTCCTCAGTGTGGATGCGTTAAGTGTAGTACAGATGTAGCAGCTGTGAATGATGGCTTCTTGAGAGGAGCATGTAGTGGGACCTTTTGAGATTATAGTGGCTGCTATAATAGGTTGTTTTTGTTTTTCTCTTTGTTGGTCCATAGTTTTGAGGCAAAACTTTTTGCCTTTATGAATGCTAATTTACCACTTGTACTATTGCTCCTTGGATGCTTTTGAATAGGTTGTTAAATGGGCCTGCTTAAGGGGACGGGTTGAAGGTTTACATGTATAGAGAGAGGGTAATAGATGTGCTGAATTACTTACCTTCTCTTATTATTGATTTTTCTAGGGACACTTACCATTTACTATTTTATAGGTTTTTGGTCTTTGTTGATGGTTTTGGTTTCCCCTACCCATAATCATGTATATGTTTCTTTGTCTTCTAATAATATAATATGATGGAGATGATTGATGTTATCTGAGGTACTAACCTTGTTAGGATAGTACATAGCATAGTGATGCTATTGCATACTTGCTTTTAATAAAAAAGGGGTTTGGATGTATGCTAATTTCATGAATAAAGTTATCTATATGCATACAAGTGTCATTTGGTTTTAAAATTGGATCCACGAGCAAATTAATTTTTTTTTTCTTTTTTCATTCACGGTATTTTTTAAATGACTTTTTTGTTGTTTCCATAGGATTGGCCTGTTTATACTTTAGTTCAAAAAATTACAAGTGCTATGACAACTTGAGAGGCAATGTGCAGTAAGGGAGGTCATACATATTTTTAATTCATTATATTACTTCATAATGTAATTGTAAATTCAAGATCAAGGGTTGTAATTTAGGTTGACCAATCAAATATATTTGAAGTTATCCTCAACAGTATAGTTGTGGCCTTACAGAGTCTCGTGATACCTCTTATTCTGATGTGTTTTCAATTCATTCATGTGTCATTTTTGGAAGTCTTCTAGTAATCACCTGTTATTCCCGCCTGGTTTTTTTTGCATCAACAAACGCTCCAAGCTCACACAGGGGTTTCAACTATTTTCTGTCTCCCCCTCAGTTTTTATTAGAGAGTTCAGAATGTTGTGATGGATTTTTGTTGTTAGGAGGAGAAAACGGCTTGATTAATGTTATAAAATTATGAGCTTATTGCTGAAAATGCTTATAAACAATATAGTTGATTAATGTGGTGTGTATAAATGTAAAATTTCCTTTCTTGCTCTCACTCAACATTTTTTTGACCCAGATATACTTCGTTTGTTATATTCTCTAAAATGGACACAAACATGTTCCAGTCAGATGATTCAAGGAAATACTATTGTCCGGTACTGGGTTCGAAAGTTTTTGTTCAAGCTAGCAACTTGAGATGCCTTACAGCTGTGTCAAACATTCTTCAAGCCCTTGGATATGAAGGTAACTGGCAGTGAACGCATATTTCTAAATGCTAAAAGTTATTTTTCTTTTATATATACGTGGCTTATATATTGTTTAATTGCATTGAAATATCTTCGGAAACTCAACTTCAGATGTTCCCCAATGTCATATATTAACTTTGAAAGATGTTCCCCAATGTCATATATTAACTTTGAAAGCCAATATGATTATGTGTAGTGAATGAAATGATGATAACTTAATCTTTGAAAGTCAATATGATTATTTGTAAATCAAGTGATGGTAAACTAATCACATTCATAATCTCTGTGGTGACAATTATCATTGTTTGGTGAACTACACTCACACCCATTGTGCTGTCAGTCAATGTGATGCTTTGTTTTAAATGTTAGCAATATGATATAATACCAAGTTGTCATAACTTAAGTTGCATGATAACGCGTTGGATGCAAGTTTAAAACCAGTTCTTGGATCCTTTTAGTTTTTCCTATAGGATGCATGTTCCTGTCTTATGAAAGCATTGTACTTTGGACACAATTTTTTTTTAGCCTCGTGTGAGACCAAATAGCTTAAATGATACTTGATAAGATAACGTAGATGCTTGCTTAAGTCAGAATATCTTTTTCGTTAATCATTTCCTCCTGTTTTGTTATCAAAGCTTATAATGTTTGAGGGATTAGAGATCCTCCAATATGGCTTGGATCTAACATCCATAACTACGATTGTAGTCACACAATTAATAAAGAAGATTAGCAAAAAAGCTAATAGTTATAAAAAAACAAACAAAATGAAGTAAGTAAAAAAATTCTGGAAAACTTAACTCTGGCCCTGACTATGCATATAAATTGTTTATAATTTTATTAGTTGAGGCCAAAACTATGAGGGTATTATTTCCTCTTCTCACTACTGTTAATGAACTTAATGACCTTCACATTATATAATTATTGTTTTGGATTGGTTTCTTTTTTCAAAATTTCCTACTTTCTTGTACTACTAGTTGTGACTGCATCACTTGCTTCTGAGGCATTATCCATTGTCAAGGAGAAGTGGAATGAACTTAACTTGGCACTTGTTGAGGTTTACTTACCTGACATGGGGATAATTTTGCTGTCTTAGAAGATAAGAGAATTGACAAACATGCCATATTTCCTTTAAGTTCTCAAATTATTTTTGGCTTGTTTTACTTCTAACCACAAAAGTTATTCATGATTTCAATCTTGAGCTGACACTGTTTATTGCTTATGTAGTTATGACTGCTAATAATTCCATAGAGCTGTTTGGATCTGAACTGCATTTACAAAAGCCACTTAAGATTTCTGATCTAAGCAGTCTATGGAAATACACATTATGGAGGATGGAAGACAGAATGGTGATAACTGCAGATGTAGAGGGCTTTGGGAGGTTTGAGTCAGAGGAAATTATTGTAAACAACAATAGAGAATGTCGGTCATTCATGAACACCGGAGGGCAGACTCTCCAAGGTGTCATAATAAGAGAACATAATCATACAAGAGAGGGGAATAAAAGTGAATCATTAATGCTGGGTAGGAAAAGGCTCAGTAGGACTTATGATTCACATGCTGAATTGGCCGGAACCAGTGGTAAGTTTGGACTTGAGTTTCTTTATTTATTTGTCATTTTTGCTGTAGCTATCAGCTATAAGAGTAACACTTGTTTTTCTGATGTAAAGCTTCTCCAAATCAAAGAAATCAGCTTAGGAATGTGCCAGGATTTGAAATACAGAACATTGAAAGCCATTTTCAGGTTTGTTCTTTTCAATAAATCTCCTTTTAATGTTGAGCCTTATACTATGGCTTGAGAGTGAAGAGTTTATTTTTGTTATCCAATCCATGATCACCAAGTCATATGACTGAAACCTTACCATTGCATCAAGGTGTTTCAAAATATGCAGCTTGAAAGTTAGTTGTGCTTATTAACAGAAGCATAATCTCTTTCTTTCTCTTTCAAATTGTCATACTCTTTTTCTAGATTTGCAACTTATGTTTCAACACTGCTAGTTTGTCTGCACTCATTGAGGATTATGAGGTTGTATTTGAATCATGATCTATATGTATTTTTATATTTGTCCGTTTCAGCAATATTTGGAACAAGCCAATCCAATTCAACAACACAACAATATAAATTCTTCTGAATTGAATATGAAATCGCAGAATCTGTCTCAGACTGTCAATGATAGCAAGAAAATGCATCAATTGCAAAACCGTCATGTTCATATATGTGATTGCATGCATAAGCATTCTCAACGTAACCCTTTACATGATTTCCTAAATTCAAGTGATCAGACATCGGCTTTTGGAAAAAATCAATTCTGTCTACAGAATGAACCATATGGTGTTTCACGCTACACATCTGACTCTGATGAATTTATGAACAATGTTAGTGGGGACCAAAGGGCAGAAAATACTATTGATGGAAAAGTTTTCAGTGAGAATACATGCATCTATTGTGTGGATGATATTTCAGTACAAAGTGAAATGGAGTTTAATACACTTTCATCTAATGACATGTGCCACCGATTTTCGCCACCACTTCCTGTTCCTCTTCTACCATCAGAAGGAAAACATGGCATTTATGAGGTCAAAGCAGATGAAATTCTTTATCCTTCAAATGGAACTCGGGAGTTTAGTGATGAGGATGTAAATACATGCTTATCAATGTATAATAATCCCTGGTATGAATATGCATTACATTTTGTCTGGTTCCTATTATCATTTAGGCTATTCTCCATTCTTATCCTTTTCTTTTTGCTGACTTATGCAGAAAATTGCTGAGTGGTGCTGTTGCTTTAAGTTGTGGAGGGCTTTGTGGAGAGCTTCAAGAAAATAGAGTTCATATAATGATTTGTGGTCTTTTTTGTACTTTTATAGTTGTACTTTTGTCTTATCTGATTCTCATTTGAGTATGGTAGACAGTGTTTCTGGGCTTGACTAATGATTGATTGAAAAGTTTGCTTGACCATGTTAATTATCTTTAATAACAACCATGTTTTTATTATCTTGAAGCATTTGTGTGAAATGCTATTTCAATCGAGGATTTGGGTTTATGACCAGTATTTTTTATAAATGTTTACTAAAAATATTTTACTTTGTTTTACACTGATAGGATTTTATTATTCCATTCTGTCTTTCATTACTTCGTTTAGATATTAGTTTTATATTACAGTATTTATTTTGAATGTTGATGTTTATATTATTTATTTGATTATTTTAAATTTATTATGATTTTTATTACTATGCAGTGTTGATTACCATATTAATTAGGCTGATGAAAATATGGTTTAATTTAGTTGAAAAATATTTTAAGATGTAAATATACTAACAACTTTAAGAGACAATTTCATCAAACACTCTCAATTTTACAATTTAACATAACAGTTTTTAACTAAGAATTTTGAGACCTTCGTATATTATTATTTTTTTCTGCCATTTAGATTTGGAATTTGTTGTTTCTGAAAACTTGTACTTTTTGTCTTAGGTAATGATAATTTTCTGATTAATCCAAAATAACCTTTTCAGAACTGTATTTCATATTAGACAATATATAACATTTTTTTTATTAACTAGGTGTATGACAAGAACACTTTGATTATTTTTTTAATATAGCAAGATACTTCTAGATTATGTGAATGTTAGAAAAAAGTATATGGGTACCGGAAGGAGTTGCCTATTTACTTCATATTCTTATCAATAAGGATTAAATATTTTTTTATATTTAAATTATTATAAGAAAAGTTATGTTTTTTCTTAAATTAAATTATAAACTATTTCGTGTATGCATTTTATGAAATCATTTCCAGAACATCTAAAGGTGATATTATAATATATAATGAAACTTTGTTTGTTATATGGAAAACACTTCTATTGTTTATTGCAAATGATGTTTTACATGATTTTCATAAAATATAAGAATTAAGTATTTTATAATTTAATTTAAGGATGAAACAAAAATATTTATAAGCAATGAAAAACAGATAAGTCTCTCTTGCACAGCATTATATAAAAGTGCATAATACAAAATCAAGGACCAAGGGACACAAAAGAAAGACATGGTATATACAATACATGAATATCTCCATTTCATTAATGAGGTAATTGGGGAAATGTAATGTAGACAAATGTACAAACTCGGTCTTACACAACTTTGAGGATAATGCATTTGATCCTAAGCACTTAAAAATGCAAGATAATCATCAATTATAGACATGGCAGATGATCGATATCCAGAACCAAAGAGATTATAATGATTTAAATAATGATACAGCATATAAAGGTCTCTCCTCTCCTCAAAGCCTGGTTGTTTAGGCATCACCTGCAGAGATCATGCGAAACTGTTATCAGAAAAAAATTGCTTTTTTAAAGTAGAAAATTATGAAACCAACATTTCACATGCCAACCCAAAAGCAAGATGGTGTTTCTTTGAAACATGGCTATTGTATCCGGATAGAAAATAATACATATTCACTTTATTCAGGGAAAGTTCACAAAAAAACCATATAATATAACTAACTTTGATAGATGTTTGTGGACAAAACGCGATTTGGTTGGCCTGAGAAACATTGTTGGAAGCTTTTGTTTAATATAATTTGTTCTTACATCAACAAATACATATAAAAAAAGCCTCATATTGTGGTTGGTTTAATTTAAGAAGTTTACCACAGAATAAAGTTTTGATTGAACTTACAAGTGATATACACAATTAAGGCAATAAGAGACAACTTTCAGATAACCATAATTATAAGATTATGGCTGCCTATTATCAGACACTTATTACATATTTTCCAATACAAACGAACAAAAACAGAAAGAAATCTACAATGTGAGAAAATGTGGTGCAATATTATTATGAATCTTTTATACCATATGTCGGCAAACAGTATCACCTTAAAATAAGAATCATAGAATGAGCCTCCAAAGCCAGCACACCAAGACATACCGAATTCTGCTTCACTGTGTCCATCTGCAGAATAAAACAACAATAGCCACAACTGTCAGCCCTTTTTTTCTCAAAGCTAATATGATTATTATAGTCTTACATTGCACGTTTGCATTAGCCACACTATGGCCAAATTTAAAACACCTTGCTGACACCTAATAGTTCTGTGGATGCAACTTAGTTGACCTTGCTTCCAATTTCCCATCCTTAACTCAATTAGGCCAAAATGTGTTTGATAAAATATTAAATTAGGCTAAATTTTTTCACCTAGAGACATGACATTACAACTGATTTAGAAGTCTACTCTTCACCAAGTTTCACCAATTTATAATTTATTTTACTATTTTGACTGCCAATTATATTGTGAGCCACATATATCAAGTTACAATTTTTTGAATTCAAACAATACCCTCTTACTTTTCCTTTGTGCTTTTGTGTTCCTACGGTACAAGGCTTTTTGTTGTTGTATTTTTGTGAGTTAAATTATCCCTGACACGAATTTCAACTGCTAATCTGGTTCCAAACTTTAGCTGCCATACAACACCTCTTTGAAAATGCTTGACTTACAATAACATGCAGGGTCCAATATGACAGGTTCACCATTTTTGTTAGAGATAATGTTTCCACTCCAGAGGTCTCCATGTAGTAAGCACGGTTCTATCTCCACGTTGGCAAACAGGCGTCCAATGCTTTTCACTAGTCTCTGTCCTGTAGAACAAGTCAAGCAACATGTATATTGTCATTTTGAGAGTTCCAATACAAACAGAACATTATGTCAACAATACTAGTAAAGAATCAAAATTGTAATGAACAGAGATCATGAATGAACAAATGGCAAGTTTGAGTAACATGGCTAACAGTGCTTGATTTTAC
>Ga0209389_1002939_pt1 | contig 13402 bp, 6 predicted proteins | sample CowpearedBW_FD_187526 | JGI IMG/M metagenome (GOLD analysis project Ga0209389, IMG submission 187526) | Root nodule microbial communities of legume samples collected from California, USA - Cow pea red BW (SPAdes) (version 2) | ecosystem: Host-associated > Plants > Roots > Nodule | place: USA... | reverse complement strand
TTATATGACATTAGTCTTACACATATAAGACCTTAGACACCACTTTTACACCAAAACCTTAAGGCAATGTTGTTATGGGTCTTTATTCTTATATAGTGTTTAACTTTGTCTTTTCTATCCAATGTGTGACTTTTTGACTCACACTTGGACTATTCCCAACAATAACCCCTTGAGGCTAGACTCTACAGAGTTTGGAAATAACACACAAGTGCGAACCACCAAGAGACCCGATGCCAGTTACATCTATCCAGATAATTGAGTCTAGCATCGACTGTTTACCGGTGTTGAATTGATTTAATTATTATGTTGTGGTATGAAGATGATACATGTTTCAAAATGAATTATATGATCTTTTTAATTATATTAGCTTACCCTTTTGTTCTTTTGTGTGCTTGAACTAGGTTACTCCTTTTGTAATGATCACTTAATTGTGTGAGTAGAGGAAGATGCAGGTGAGGACACTCCTCTCTTGGATAACAGTGAGACAACATAGTAGGATCTGATGATGTTTCATGTTAGTTCATGTTTTGCAATGTTGTAAATATATCTATAATTATTATAGTTCTTTTGGGATTACTGTATTAATACTATATATTGACCTCCTTCTACTATTTGTCTTGCATTATCACTATATAATATTTAATATTTTGTTTAGTAGTATAACAACTATTAAATGGGATGTTACAATTATAGTGATATTTTTATTATTACTATAATAATAATAATAATAATAATAATAATAATAATTATTATTATTATTATTATTATTATTATTATTATAGTTAGACAAACATTTTATTTTTGTTCACTACGAGAGCATATCTCAATTACTTGCACTTTTTATTTGTTTTGTTGTTAATTTATCTCAACATGGAAGTAATTATTTTAATTTAAAATTAATTGTTAAATTAATAAAATGATAAAACTAAAAAGTAACTTTTCTATATGAATAATTATTTAAAAAAATAATAATTAAGAGGATAAATTTGTAAAAAACAATAAAAGGACACAAAAAATATGTATTTTTTTTATATATAGTTATAATTATTATCATTAGTTTATTATTATTATTATTATTATTATTATTATTATTATTATTATTATTATTATTATTATTATTATTGATTAGGGGTGGTAATGCGAGCTGACTTGACCCGTTTAGGCCCGACCCACACAATGCGGACCCGCGAGTCTACAAGCTAGCTCGCTTTTTTTTATATATTTTTTTAAATTCTTATGATAAAATTTTCGATGTTCTAAAAATTGAAAAACTTTAAGAAGTTCACAAAATTATTAATCAAATACTTTGGGAAGTTGAATGATAAATTGATAATTCAACATTTTTTTCATATCCATATTCGTACTTTGACATACAAGATGTATTCTTCAAATTTTAGCACATTAAAAAATATACAATACTTGTATTTTCCAATCATACAAGAATTTAGAACGTTAACACGCAAGAGTAAAAAAAAAAGTAACTGATATATACAAGTACAATTTTCTTTTTATGTGGACATGAGCTTTGGTGGGCCAACCACTACGGGCTTGCGAGTTTACTGTCCTAGCCCGCTTTGCATTATTTTTGCAGACTTATGGTGCTGCCCTATTATTGATAGTATTGTTATTATTATAAATGTTTTTTTAATTATAAAATAATTTATTTGTACGAATAATTTTACTAAATAAATTTTAAATTTTTTAAAATTTAAAATTTAAAATTATTAATAATATAATTTTTAGTATTTTTAATGATTACATATATATTTTTTAAATTTATTTAGATAAATATAATAATAATTATATTATTATTTTTTAGAAAAACAAAAGAAAAAAAATTTGACAAGAACAAGGATTTTTTCCTTTGAACAAATTAGAACCAAAACTTACCATAAAAGCAAAAGATATTCAACCCATATTCAGAATTTTCCTCTTTTTATGTTATTTTCCTATTGCCAATACAAATTTTAGAATTTCCACACTCCCTATTTTTTCTTGAAAAGAAAGGACAAAAAGGCTCCAACGATGCTTAATTTCACGGCGCTAACTAAACCTAAGCTTGGGCTAAAGCTGACAAGTTGCCAGAGAAAGTAGTGAACACAGTGCATTAAACGCCAAACGACAGGACCAAAACCAAAACAAAAGCAAAAACAAAACTTTCTACGAAACATAATAATCTACACAATCTAAAAACCTTTTCGACTACCTCCGAGCGTTGCGTTGCTACCTTTGTTTCTCCACTCTCTGCACATGGCCGTCGTTGGCGTTCTCGCGCTACAAGGATCGTTCAACGAGCATATGGCTGGCACGTTCGTCTTCCTTTTCATTTTCCATTTTCCATTTATTCAATGTTTTGGTCTCATTTTCATTCTCTTGTGGTTACAGCTCTTAGAAGGTTAGGGGTGAAAGGTGTGGAGATTCGAAAGCCGGAGCAGCTTCACACCGTTACATCCCTCATCATCCCCGGTGGAGAAAGCACCACCATGGCTAAGCTCGCTGAGTATCATAACTTGGTCTCTTTCTATACGATTTTTCATTGTTAGGTTAAATTTTTCTCTTGGTACTACTCTTGCCTTTGTTTTAGGTAAATTTTAGTCCCTCTACAACAAAAAACTGAGTTTAGCCCTTATAGGACAACATTAAGTTTGGTCTCTGATGTGCATGTCATAGAAGAATTTGTATTGATGTAAAACTGTTTAAGAACTTTTTGGCGGGGATGATAAACTGCTAAGAAAACTGCTTTTGTGACTATAGCTAAAACTTGGTTTCCTTGTATAGGGATGAACAGTTTAACCTTGCTTTTACGTGTTTCTCTGTATGTGTTCTTGTTTTAAATGGAATTTATATGGGCAATTTTTTATGTTTCTGTTGTAATGTGATGGTCTAATTGTTCATTTGGTCCTATACTTGTGGTCATCTTTTACTCTCTAGACGAAAAAATAGTTATTCAAATCTTACATTCGATACATTTTGGCTATCTACTGTTTTGTATCACAAGATGATGAACCTTACATGAATTTGTATAGTATGTTATGATAATGAATCTATGTAATTTGGAATCAGCGATACGATTCAATCGATTATAATATTTTTACTTTTTTACTTATGAAAAAAAAAATTAAAATAGTCTCGTGGGTTTGAATTTTTTTAAAAGAGAAGGAATTTGTGAAAGGGCATTTGAAAAGAGAAGGAATTTTTTATGACTTCTGTTTAAGTTGTGATATATGATATATTTGAATTCATCTTTCATTGCATTTGAATCTTACAATCTGATACAAAATTACAATTCACAATTCAAAATATAGATCAACGATTCATGAATCAATATCCTTACAAAACTATAAAAGTTATGTTGTAGTCTCTTATGCTGGCATCTTAGAAGAATTCCTAATGTTGTAAAACTGTGACAAAACCTTTCTGATGATGATAAACTGCAACAAAATTAAGGATTTTTTAAATTGTATTCACTTCTGCTTTATAATTTTGTTTTATATAGTTGTCATGAGTCCATGCTATCATGTATTTGGTATAGTTGCATGAACACGGTTCATGTAGGTGTGTGGTTCATGCTATTTTAATTATTATTGCAAGACATGCTCTAAAATAGAATCTAGTAGTAGTATCTGACATGTGGTGCAGTGAATTTGGTACTGTATGTAAGGTTATTGAGCGAGTTTTGTAACTTTGGTATGGGTAAAGGTGATAGACAAAGATAAATGATGTAAAGGGAACCAGGTTTTGTGTTTTTGTGACTATGAATGAGTGAATTTTAGATAGTGCTGAACTTTATACACTCTACTGTTGTAAACTTTATGCTCTTTGAAGCAATGGTGATTCTGGTGTTGTTGATTTATGTTGGATGTTTTTATTTTTTTAGTTTCCTGCCTTGAGGGAGTTTGTAAAAATGGGAAAGCCTGTTTGGGGAACCTGTGCAGGGCTTATATTCTTGGCAAATAAAGCTATAGGTGTGTAGTTTCTGTATTCTCCTTTCTTCCTTTGAGTTGAATTTTAGACAATATCAGGTATCACAGTTTTATTTTATTTTTTTTTCACATGAAAAATAGGTAGTGTAGTGGTTTAAAGTATTCTAATGGTAAACATAATTTCAGGACAGAAGACTGGTGGACAAGATTTAGTCGGCGGACTCGATTGTACAGTGCATAGGAATTTCTTTGGAAGCCAGGTAATGCAAGCACAATTCATTTTAAGATATATTATATCAATGAAACAAAACATATTTTAATTGCTGGACATGAGAATTTCAACTTAGCATTCTTTTTGTGTGTGGGAGTCAAAGGGGCATGGTTATTCTTTAAATGACCTAACATTGTACCTGTCATTGTCACTGACTAAACCATAAGGATACTAATCTAGATCTTAGTGAAACTTTAGAACTCTCTTCCTTCCCTGTTCCTATTTCCTTCTTGAGTCAAGTTTCTTATTAACTTGAAGCATCAAAATCTAAATAATTGCAGATGTTCAGAACTTTTGGTATAGTTTATTTTGCAAAAACAGCTTCTCTTGCAAAAACATTTAGCATTTTTACCGTATAATTTTGAAGGATCCATGTAATATGGATGTGATGCATAAAACTAAATGAAATTAGTGAAGGGATAATATGTATGGGTTGAACAAAAATTTCTTTTGTGCAATTTAATAATCTTGTCATATTTAACCAAAACACATGTTTATTTAGATTCAAAGCTTTGAGGCAGAGCTTTCAGTCCCACAGCTTGCCTCCCAGGAAGGTGGTGCTGAAACATTTCGTGGAGTTTTTATCCGTGCACCGGCAATTCTTGAAGCAGGGCCAGAAGTTCAAGTGCTGGCTGATTATCCTGTATCTTCTGATAGATTGTTAAATCTTGACACCTCTACTGGAGACAAAAAGGTTAATTATTGATCATTTTTGTTAATGCTCCCTTTTTGTTAGTTGTTTTTCATTCCAGATCCATTAGAATTCAAAAGGGTCATGTATATAATGAATGGAGTAGCAAAAGAAACTCAAGAATTAGTAAAGATCAAACAGACATTATTGATAGTTTATATTTAGGACTTCTTTTGGTGATGTTATTGGCGGGATGTAAGGTGTATAATTCTGTTTATGAAACTAGTAGGATGGTTGAATTTTAAGCTTGGGGGGGTTGACTCTGGAACATATTCAAACCTGTACCATGTTTCTAAGTTCCTTTTCGTTCAGTGGTTTAGTTTGGGATTAAACTCTCATGTGAGCCAATCCAAGATTTTGAAGGGTAAACTAAAAGAAGAAAGGAGTAGATAAATGAAAGGAAATCATTGATAGATATAAGTGATAAGTATATAAATAAACATTCAATTCTGTAGTTTGGAACACTGTTATTCAATGATCTTGATCTCTTTGTATTTGCCTGTTTATATGCTTATTCTCCTTGGAACAGTCTCCTTTTGCGAAAACTGCTCATAACAGTGTTCCTTACCGGATACTTAATTTCCAAACCAATATGTTGGCTTCATATTCATATCCTTAATGAACTACTCATATACCTTATCATTAGGTTTAGTACTATAGTAACATGTATAGCAGATCTACCAGTACCTTTCAGCATTGTATGTTATTGCTGATCCATATTTTATCATTCAAAAAAATTGTCATCATAAACTGCTAGCTGAGTGTCGTTTGCAACATTCATAAGATGACTATTTTTAATTTTTGATGTTGAAGTGTAACTAGTCCTGAAATACAAAATTTTCCCCAATTGAGTACACCTGGTTACATATTAGTTTTGGACATGACAGGAGAATGGTGAGGAAGAAAGTAAGGTTATTGTTGCTGTGAGACAAGGGAACATACTAGGGACTGCTTTCCATCCTGAATTGACAGCTGATACTCGATGGTAGATATAAGTTATTTTTGGCTTTTTAATTTTACAATTTTGAGTTGTTAGCAGTTGTAATAATGATTTAATTTTTCAGGCATAGTTATTTTTTGAAAATGTCAAACGAGACTGGAGAAGAGGTCTCATTAAGTAGCCTTGTTCCTGCACAAGTCGGCACAAGTCACTATCAACTGACCCGCAGTGACCTTCCTATCTTTCAATAGGACAACAACACTCACCAAGCCGAACAATTATGGTTGTTCTTCTTTTTTAAATTTAATTTCTTGAATTTCATGAGATAATTGTTGGATCTTTAGAAGATAGTTTAGCTACATAGTATTTTCATTTTTCTTCTTACTTTTTCTCCATTTTGGACAAACAGTAACATATTATAGACTTGGTGTTTTCTCCTAAGTAGTCATCTATCTATTAAATATCATTCTAGTATCTTCTGTTGGTTGATCATGAGTAGCTATCAGCTACTTTTGTCATTGTCAGTCTCGTGGGTTCAACTTATGAAATTTGGTGATAAACTAGTTGTTCTTTTCTATTAGGTGATAAACTAGTTTTTTTTTTTTTTTAAGGATGTAAAAAATATTGAGTTGTGGTCGTTGTTAAAGCCACCATATGTGTTGCTAAGTATGCAGTTATTTATTTTTATGAAAATGCCTTACACATAAACATGTTTCCTTCCATGTGCAAAATAAGTTTAACATATCATGAACTAATACAAAATACGAAAACAAAATTCATGGCACTCACGAGTTTCACTTACGTATACAAAAGCAAATGGTTTTTCTATTTTTTCATTTTTTAATTTTTAATATTGAGTAAGTTATTAAAATTTAGTTGTCAAATTTTATTGTCATTTTTGTTATGGTTGAGTGAAACTAGTGATAGTACCATTAATGAAGATTATTTGATGGTTATTGGTTATGATTGATGAGTATCTGTCATAATCTGCTGATAGATATTTATTTGTGCAAGCTTATGGTAATTGGGTTAATGGATTTTAATTAACCCAAGCAAACTATAATCATAATTGGATTTGACCAACGTAGCATAGCATCTTCATTATCCTGAAGACAGAACATGCGTTAGATCTTCATTTTCCAGAAGTTTCGAAGATTCATACCTAAAAATTTTCTCTAGATAGTTCCATTGATCACTTCCACCACCTACAACTTCGAGGTTATATTTGCTAGAAGTTCCTCAACATACATTTGATGATGTTATGTTTGTTTCTGAGATTTTCTTGCATTCGACAGTCCTGTCATGTCATGCATATTCAGAGGTACCTATAATTTGTTCTTTGATCACTGCCTCAACTATGCTCTGCATAATTCTATTCAATTGGACTGATTTAATTTTAAACATTCTTTTTCAACACAAAGGAATAAATCCAAACCACATCAGCTCCCAACAACAAACACTTCATTATTCATATGACACACAATCAATGTTGTTGTCGCGCAGTCACCTATTTAATCACATTTGCTCAAATTGATGGAGACTACATTGATCTCTTTTGAAAAAAAAAAAGGACAACTAATTGAGAACTTTAAAAAAGTGAGACAAAATTTAAAGTCTACCAATATTAGATACAAGATCATGAACAAATACGAGATACAAATTGTAAACTGCACCGGTGTATTTTATACTATGCTCTACAAGTTTTAAAAAAGTATATAAATTATTACTTCCAAGATTTGATTTTCCTTAAAATGCAGGGTAGAGAGATACAAGTAATACTAAACATTCATTGGATTCGGTTGAGAAAGACTTAGTCATTTCCCCTATTGCTAGGTAGAAAAAATTGGTATTATTGTGTGATCAGTCAACAAAAGTTAACACCAATGTTGCGTGCTGGTTAACCCTGACTTGTCCATTAAATCCTTCACATGCTCTCCTTCATAGGCTTTTAACTCGTGCTGTACACAACTTTGGAATCGCACTTTAATTGCCTTTTAACAAAGTAGGGGGGCTCAAGTTAAAGATGGGCTCAAGTTAAAGATGATAGGTGTCTCATTATCAATTCTCTAAATTTGTTAGGTATTCATGCTTCATTAACATATTTTATATATACTTTTATGATTGCATTTTACCTTGTTTAATTGTTCATATTTGATTGGTTTTAACAAAAAGGTTAAAAGGACTTGATCATGAAAGAATTTAGTTGTTATATTTTAACTGACTCTGATTTTGTCTCTTTATTATAGATGGATTTAGATAAGAAATTGGGGACGGAATTGAAAAGATATCATTACTTTAGTCATTTGGTTAACCTATTTGTTCTCGAAAGAAGAATAACCTATTTGTTAAGTAAACACAAATCCTCGAGATATTGGACAGTTCTAGAAAAATGCATAAAAGAAAACAAGCTAGAAACTTAATTGGTGATTAGAACCTCACGAGCATAATTAGCATCATGGAATATGGGAAACAAAAAGAATGACAGTACAGAAGACTAATGGTGAAACACAAGGGGAAAACATTAGAGCTTAAAGAAATAATTAGGAGGCAAAAACACTTGTAAAAGTTCTAAAATGTTTTAGAAGATTATAAAATAAACAAATGAAGAGATAGCCAAGTAGAATAAAGAAATAAATGGCATACTTGTGATTAACTAACTCATGGTTAAGGTAGGTAGTTAAACACATGCATGAACCTAACTATTTAATCATGTGTAGGTTGCAATTTTCTCCACAAGTTAACCTCCAACGGAAGTATCCGAGAGAGCTAAAAAGTAAAAAATGCTTTTTTGTTTTCTTGTTGTAAGGTGTCCAAACTCCTACCCTATAAACAAGGGTGGTCCTCTTTTGTGCAAAGGACACTTAAATTTGAATGAAATTAGATTTGTGAAAATTTAGAGTGTTTTGAGAGCATAAAACTCTTTGTAATGGATTCTTATCTTGTAGGGCTCTTATGTAAGAGAGGAAGAAGTAACAAGGGCAATTAAGGAAACAACTACTGTGAGTGGATCAGTACACGTGGCACCTGATCCTAAGGAGGTGGGAACCAGAAGGAGCACCAGGACAAGGATAACAAATTCACGTTTGAAAGGATTCGTGTGTGACAGCAACTAATTATATAAGACGGGTTTTATTTGTTGGGGGAGGGTGGTGGATTCTGTTTTCTTCTCTCTCCTTTCCGTTACATTGATACTTTTCTATGACTTTAGTTTTTTGTGGACTGGAAACGACACAACGTTGAATTCAAAAACCTATTCTACAATTCATAATACTGCAGTTCTTATTTAATCTTTATTACATTTGGTGCTTTCATCGACGAACGAGTGATTATGGCCGAAAACACACGATTGAAGGACCTTGCCGTTGACGTGAAGCGCATTTTGGAGCTGATGGAAACACGACATACAGAGTATACATCACGAATAGAGAAATTGGAGGAAGGCTCTTCTGCTTCAAGCCTTGCTCATCACAATGTCTTCCAGCCATTTCAAGTTCGTTCGGTTAAGCTGGACTTTCCACGTTTCAATGGTTCTAATGTTCTTGAGTGGATCTTCAAGGTCGAACAATTTTTTACGTATTACAATACTCTAAATGATCATAGATTGATGATTGCAGCAGTTCATTTGGATGCTGATGTTATTCCATGGTTCCAAATGTTAACGAAGAATAACCCATTTCATTCATGGGTGGGTTTCACAAGAGCTCTAGAAATGGAATTTGGGCCATCTCCATATGAATGTCCCCGTTCCACTTTGTTCAAGCTTGCTCAGACTGGTTCAGTACAAGACTATTACAAGGAATTTACAGCACTAGCAAACCGTGTGTATGGTGTAATGCCTGATGCACTGTTAGATTGTTTTATTAGCGGTCTGAAACCAGATATACGTCGGGATGTAATTGCTCAGGCTCCAACCTCCATGATTCGTACAATCTCTTTAGCCAAGTTATATGAAGAGAAATACATTCCTAAACACAAACCCTATCAACCCCATAGCCTACAAAAAACCCTCTCATACCCGATTACACAAACCCAAAAAACAACAAGCCTTCCACCCTTACTTACCACTCCCACAGCTACCCAACATACACAAACTCACAACAAATACTCCAATATCAAAAATATTTCCGCAGTTGAGATTAGGTTACGACGTGAAAAAGGATTATGTTTTACATGCGATGAGAAATTCTCCCCTGGCCATAAATGTCCAAACAAGCAGTACTTGTTATTACAAGTTGAAATGAATGAGCAAGATTCTCTGGAACCAGACCCCCAGATCATGTTATACCTGACCTTCAAGACTTATCGTTGGAACCTCATTTATCATTCAATGCCTTTAATGGAGGATCAGGTGTGGGTACTATGAAATTTCAAGGAGCAATCAATGGTATGGTGGTACAAATTTTATTGGACAGTGGTAGTTCTGATAATTTTTTGCAACCTCGATTAGCCCATTGTTTAAAATTACCTGTTGAGCCAACTTCAGGTTTTCAAGTTTTAGTAGGGAACGATCATGCTTTGACAGTGGAAGGCATGGTGAGAAATATGGAAGTCATGATTCAAGGTCATTCTTTAAAATTACCCGTTTATCTTTTACCTGTTTCAGGTGCTGACTTAGTGCTTGGTGTTGCATGGCTGGCCACCTTGGGCCCACATGTTTCAGACTACAGTGCTTTGTCATTGAAGTTTTACTTGAATGGAAAATTTATCACCTTGCATGGAGACAAACCAAGGCTTCCTGATCAAGCCCAATTTAACCACATACGTCGTATGCATAAGACTCATGCTATTTCAGAAGTTTTCACCATGCAATTGGAGACCCCTTATTGTGCTGATGATGAGTGGTTACAAATACCAGATAATGTGGAACCAGATTTGGCTTTGTTGTTGCACTCATACAAGGATGTGTTCTCAGTTCCGCAAGGATTACCTCCAAACAGAACTCATGATCACTCTATTCCTTTGATTCGAGATGCAAAACCAGTTAAGGTACGACCATATCGGTACCCTCATAGCCAAAAGGAACAAATAGAAAATATGGTTAATGAGATGCTGCAAGAAGGACTTATTATGCCTAGTAATAGCCCTTTCTCCTCTCCTATTGTTCTTGTAAAAAAGAAAGATGGCCAATGGAGATTTTGCACTGATTATAGGGCTTTAAATGCAATTACTATTAAGGATTCTTTTCCAATTCCTACTGTAGATGAATTGCTTGATGAGTTATGTGGAGCCCAATATTTTTCAAAGTTAGATTTGTGATCCGGGTATCACCAAATATTGTTAAAGGAGGAGGACCGTTTCAAGACAGCTTTCAGAACTCATCATGGCCATTATGAGTGGGTTGTTATGCCCTTTGGCCTTACAAATGCACCGGCTACCTTTCAGTCATTAATGAATAATATTTTTTAGGGGCTGTTACGCAAATTTGTTCTGGTTTTCTTTGATGATATATTGGTATATAGCTCTGATTGGACTGCTCATTTACATCATCTGACAACTGTTTTGCAAACCCTTAGGCAACACCGGTTGTATGCTAAACTTTCGAAATGCTCCTTTGGGTTAAAACAAGTGGATTATCTTGGTCATACAGTTTCAGGTAACGACGTGGCAGTGGATGTTTCAAAAGTGCAAGCTGTGTTAGATTGGCCCCAACCTCAAAATTTGAAGCAACTACGTGGGTTCCTTGGACTTACTGGTTATTACCGCAAATTTATCCAAGGATATGCTACCATAGCAGCCCCTCTTACACAATTATTGAAGAAAGATAATTTTCTTTGGAATCCACTTGCAGCAGATCCTTTCAACAAGCTTAAGATTGCTTTGACAAATGCCCCGGTCTTAGCTCTGCCCAATTTTTCTCAACAATTTGTGCTTGAAACAGATGCATCGGGTATTGGCATAGGAGCAGTCCTTGGTCAAAACAATCATCCACTTGCATTCTTCTCAAAGAAGTTAACACCAAGCTTGCAAAAGAAATCTGCATATACACGTGAATTGTAAGCCATTACCGAAGCTATTGCTAAGTTTCGCCATTACCTTCTGGGCCACAAATTTATTATAAGGACAGATCAAAGGAGCTTAAGGAGCATTACAGAGCAAGCTATACAGACACCAGAGCAGCAAGCTTGGTTGCATAAACTGCTTGGCTATGATTTTAGAGTTGAATATAAGCCAGGTAAGGATAATATTCCAGCAGATGTTTTGTCAAGGTCCTTCTTAATGGCATGGTCACAACCTCAATCAGAGCTTATCCAGTCCATCAAGATTGCCATCTCGGAGTAAGAGGAATTGAGGTCCATTCGGGATAGTTGTATAAATGGGAAACCACCACATCCTCTCTATATTGTTCATGATGAATTGTTGTACTGGAATGGGAGGTTAGTCCTTCCACAGATCATGCCATCACGCAACAAATACTCCATGAGTTTCATTCATCTCCACTAGGGGGACATGCTGGCATAGCCCGAACAATGGCACGTATTGCAGCTCAATTTCATTGGAAGGGTATGCAGAAGGAAATTGCAAAGTATGTGAAGAATTGCCTTATTTGTCAGCAAGCTAAGGCCTCCAATACGCTTCCTGCAGGACTTTTGCAACCCTTGCCCATTCCCAATCAGATATGGGATGATATAGCCATGGATTTTATCACAGGACTTCCACCATCAAACGGGTTCACAGTAATCTTGGTTGTAGCGGATAGACTTTCAAAATATGCTCATTTTGCCACTCTTAGATCTAATTATACAAGCACTTAGGTTGCTGAATTATTCATGAAGACGGTGGTTAAATTGCATGGGTTCCCAAAAACAATTGTTTCAGACAGAGACAAAGCTTTTACAAGTCACTTTTGGAAACAATTGTTCAAATTGAGTGGCACAAGTTTAGCTATGAGTACAGCTTATCACCCACAATCTGATGGTCAATCAGAGGCCGTAAATCGCTGCATAGAAATGTATTTACGTTGCTTCACCTATGAGAATCCTAAGGCGTGGACAAAGTTCTTACCATGGGCAGAATTCTGGTATAACACGGCCTATCATACCAGCACTAAAATGACACCATTTAAAGTAGTATATGGAAGAGATCCTCCCCTTGTGCCGAAATATGATTCAAAATTTGACGCTTCAACAGAGAATGAAAAAGGTTGCTGACCAGAAGTGACGAGAAGTGGAATTCAAGATTGGAGATATGATTCTAGTCAAGTTGCAACCTTATAGACAAAATTCTTTAGCATTGAGAAAGAATCAAAAGCTGGGATTAAAATATTTTGGCCCATTTCCAATCATTCAACGTGTTGGCTAGATAGCTTACAAGTTATTACTACCATATTCTACTAAGATTCATCCAGTCTTCCACTGCTCACAATTGAAACCCTGTCATGGTGACCATAATCAACCTTATGTTCCCCTGCCCATGATCACTAATGAGATTGGACTTGTTATGCAACCAGTATCAATATTGCAGTCACACCGCATTCTTAAAGGAGGACAACTAGTGAATCAAGTTCTCCTGGCATGGGAAGGCTTCAATGAGTCTCAGGCCACGTGGGAAGATTATGATGTGATCAAGGTAAACTATCC
>Ga0209389_1002921_pt1 | contig 13420 bp, 6 predicted proteins | sample CowpearedBW_FD_187526 | JGI IMG/M metagenome (GOLD analysis project Ga0209389, IMG submission 187526) | Root nodule microbial communities of legume samples collected from California, USA - Cow pea red BW (SPAdes) (version 2) | ecosystem: Host-associated > Plants > Roots > Nodule | place: USA... | reverse complement strand
GTGAGAACTTTTAGATTATCCACAGTAAATTCAACTAAAGTACAGTCTCAATCAAATTTTACTATGCCTAATCATGTCTATTCTTTTATCTCCTCACCAAATAAAAAGCTTAATTAATCAAAGTAATGTTTCGATTTTAATTTTCGTTAGTAAATACCTTTAAACAAAGTAAAGTCTCAATTATTGGTAAAAACTCATTTAATTACATGAAAGTTTCTAAATAAAATCAAAGTAAAGTTTCAATTAAATTTAAAAACCTTTAAACTCATATGATCAACATGCATATAAATTTAAAATCATTACCTTTTACGTGATTCAAAGATAAAAGACATGGATGAATGAAAACCTCAACAATAATAAAAAGAACAAAGAAATTATTTCATTCTAACCTCAGAATCCATAATGAAATTACAATGGAATCAACCCAAGAAGTTTAGTAATCCATAGAATGCAAAATAAAATAAAAATAATAGAAGAGTGGAGAGAGAGAGAGAGAAAGGAAACGAAATTAGGCCCCCCTAAGGGTTCCTAAATTCCAAAGTGTCGAGCCTTTTTTCTACTTCTTCCTTGGTCTCTTTATATAGGACTTGGACTGGGCTTTTCGGTTGGTAAAACCTCTCAAATATATTTTAAAATAAAGATAAATATTATTTATCTTTATAGTTATTTTAAAAATGTTTGGAGAGATATAGACTATTTGACAAATATAGTTGGTTGATAATATCAATATCTAATATAATTAAATTAACTAAATAATTAAAGATCTATGATAAATTATCACCAATTAATATTTGTATTAATTTTCTAAATCAAGCCTTTGCAATCTCCTCAAATTATCTTCTAAATAATCCAATATCTTCAAGATATATTTGTTTGTTGTGGATCTAAAAAGATTCAAGAAGATCTTGCCATATTTAAAAAGATTTGGTAGTTATTATCTTTTAATATTTTATGATATAATTAAATAAGATATATTTTTCCCAAATTATCTTCTATCATAAAGATAAATAAAACTGCAAGGTCCAATTATTTTGTTGTTCTCTTCTTGGTTTAGCCAAACTTCTTCACTTTTTCAAGTTTTTCTTACCGTCTTCATGCAATGTTTGGCTTGGATTTTTTTGATTTTGCTAATTTCTTATTCTTGGACTTATCTTTAAGGTGTCATGAAGCTTTAAGCAATTTATTTCCACACCTCCATGAGCTCAATTTAGCTGCAGCTGCACTAACACACCTCAAAATATCCAAAGAACATTTATGCAACTAAAAAGCTATTCTTAACATGTTTTTGTATCTCATGCCCAATAAACCAAATTATAGGAAATCCTAATTAAATCAATCTTTAAGCACACAAATTCAATTAAATACCCATAACTAAACATTAAATGAAGGCAAAAATACGCACTCATCACAAGGAAAACCCTAACAGCCAAAAGACGTTGGAAATAGTTCATAATGAACCCTTGAATGACAATTATCAGCCACATTAAACCAATTTTCGTTTTGGGACATTAACCTACCATTAAAACACCATTAAAAGACTAATTGAGAGAGAGCATAAGGGTTTTTGAGTCTGGAAATTTGAGGGTACTGTAAGGTGCACGAAATTAAAGGAAAACAGTGACTAGTGAGTATAATTAAGGAGCTAGATCGTGGGAGAACTAAGAGAAAACATTGGTGATCAAGAAAGGGACTCTAGCATTATATTTTAAGCAAGGAAACCAGGTTAGGGTAGCTTTACGCGTTAAATTTTATGTTTAAGTTTGAATTGAATGATATATTCTGAATTGCATGATACTTTCCGGCACATGCATTTTGGCTTATTTTTTGGTTCATGAAGAGGAACCACCTGGCAGTAAACTCTCGACCACTAGGCAACGCATAGCAGATTTACCCAATTTCTAGGTTTGGTTTGAACTGCCTAGAACTGATGCATCGCTTGGCAACAGGCTAGGTGCCACCAGGCGCCATCGTAGAGGGAGGGGTTCTGTGTGGTTCTTTTGGCTATATTGGCAGGGCAGAAAAGATGGATGAGTAGAATTAATTAGGTAACAAATTATGGGTCATTAGAATGAGAATAAGAATGGTTCTTTATGATATAAGGGTATTGATTCACTAGAGGTTAATTGAGAGGTGGGAGACTCTTAATCACTACAATAGTGATCATGAGGATGTAAGTAACTTAGAATGTTAATGGAGTGAAAGATAGTATGCTCTTAGGTATTGGAATGTTAAGTACATGTTATGTCGATTAATCAAGAAATGATGAGGTCGAATGCTTGGGGTTGTATATGTGATTATAATTTAAGAATGAAATTAGGTGGGGGCTGGAATCATTGTAGGTGGCAATGAATTAGTTGGGGGTATTCAGAAGTAATGGCAAGTAAGAGTGGCTTGTGAAAATTGTACATAAACCTGAACTCAAAACCAGTATTGTGTATATACTGGTGTGGCGCCTAGCGGAGATGATTGAACCGCCATGCGATAGGCATAAAACAGTGGGCTTTGGGTCAGCGTGGCGCCTGGTGGTAAGGATGGTTATGCCAGGCAGAGTCTGCAACGATAGTGGGTTTTTGGGTTCTTGGCGCTTGGCACCTAGCGCCTGGCACTACGCGTCCCCCGCCAGGCGATCTGGAAGTGGGCAGCGCCAGGCAATTTTGCTGCAGCAGCATTTGTGTTTTTTACTATTAATGGGTGTGATCTACAATGCTTTAGTGATGCCTTAAAGGTCGGCTTGCTAGTGTTCCTTAAGTTGTGGCTCGGAACGTATCCCTTAAGTTGTGGCTCAGGATAGGGGTTAAACACGCGGTATTCCTTGAGTTGTGGCTCGGAATAGCATCTCTTGAGTTGTGGCTCGAGATGGCGGATGAACACGAGGAATTCTTGAGTTATGGCTCGGGTTGGCAAGTGTTGCCGGTGGGAGTGTGTGCATATCGGCGTGTATGAATTGGGTCCATTAGATTGCCCTCCTCAGTATTAAGCTGATGAGTTTGGTAGTCTTGGGACGTTACGAATATTATTCATATTGGGAACTCCACCTAACGTTATGGTGTGTGATCCATAGCATGGTTTTCCACATGTGCTCTGCCGGTTGTGGCCGGTAGGTGCGGCAGCAAGACATCTTGAGGTATTCACTAGGAGACGTAGAACACGAGTAACATGGTGGTGGCCATGCATTGTGAAATCAAAGGATGGAAATTTCTTTGGTGTACTTGTGTGATTTATCTGATGAAAATATATGGTTTATATATATATATATATATATATATATATATATATATATATATATATATTTTTTATATATATATATATATATATATATATATATATATATATATATATATGTTTGTTTAACTGTTAGCTCACCCTACCTACTTGTGGTTGGCGATGATCGTGTACGCGGTACACGTGAGCAGAAGATATTGCAGGTGGATCTGGTGATGCATAAAGTCGGAGCAGGGCTAGTCTGGGATAAAGATTTTCATCGGAGCTTTTGTATTTTTATGATTTTCAATGAATTGTAATTGTTTATATTACTCAGCTTTTCATGATTATAATAGTGTTATAATTATGGATTTTGAATTATGGTTGACATAATAAAAGTTTAAATTTCCTGCATTTTTGGGAAATGATATTTCAATAAAGGAAGTTAGTTATTATTTTAATTAGCCTAAGCCACAATACAAGCCCACAAAAGCCCTTAGTGATCCATGCTCCTATAAGGATAAATGGTAAATTGAAATGAGATGCAAAACCCAGTGAAGGCTCGAAAGCATCGATAAAGTTAAACACCTAAAACCCTAGTGGGAGGGAGTTTAACAGTGGGAAATTGCAGGGGATTTTTCAAACTCTTTGTTCTTATTGAAAAAACAAAGCCTTTTAACCTTTTGCTACAAAATAGTTCTCTTTGTCTAATTTGTTCTTCGTTAATGCTGTTACAAATCCTCTTGGTTTTGGTTTGTTTGAGGAAAGACAAAGTTCTAAAGTAAGGGGCATGTTTATAAATGTCTTCATAGCACCAAAATGCATAACAAATAATACACTTATCTTAGGCTTAAAAGTGGTGTTCTTTAGGAAAAATGCCTTTTTATTTTGTTAAATCTTCATACATCATACCTTTTGGAAGATAAATCAAGAAATCTAATAACATGACACTCTGCTTAGCCAGAAAAAAAGTTGTTGAGCTATGCACTTGAGCTTGGGCCAATGATGAGAAACAATTAATGAATTCAACAACAAAATGGCATCTCAGTCATCAAAACATCGAGCCAAGCATTGGGTTATGCACAAAATTAGGAAGATTTAAGAAATGAATATTGTGTGGCTAAGCCTGGAAAACTTGGTTGAGCACTGCCCATATCAGGCTATAAAACAGTGCCTCCTCTCCTTGTTGAAACCATCAGATCTGTAGGGAATAGGCCTCTCTTTCACTCTTTCTTCCTAAAATTTATTAGAAGTGTTGTATAAGGAAAGAAGTGAATGGATTATTGTATTTTGAGGAGCTTAATCTCAACCATGAGAGGCTAACTCTAAGAGGCAAGATTGTTTGCAATTGAATTTCCCTTTTTCATGTTTCAATTTCTTTTCTGATTTATCTTTTGCTGTCTAGATTTATTGGCTGTAAATTGTGTTGATTAGTATTGATATTTTAACTAGTTTGAATTGTGGTCCAAGTAGTTTGCCATACTTGTGTCGGTGCTTATCAAAGTATCCAAAGGGGATGTTGGGTAGAGAAAGTCTCAAGAAGTAATGCAAGGATTTATTCTACCAAGAGTTGAGAGATCACCTTGGGTTTAAATTTCCTAGGATCTAGATACTAGGGATGCATCTAGATCTACTTAAGAGAGTACTTCAAGAGCAATGATCTTGGCGGGTTTTAGACTAAATAAGGAAAATCATATCCTTCAATCTTTTTCTCTAAATTATCGTTTGTATCTTGTAACCCCAAGTGAAATCAGAAACTAAACGTATAATAGTTGTAATCTAATTATTGGTGACCTTTAACAAGTCCCTATGGACACAACTTTTGAATACTACTTCAATACAATAGTACACTTGATGTAAAAGATTGTTAATAATCAATTATCAAGTTCACATTCCATGAAAGAGAGTTTGGAAAGCTAGAAAGGTAACATTCAAAAGTAGACAAATCTTGCATTACGAGAGAGATTAGACTCCCAAAAAAAAAGGGATGTACTTACCTTGAGTTGGATTAGGACAGTGAAGTGGAAAAGCTCCCCTTTTATGGTTGTACTTCCAACCCTAGCCAAGAGAAAGTGAAAAGATAAGAGGTTGAAGTGAAAGAGAATGAGGAGAATAAAGAGAAGTCAAAACAAGATAGTTGTTTTTGTGGTGCTGACTTTGCACCTTAAAAAAAAAAGGAAAAGGGTTAGAGTTTAAAAAAGGTAAAATTGTTAGATATGAAATGGTTCTTTAAGCCAAGATGGGAGGATTTGAATTGGTTGTTTAAAACCTTTTCAAAAGCTTAAAATCCCTTTCGATTGAATCAAATAGACCACAAAATTTGAATACAAAAGCTGCATAAAAGTACACTTTCAATCGGTCAAAAAATAAAACAGTAGATTAATTTGTTCATAAACCTATGAATTAGTTGATTAAAATATCAAATCAATCGACTGAAATTTTGGGAAACTATGCAGAATACAGAATTCATAAATTTCACTTAAACAACAAACTTTTACACAGAAGACTTGTTCCAAATAGTATTTCTAACAGGTATGCAACACCATATTACACAAAAACACATTCAAACACAGCAAAGAATGATTTACTTGGTTTTCTTGAGTTTTTATACTAGTTCACTCAATCACAGAGCTACATCCAGTTTACCAGGAGAACCTGAGCTTGGTTTCCACAATATTCAAAAGTTTTACAAATCACATACCAAGATTACACTTTTGAACAAAGAAAAACACCAAGATTTTTGACTTACAAAAAACAATTTAAACTACAACCCTTGCAAAAATCACACTCACAGAACTGGACGCACACCAAGGACACAACAAGAGGCACAAGAAGTACAAAACCTGATGGTGGCTCTCTCTAGCCAGCCATACATAAGTTCTTCAACCTCTTCCCAAACCTAAATACCTCCAAGATCAACCAAGATCTAAAACTTCACCTTACAGTTGTATAATTCATAAGAGAGGGTTTTTCAGTGACGAATGACAAGTTTTCACGCTTAAAAACTCAGAATCGTTCCTCTGCTCTCGAAAACACAACTTATATTGCTAGTCTTAAGTGAAATCAAATCAGTTGAATTTTTCATATAATTGGTTGATTTCACTTGACTTAAGTGAAATCAGTCAATTGAAAAATAATTCAACTGAATACATTAATACTAGAAATTACATACAATAAGCCTTTTAACCTGTTAAAACCTAATTTAACAGATTAAAAAGGACACACTAAGACTAATAAGGTATCTAAACTATATCATCTAGCCTGCCAACATGATATAACATGTAACCATTACATTTAACACATTATTTCCATATTTAATACAATATAAACATAATCTTCAAGTGGATCTTCATCATTCTTCATCAATCACATGTGATCTTCATGCACTTAACTTTATCAAAAATTTGCACCAAGCTTGCTTGTGCCAACAATCTCCCCCTGATTTGATGAAGCCAATATCCTCTAGTTGAATTGATGAGCTAAGATCCATAGAGAAACTTGAAAAAGTTTTTGCACACAAGATACCAATATACAAATACACATCCAAGCAAAAGCACACAAGCATTCATACATATCACAAATGCATATGTTCCTCCTATCACTAATAATGTGATTTAGCTTAAGATTTCATATTCAGTTTGCAGTATTATTAAGTTCCAACATGTTTAATTCCAAGTTTTTCCATTTTTACTTATTTAACTCAATTTTACTCATTTTTCTCCCCCTTTGGATTCATCAAATTAAAGTAATACACACATCATTTTGGAAAGAGTAAAATTTTCATTAATGCATCAAACATAGAGACTATCAGAGCAACTAATAGTGGATACAAACACTGAAGAAACGAAACAAAAATGAAAAATACAATATGAAGCAAATACTGGAACAGACAGACAAAAACACAAATGCAGCAACAACATTCAATGTGGGACATCCTAGTCGGATATTACGAAATTTTTTAGTAAAATAAAATAGAAATAATTACAAACTCGCATTTATTATAAATTATCTTTCCTAAAAATTCATAAATTTCAACAACCATTATAAAACTCAATGTTTAGTAAAATACGGTTTTCAAAATCATAAAAAAATCCATGTGATAAGAAAACTCTGAAAAAGATTTTCCCACACTAGCCCCGCTCCGGCTCTATGCCTCACCAGAACCATCTGCAACATCATTTGCTCCCATGTAACGCATTACACGATCATCGCCAAACACAAGTAGATAGGGTGAGCTAACATAACAATACACACACACACACACACACACACACACACACACACATATATATATATATATATATATATATATATATATATATATATATATATATGCACACATCAAAGGAATTATATCCTTTGATTTCATACCACATGGTCACCACCATATTATCCATGTTTTACGTCTTTAGATGAATCTCTCAAGATGTTCTTGTTGCCACACCTACAAGCCACAACTTGTAAAACACGTGCGATAAACCTGTTACAGACCATACTCCATAACGTCAGGTGGAGTTCCCGATACGAATCATATTTGTAATGTCCCAAGACTACCAAACTCGTCGACCGACTTCAAAGAGGACAATCTATCTAGACCCATCCATACGAGCCACAACTCGCACACTCACACCGGTAACACTCGCCAATCTGAGCCACAACTCAAGGAATGCTTTTGTTCATCCGCCATCCTAAGCCACAACTCAAGAGATGTCATTCTGAGCCACAACTTAAGGAATGCCATGTGTTTATCCCTTATCCCAAGCCACAATTCAAGGGATACGTTCTGAGCCACAACTTAAGAAACCCTCTAGCAAGTCGATCTTTAAGGTATCACCCAAAGTCTTGTAGACCATGCATATTGAACGATCACAAACATTTTGCCTCTACATTATCGCCTGGCGTTGCTCTAAAGCCGCCAAGAGAAATTCAATTCCAGACTGTGTGGCGGAAGCCACAACCTGTCAGGCGACAAATGCCTCAAACCATACTGCCACTACAAGTATCGCCTAGCGGAACACACCTCACCGCCAGGCACCACATGTTCTAGGACCTTTCTATTTTTTTAGCTCTCGCTTGGTGGTTCAAACTTCACCGCCAAGCGCTACACTAATATAGCTTGCTAGTTATTTTCCCACTACAACATAACCCTACTCCCTCTCAGTACCACTATAGGCTACTTAGTTCATAGTGACACCCAAACCTCTTCCTAAAGGTTGAAGTTCTTATCACCCATACTTATACGGAGTTACATCTCCAATTCCACTTACTTAGACCATTTAAATGCCTAAATTTAATTAGATACAACCACTACATAAAACTTATATCATGGTCCCCTAATTTTACCTATTTCCTATTATGGTCTTAAACAATACATCCTCCTTCACCAATTTTATTCTATCACCTTGCAATATCCATTAACATGCCACATACTCATTTATTCGCAATTTAAACTCATATTACTTATCATTAAACTGAGAACATAATCCCTCAACTCAGACCAATCACTACAGCGTTGTTGTAACTCACACCACAACTCTAGCTATGATACCCATTACACCCAAGTACCTACAACAGCACCCTTAAAAATTCCAGAGCATTTCCTTCTGCATAATTCTGCAACCCGGTCGTGTAACCATTCATCCCAAGGCTCTAATTATCAATTTAAATTTGAACCTAGCAACTCTTTTTGGAATTAACCAACCGATAAAAACCCCTGATTCACCAACCCTAATATCCAACCATAACCATATTTATCAAAATTCCTCGTACCATATCGTAGTTTCACAATTAATACCTTCCCTCAATCAACCAACAATTAGAAACACCTTTCCCACCAATCAGAAACAACCCAAAACACACAAACACTAAAAACTGAGTCAATGTTGCTCGCATCGCCTGACGGGTGTTCATCGTCGCCAAGCGGTTCATATAGAACACAGAAATCTAGGAAGGAAAGGTGGTGTCGCTTGACAGTCAATTTATGCCGCTAGGCGATTCCTGTTAGGAACCCAGAATTGTGCAGAAAATAGCATGAGTCGCCTGACGGCTTTTAAGGCTCGTTAGACGGTTTTTGGAAAATTTCCAGAAACTCGAATTAAAATAAGAATAGACAAAAGAGCAACATCATATCATACAAATCATCATCCAATTAACGCAAGTAATCTAAAATCAATTAATAACTCCCCTAACCTGGATTTCGTGCTTCCAATTGTAAAACTTGTAACCTTGGTGATAGCAACAATCCACTTCTTGACTCCTTCTCCTTTTCCACACGTCAATAAGCTTCTAACTCAACTCTTGGCTCTCCAAAAACTCCTCCTCAAAGGTACATAGACTGTTATTCTCTTTTCTCTCTAGTGTCTCTCCTCCCCCCCCCCTAAGTCACTTAATTAATCCTAATTACTACAAAAACAAAAATGACATTAAAATTATGTTTAGTTGTCATTCAATGGTTGTTCCATGGTGGTTTGAATACACAACCATGTTAATGTCATGTCAATGCATAACCATTCAACCAATTCATGTTTCGTGATAATTCCTATCAATCTAGGATTATATTACCACTAATCATGATCCGTCATATTATTATTAAAAAAATAAACAATAAAAATAACACACAAATGACATACACAGGACTCAAACCCAAGTCCTCTCAACACAATCAAGTACTCTTAATCATTTGAGCTAGTACTTTTCCATTTTAGAAAAGCTAGAATTAATTGCCTTAAAGGCTTCCACTACCCACATTTATTAATTATTTATTTATTTAATTAATTAAATTTCTCGGGTCTTACATAATGCATGACCTATGAACCATCCCCTTCACTCATTCTTGGGGTTGTCTCTATTGTAGACATTAGAGAGGAGGTCATGAACATTATAGAGCTGATCTTCCAGATCTTGAAAATGAGTATTGTAGTATGCGTGATGTGCATTTTGTGACATGTTCAAGTCTTGAAGTTGGTTGAGAACTATCCTCTCAAACTAGGAATATGCAGGTTCAATGTTCTTAAAAGGTTGATATATCTCAATGGCTATGGGTTGTGGATCATCTTCTCCTTAGTTTGCTCCACTTGTTCTAGCCTCAAGCTTGAAATCAGTTAGCCTCTTGGCCTTCAACATATGGTTATAAATGGTGTATGTCCAATCAACTACCACACCATTTTAGATGTTATACATCACCACCAAGTCACCTTCAATCAAGGTTGAATGATTGCTCCCTTTAGGAATGATAATCTTGGTCACCACCATCGCCAACAACCTTTCCTCCACACGAAGTCCCCCACATGGAAATTGCGAGTTTGCTCACCTTGATTGCGCACACACTGGTTGAAATATTAGACTTTGTTGAATTCATCCACAACAGTTGTTTCACCTTTGCGAACTTGCACACCCCTTTCTCTTAGGCCAGCCACATCCTTCCAAGTTTGCCTAGTGATCTCCATGTTAACACCCTTCACATAAGATAATGATCATATTTCCACAGTTACCCTATCTAAGTGCACACATTAAAAGAAATAATTATTTATTTATTTTGAAAATCAACTAATTTTTAAAATATGGTTTAGGAATGATTATCATGTATTAAATTAGTTATTCTTATTTTTATGGTAAATCAGATTAAAAACAAACCAAATGAATAAAATAGTGAAATAACAATTTAGAGAGACAATTTTTTATATGACATTATAAATAGTTTGTATCATTAAATAATATATATGTATATATTATTTTTTTAAATAATATAATATAAAGAAATAAAAGTAAAATATATTTTTCTAAATTTAATTTCATTAAATGGCCAATTAATTAAAAATCATAAAATCATAAAATAAAAAATAAAAACGAAGTATAAAAGAATTAATATCTTAAATATAAATTATTCTTTAACACTTTGTTAAATGACCAACATTTAGTGATTCTATTTCTCCATTTTTGTGATACTAATTTGGACCAGCTACGGTTAGACAAATTATATTGATAATAATTATTCTTTAACCAATTTGTCCATTGATTTAGTTTAGAATTGAGCATGCTATTTTCTTTTCTTTTAGAATGAACTATTCCTTGTGCTAAAAAAAACCTTTATTTCATTTTTCAAAAAAAAAAATATTATATTGAAAAAGAAGTCTTAACTTATATATGATTATGTTAATAATTCAGATTTGTAACAAATTTAAAAATACATATGGTTGTGATCAAAAGGAGACATCAAAATAATTATGTGAATTTGCATTCCTATAATTAAAATATTTGTGTAATTTTAAAAGAAAGGGAATTATAATTTGATTTGTTTTATAACTTCTTTCTATATTTGGTTCATTATTGTAAAGCATTTATTTAAAAAAAGATTGTTGATTCAAGAAAAAGTTGTAGCTGGATTTTCGAAATACAAATAATATATAGAAAGATATCTATGTATATTTTTTTCGTCAAAAATTGAAAAAAAATTTGATTTTTTAGTTAAGCTAATATTTCTTCTTTGGAATATTTACAAAAAAAAATTAATTCTATCCTTTTACTATCATAAATTTTTTTCTTCGAATGAATATTTGTTTCGAAAATTACAAGTCCTCTTTTCTTTTCTTCTTTTTTCATTTTTTCTATTTTTTTATAACTACTTTTCTTTTAGTATTAAGATCCTTTATAGATTTTTTTTTCAATGAACAACTTGTTGGCTTTATCGAATAAATTGAAATGGTTGCTTCAGAAATCAGTGAATTATTCTTCCAAATTGTTGAATAATTTTTGTTTTCGCTCAATTCATCGAGTTTTGGGGTATTCTTTTTAATAAAAAATATTTTAAATTTAAAAATTTCAGTTTTTTTTTCGTGAGGAATACTATACTTTTTTCAATAATTTCAAGAATACTATGGATGATCCTTTTTTCTTTTTCTATTACGATATTTAGAAACAGTTTGAATTTTTCACTTAAAACTTTTAGAACTAGAAAAGTGAAAATCAAATTATTTCTTTTTGTTTAGTTCTTTTAAAATGGGGTCGAAAAAGGAAAGTGGATTTTTCTTGGAACCAGAAAAAGGTAATTCGACTTCCATCCCCCAAACTGTAATTAGAAATTATAAAAGGATAAAATTAGGAATGAAAAAAAGTTCAGTATAAAAATATATTTGTTTTAAATATGTTTTTGTTCCCTTAACTTTTAGTAAAAATTAAAATTAGTCACTTTTCAAAACTTTGGACCAATTTAGTCTCCAATCTTTAAAAATGCGTGAATTTAGTCTTTTTAACCAAATTTTTTGAAGTTTATTTATTATTTCAAATGCATTTCTTAGCTACCATTAAAGTGAAAATGCCTCAAACGACATAAACAACTCAAATGATATCATGAAATACACGTTTTAAATGTCAAATAAACTTAAAAAATATTTCGAAGACTAAATCCACACGTTTTTAAAATTGGGGGACTAAATTCGACTAAAGTTTCGAAAAGAGACTAATTTTGATTTTCCCCGAGAGTTAAGAGACCAAAAATATATTTAACCTAATATATTTCCATTTTTAAAACAAATCAATTTAAAATTAAAATAAATAGATAAAATATTAAAATAACATCTTTACACGTGTTCCAACAAAATAAATATTAATAAATAAAAGTAAATTTAGAATATTAAATGACTAAAAAATCAAATTTTGAATTTTAATAAATTTTAACCTTTAAATTAAACAATTAAATATAATCTTTATATGGAATTCAATGTACATATGATTACTGTAATTATTTATTATATACTATCAATTTAAATTTTACATATTAAAATATCAAAAATATTTAATAATAAAGAGATCTATATTATATTTATTATAAAAATGTTTTATTGGTGATAATTTTTTAAGATAAAATTATTATTACTATTTTTAAATAATATTACTTATAAAATAAAATTAAAATATATTTCTTAAATTTAAATTCATTAAATGATTAAGTAAAGAAATATCATAAAAGAAAAAAATAGTATAGAAAAAAATAAATAATTTATTTAAATAATATTATTTTATGAAATAAAAGTAAAAAAGAATCATGAGTAGAAGATTATTTTGATGCCATATGTGAACAGAAGTTATTTTATTATGTTATCTATTTATTTTACTTTTAAACTAATTTGTACTAAAAATGAAAACATATATATATATATATATATATATATATATATATATATATATATATATATATATATATATATATATATATATATATATA
>Ga0209389_1002920_pt1 | contig 13422 bp, 4 predicted proteins | sample CowpearedBW_FD_187526 | JGI IMG/M metagenome (GOLD analysis project Ga0209389, IMG submission 187526) | Root nodule microbial communities of legume samples collected from California, USA - Cow pea red BW (SPAdes) (version 2) | ecosystem: Host-associated > Plants > Roots > Nodule | place: USA... | reverse complement strand
AAAACTAAATCCAAACAAAAAAAAAAAATTGCAATGAGCATCAAGAACGCATAACATTATCAAGGTTCAAGATTTACAATTCTTTGAATCACATCACTTACAGTAATCCATGAAATACAAAAAAGAGATGACAGTGAAACACTGTATCATCTCTTTCCTTAACTTTTTAACCAGGAAATAAAACTGATTCCTCTGAAAGAAGCAAAATTGTACACGTAGGAGATGGACAAGAGCAGGTGTGAAGAATGCCAATAAACAAGAGAATCGATCCTTGTTGCTGACTAGCGTAATTACTATGGCATGAAATTGTGAAAAAGAAAGTTGTTGGTCAATTCAGTTCTGAGAATCTTCGAAATTAGGAAAAGTGACGCATTTGAAGACCTTGCAGTTAGAACACAAGACATACCCAACCTGAAGTTTTCTTAAAAAAAAAAACAAAAACACAGAACAGAACATTAACATCTATAATGATATTGAAAGGTGAATTGAATTGCAAAACAGTGCATGACTCACGGCTTTGCAAGAGGGACATCTTCGATAGATACGTTTGTTTTCGGCTTTGATGTTGGTCTTTTGGCCTTTACAAAAGTCACAAACTAACCACCCTTTTCCATTGCAAGGCTCACACATGATAGCTGCATCTGCATCAACCTTGATCAACAACAAAGATATGAGGTGGATGAAGCTTTTGAGTTGAATGAATTCAATAATGGCGAAGAAAAGAAGAAGAAAAGAAGAAGTACGTGTTGTTGGTGAATGGGAGTGCAGTTGAGGGGCTTGATGTGAAGGACACGGTTATGGAGTTTGGTGAGAGATGGAGTGGAAGGAAGGGAAAGAGAAGGTGCTGCAACTGCAAATGTGAGGGACATGGTTGCCATTTCCCTGTCCTGGTTGAGGAGTGGACATGGTTCCACATCGTCTATTCTTGATATCTAATTTTTCATCTTTCCAATTCTAACCTTGTTTTCTTCTCAAAGTTTAATTTTTTCCATTTTTGTTTGTTAAATTATTTCAAATTTTGTTTCTGTGTTTAAATAACTTTTAATTTTAGTTAATTTTTTTCAATTTGATTTTTTTTCTAACACAGCTTAAATTATTAATGGTAATGAAAAGTGATTATGTCACTTTACTTTTTCATATATATCTTTTAAGTTTTTTTCAATTTAATTTTTATATTTGTTATTTTTGTTTAATTTAATTTTGATTATGTTTAAAATTGAAAAATTTTGTCTCTATCAAAATTGAAACAAAATTTAATTTTTATATAAAAGTTATAATAATATTTTTGTTAAAATTCATATCTTTATTAAATATTTTTGTTTAATGTTACAATTCGTTTAAAATTATAATGAAAATGTTAAGGATGAAAACTAATATTATTGATCTAAAATTAGTCTTTCTGTCTCAAATTTTCATTCTAATTTTAAACTAATTATAACCCTAAACAAAAATATTTAATAAAAATATGAATTTTAATAATAAAATTAAATTTGGTCTTAATTTAAAGAAGGACAAAATTGTTTCACGGTAAACAAAATTGAGACTAATTTAAACAAAAACAGCAAATATAAGAACCAAATTTAATATAAATATGTAGTACGTTGCTGTGTTGACAAGTGGACATTAAAAAAAATTAAAAAATATATAAAAAAAAATCAAAAATATCATGAAGTGACACATCACTATTCATTAATGATTTAAACAATGTTAGAAAAAAAATACTAAACTAAACAAAATTGACGAAAATTATATCTTATTTACCGAGTAAAATAGTTTACTCATTATTTTGAAATCTTATTTACATATATAAAGAAGACAACTGCAAATTTTAATAAGAAAAAATATTACGATTAATTGAAAAATAATCCTAAATTACATGGATACCAAATAATTATTGTCAATGATAAAAAGCAATTTTAACTTAAAAAAAAATCTAGTTGATATTAACTTAAAAAAGAAAAAATACTTTCAACTTCATTCAATTTGTTTTTGTGTATTGAGATATGAGAATATTAAATTTTCAGGATAAACAAACCAGCTCTATTACAAAATATTTCTGTATAAACAAGATCAGAATTTTAAGAATAGATAAAATTGTATAGCATAAAAGTATGTACTTTAATATCTTGTAATACTGATACTTTACAATTTTAAAATACCTTTTATTGTTAATATAAATATAAATGGTTCTGTCCAAGAGAGATAGACAATAGAAGGGATATAATTTACTACATTAACATATATAAAGAAAAATTAATCCAGTAAAGGTTACCCCTACATTAACATATATAATGAACTAGAAGAAATTCAAAAAATAACATGAAAAGTTTTTTACCTCATAAGAGTTAAAGAAAAAAGTCAGGTTAATTATAACAATTAATAATTAAGTTAAATTTCGTAATTGTTTTATCAGTGTAACCTTTTCACTTCTTTTATTATTTATATTTACTAACTAAATTTTTTTAGCTTTTTCTTTTCTAAAAATCCATTCATATAAATTCAAAATAGTTTTGTTATATAACTGTCATTATGATTTTTTAAATAAAAAATAAAATATTTTATAATCATTTTTTATATACTTTGTTATAGCTTTAATTTTTATTTAATGAAAATTTACTTATGTTTCTATCATGTTATAGCATAATAAAATTTAATAAAAAAAAATATTTTAAAAGTAATGTCTGTATATAATTTTTATAACTTTAATAATATTTTTTTATTATAAGAAAAGTGCGCGGAAGTACATGAATTAATATTTTTAACATTTGAATTTTAATATTCTGATATATATTCAATCAAATTGGATAAAAACATTGCCTTTGTATTTAAAAGGAACCTAGGAATTAAAGAAAGAACATTCCTGCAATCTCATAAAGATTTGATATAAAACGTATTAACTTGAACTGTGCAGTGAAATTTTGCATATTTCACATGAATATGAATGAAAGCATCTATCTGGACTATATTCTTTCTTTTATACATATTTTAGTATATTTTCTTTTTAAACAATACGAATAGCAAAATGTTGTTAATAACGTTGTTGTGAATATTAATAAGAACAATATTATAAAGAGAATGTCAGAGAGTGTCTCTGGTATGATTAAGTGTTAAAAGTGGTGCAGAAGGTCCAAGTTTCCCATGATTTTCATAATAACTTAGTAGGGCTGTTTAAGAGGGGTCAGTGCAGGAGAGGACAGGTGTTACCTTATTTTCATGCAAAGCCGCCACGACATGCAATGCACCCTCCTCTCGTGCCGCGTAACCCTCCACCACCTCCTCCCACACCGATATATACCATTTCCCTTCTCTCAGATTCTACTATCATCACCGCACACACTACTATTCTATCTCATTTCTATCAGTTGAGTCTTGAAAACACAAAACCATGGCTGATCAACCTAGAACTGCAGGTCCCCACTATGGTTCCTCCCATGGAACCTCCTATGGTGGACTACCCTATGGAAGCACCAATGAGTCCAACACCAGCATCTACAACAACTCTGCTTCACGTCAAACAGTGAAGTTCATAACTGCTGTTACTATTGGCATCTCACTCTTGCTCTTGGCTGGTTTGATCTTCACAGGTACTGTCATAGGCTTGATCGTCGCAACTCCTCTTCTTGTGATCTTCAGCCCCATCCTTGTCCCAGCAATGTTTGTGCTGTTCCTAGTTACTTCTGGATTTTTGTTCTCTGGAAGCTGTGGTGTGGCTGCCATTGCAGTTTTGACTTGGATCTACAACTACGTCTCTGGGAACCATCCTGCAGGTGCTGACACTCTTGACTATGCAAAAGGGTACCTTGCTGATAAGGCAAGGGATGTGAAGGAGAGGGCAAAGGATTATGGAAGCTATGCTCAGGGTAAATTTCAGGAGGCCGCACAGGGAGCTTATTAATCATGTATGTTTGTATGAGGTGAACAGAATGGAGCGAAGGGGTGCCCTTGCGGAAGTGCAATGCTTATGCATCTATAAGGTTGAACTGAAGGGAGTGGTGGTACCCTTGTGAATGTGCATGTTCAAGTTCTGCTAATTTGAATTTTGTTTGCAGTGTTCAGTGTTGTTTTGCTTTTGTATGTCGTTTGTTTTTTGGAGCTATATCTTTCACCTTATTTTAGTTATATTAGTGTAATCATCATCATCTTAATAAATCTCTTCTGCAACTATATCAGTAGTTCTTCCTGGTAGACTGTTGTAGCAGATTTGTAACACAGGAGATCCAAGTTCATTCTCAGTTTGAATTTAGTATTGTTTCTGACACGATGGAACAAAATTAAAGATGTCTAAATTATAAATTTAGTAACCACACGTGGCCTCTAAATAAAAGATGACTAAATTTAATAATTTAATAACTCTGACGGCAGACTGAACAGAAATTAAAAATTTACTAAAAGTTTGATTCACAAATTGGATACAATTCCAAATTATAAATTCATCTAGAACTACAAAGTAAGATCTATTTATGGTAGAGATTTCTGACTGTAAGATCTATTTATGGTAGAGACTTCTGATTGTAACATATTCATACTACTAAATGAACTTTGTGTCTACTTTTTTTTTTTCACTTCCTGTACTAGAAATCTGAATGGAAACCTTGAAATACAAATATTAAAAACTTGTTAATATATGAAAACTTTTTATTGGCAGCAAGATTTTAAGAGAGGTAGTATCATGTAAAATCATCTTAATACAATTATACAATTCTAATAGAAGACAGATGCTAACTATTAAAAGAGAACGGTTCAGTTAAACTTCTATATTTTATAAGCACTTCAAAATTTAGTTTCTTACCGAAATTTATCCTACTTCACAACAATACATTTTGTTAGAAAGAAAGGTCCCCCAGCTAACACTCTATTACGAAAATACTAGGGATTAAAAAATCATACTTTAACTTGAAGTTGCAACATATGTTCTATGTATGTATATATGGACATCTATTTTGGAGAAAGGGTGATAAAATATTTCTATTGAATTCTAGAAGATAACAATGCAACAATATAGCATAAACTTGTCATTGTTAGCATTACGATGCTTCTGTTAATAATGATTCGGAAAGGAACTTATAATTATTAACAGTGAACAGTATGATTCCTAATTCAACCATACAGCTCAGCTCAGTGCACATAATGCATAATTTTACAAACTGTAAACATCAAGGTTGAAGTGGCTTATCGTTTTCTTCATTGTAGAAGGCTTCATAAGTCTGCACTCTTGGCTTTGATTCTGGCGACTCTAATTCTTGCATAAAGCCATTGGTCATCTTAACGAAATCGTTCATGTGAACTTGTTTCCATTCCTTCCAAATACAAAAATTAGAATTATGAGAGAGGAAAATAGAAAAAATAAAACGACTTCCAGCATAGGGGATGCATGAAAAGGGACTTAATTTGAAATAGAACTGGAAACCTAGAAATTTGAAGTTACCACATGTTAAATCTAACAACATTGACCCGAACTATTTATATCAGACAAAATGAACATCTATTCATTATTCAATGTATAATAAATTATCATACAGTGAGTGAGGCCTTTAAGATTGAAACCTTAAAGAGAGTGCTTTTAACTAATATAAAGAAATGGTCTCCCAACAAGTTAATTCCCTCCTCAACCACAAGTCTACAAGATCAAACTTATGCTGCGGTCTACAGATGAACCAAAAGGCTTGAAGAACTGGACGAACTCCTTTTATCAATCCTTTAAACCAATTATAAAGTTAACCTTGAATAAAACCTCGATGAAGTTTCAATCACTTATACATTCAAACTCTTTAATTAAGGGGTTTAAAAATCTAAAATAAAGTCAAAACAGGAGAGAAGCAAAAGGGAAGTATCAAGAGAGGCGGTCAACTATCTCGTAGTCACCAAACTATAACTACTATAGTGCTATCTGCCTTTTAATCTGTATGCACAAAACAAGTAGCCATAACTTGATCATCAAGGAAATTAAATTATGTCTTGCCAATTACTCATTTTACACAAGGTTTTAGGCATATCATTCGCATATGATCTGGAAATCCTGTCTTCCCCAAACTACACGGCGGCAAAACTTCTTTTATTTAGTCTTAGAGCGTAATCAAGATTTTTAAAAAAAGTCGCAACTGCAATTGTGGCCACATTGTCAAGACATTTGGGGCCTTCGTGACCATCAAATTGAGACAAAATTGCAACCATGAATACAACTGCAATGTAAAACATTGAATGCAACCACAAGCAGTCATAGCCAACACAGTCCTCGGTCACAAATAGGTGGCCTCATTAACTAATTTTTCCATCATATAAAGAAAACAGAAGAATAAATTTGTTTGAAATTTAAAGATCATTTCATTCTTTTCTTTTGTCCCCAAAACATTCTTATATATTGATTCTGGGTGGAGGAAATGAAAATAAGAAAGATGGCATGCTCACCTCAAAATCCCACTCTGAATATAAGTTGGGGTCATTTCTATTGGCCCAAACATATGCGTAAACTTGCAACTTTTCAGACTTGTCCTGTTACAATATATACTATCATTCTTCTGAGACTAGAAAGCAATCAGTAATATCATAGTATATTTTTGGGAAAGTAACGTTTGCCTCATTTGTTATAACAATTACGAATAGGTTAACGGATGAATAGAAAATGAAATAAACCAGACTTGCTTACCGCCAAGAAAACTTCAACATCAGTTCTAGTATATTCATCATCCTCGAACTCATCTAAAATATGTAGTTCTACTCCCGATAAACCAAGAAGCACCTGATCAAATAAAACAAGAGTAAATTACACCGATACCGAAGTTCCATCAAATTTGACCCGATACTTCTTACTTTCTAATTTTTACACTAATCTAATTCCTCTTAATTGTATGAAGAAAAATAAACTATACTGAAATTCTTTAATTATTTGAAAAACATAACACCGTATACCTGATAAGGGAGACAGCTGTAAATATTTAAAGAAAACTCAGAGGTTACATGCAACCACAAAAAGACGAAAGATGAAGAAGAAGTGAAAGCAATACAAAGCAAAGCCGGAATTTAAAAAAAAAAAAATATAGTAAATTAGAAACCATCAAACGTAAGTACATACCAAAAAGAAAGAACAAAAATCCATCTCTTAAATATTCTAATTTGCATTCAGTGTTTGCATACACACATCATTAACCTACAAATAGAACTTCTTCTTTTTTTCTGAAGCATAAAAACATTTAACCAAAAAAGTAAATAAAAAATAGCAGAAACATAAAATATTTTATTACAAGAGTTAGGAAAAATAAGAATGAGCATGATTTTGTTTTAGAAGAGATAAAAGTAAAATTAGGAAAAAGAGAGACATACCCTGCCATTAACTTTGTTATTGTGGACAGGGAGAATAGCGGGATAAACGCGACCTTTGATCTTAAACCTTTGACTGCAAATCAAATAGGAATTGAGAGAAACGGGAAAATGGTTGGTTATATAAATGAAAGGTATAAAATGTGATTTTGGAAGGAATTGCAGAGAGAGAAAGAGTAACTAGTCATGAAGAATGGCAGGTGCGGTCGGAGGAAGGCGCTTCAAGAGGGTATGGACAACCTCATCGGCCAGAAGGCTACCGTAGACGAAGACGTTGTGAGTATCGCCACCCACGCAATTCACGTTTACGCTCATTTTTCTCTTCTTCCTCTTCACTCTCTTCTCTCCTCTACTACCAAAACTATCTTCACATCTTTATAACTATTTGATAACTGGCTTTTAATATATACATAGCTAATTTTATTTCTATAAATTCTTTTGTCTTTTAAATTTTATGACTGTTTTAATATTTATTTTTAAAATTACACTTTTATAATTGTAATAATATTTTTATTTTGATAATAATTAAAAAAATAATTTTATTTTTTATTATCATAAAAGTTGAATACGCTCAACCCATGTGTTTCACGATGATACCAATAGTCTCGTTAGGAAAAAAATTCTCAACACCTGTTTCTAATTTAGAAGTCACACGTGATACACTAATTTAATTAGGTGGTAAAGTCACTTGAGATCTTTCTTGTCCTCCTAAATTATTATTATAATTTCTATAAAATGAAAATGATATTTTAACACCCTCACAAATTAAAAATACTCCCTCAACTAGTACTTTAAAAAAATATAATTAAATACAGATATTTTAAACTGTTAAGTGAATGATTATCCTATTTTTATTGCCTTTTGTAGTTCACAAATCCCAGGCGTACAACGTCTTTCTCCCTAAATTATATTATTTTATTGTAATAAATAATTAAAATTAATTTATTATAATAAATATTTAAAATTAGTTTTCAAACAATACAATGAAAGAGATAACCATTTTATTTTAATTTGAAGAGAATGAACCAATTAATAGGTTAGGAAATCCTATTCATCTATCCTCCCTATTTAAAAATAGTTGAATAAATGGAAAGTTGAAAACCCTTCTCAGAAGCCATTCAATACCTTACTAAAAGTTTGAACAATTATTCAATCTTGTTATTCATCAAAATAAATTCCTATAATTCATCTAATTTTCAAAATAAAATCACTACTTTAATACTTGAGGAATAACAACTCAATTAAAGGTTTTAAAAATATATGAACAAAATTCATCAGAAGCTCTCAAACCAGTAAAAATTTCGTTAAATTACACAATTAAGAACAGTTTATCCTTTTTTACAACTTAAATAACCCAAGTTTTTACTTAATTTAATTAGACATACAGAAACCAGCAAAAACTATCAGAATAATGAAATCAACCTTTCACATGCCTTGACACGACAATAACACTTGATTTTAAGCTGTGTTAAAAAAAAATCCAGTCTCAAGGTTAGCCTAATATTCAAGAGTCCATTTTTAATTTGATGCTAGGGCGTTGCATCTTGAAATCTCTCTCCCATTTTACACTACTAACTACCAGAACCAAAATCAGAAGTTTAAAACATGAGTTGATAATTGTTTTGTGTGCAATATCAATTTAAGAAAGTGTGCATGTAACTTGGGAGCTATATAATGAAACAACGGTTAATCATGGTACATAACTCAAGGATAAAACCCGACTAAAAACAATATCCAACCAAAGTAAGCAACTACACAAATCGTTAAGCAGTTCATAAAAGAGAGATGGCAAGATATAATCTATCTGGGATCCATTCAGAAACACAGCAACTTCTTCTTCACATGCTCATCGGCTCTGGGGCACCAAGAATGTCGAGCAAAGAGTTATGAGGCTCCATTTCCTCATGCCATAATGGAAGTTGGTCGCCAGGGTAGAAATTCCTGGTCACTCCCTCTGAGTTTATCTACAAGGATTTCAAAACAAAAATCAGGTGGTTTCAAATCATTGTGCATGTAAATACTATGAACCTTATTTTTAAAATACAAATTATCCTTTCGAGTCAATTCAGTACACAACTATCAAGACAAATTGTGAGCGCGGGTTCAATTTCCCGCAATGAATTATGCCTCTTGCTCATTCCCCTACCCCTCCTTATAAAGCATACTATGATTCAAGAAACACAAAACAATGGTCAGATCAGATGTCTTACTATGACGGTTCGGACCACCCCACCACTGGCGCCATCCCGAGCAATAGCCAGTGAAACTGCCTTCTTAACTAAATCCTGCCACACAACATGATGTAGAAAGTCAGCAAACATCAATAGGGATTAAAAAAAATTCCATCCTAATAACTTCTAGTTATTTGCCATTTTCATATCTGAAGCATGTTGTTGCAATAACAGGAAAATCAGATTAGATCTCCAAAAACTAACATCTACAATAGATCTTGGTATTGAGTTCATACCTCAGCTTCATCCTTGGTCATTCCCTCTTTCCAGGCTTGGTCAAAAAAACCATACAAGTAACTGGAGCCAGATCCTGCAGAAAGACACATCCAGTAAACCATAAGCTTAACAAACAAAAGTCAGCAACCAAAGGAAAAATCTAACTGGCTAGCAATGAAAATTTAGAAATAAAAATAAGCTCAACAAAAAACCCAGAAACACATTTGGGGCAAACAGTGGTCCAGGTTTATTCCAAATTGACATCTAAAATCATGTATACACCAGACAGATACAAGACAAAAAAATAGGAATGCAAAAACAATTTATAATTATAGGAAGCAATCACTTTTTTAAAAGTGAACATGAGTCATTAAAGACAACAAAACACAAGGGTGACAAATTGACTTTCAAGTGTCAGACTCAATCGGGTATTTGACCCAAAGCTACTATTTTGAAGTGTTTGTGCCTTCTTTACTGAAATGACATGACACTATTAGAAAAAGGAATATGGGATAAAATCGAATCATCAGACTAAACAAACTCAATATCAACCATCTCCAATGAAAAGATCTACCATTCCACAAGCCTGGGCAACACAATGAAAGATACATGCTAAAAAAAGAAGAAATTTATCCAGTCCCAGTTTACGTTTCTTCTTTCCCTCCACAACAGACCAGAAAAGCAAAGGGATATGATGCACTTGGCTCTATTTTGTTCCGACTCCGATTTCAACAAGCATCTATATCTATAGTCTAAAAACAATGAATAATAGCTTCTGCGAAAAAGGTCCATGCATCACTGGTTCTTATTAACTAAAATGGATACCTGATATCCAATTAATATTATGGGCAATTGGTACAAGTAATATATGTATATAGGGATATTCACATTAATGGCAGGACATGAATACAGAAATCATATCAAGATTGTTCATAAACACATTTTAAAAGTAAAATACCTCCAATAGCAAAAGGTTGCTGTACTATTGTTCCACCAAGAGGGACTCCAAAAATTTGTCCACCTTCATATTTATCCCAACCTCCAACAATTAACCCAGTCTCTAAGAAATTCTGCCAGTGAAAATTAATTTACAGTAAAGTTAAATATCAGTTATAGCCCCCTCTCCAATAATAAACGGAGAGAGAGACAGAGAGTGCTAGGAGAATCCATCAGGTTAACACAATAATGGAACATTTGATCATCTTTGAAATTAGAATACTAAATTTCCTTTATCGTTCGAATGTCTAATTCTTATCTAGAATTGAAAATGGCTAGCAGTAATGACAACTATGTCAGAAAATTGCAGTAACATCATTCCCAGTTGTATCTCCTTTTCCCACTCAACCAACATAAAAGGTCATTGCAACTTAAAAAATGTCCCCTAAGACCCCTTCCAAAGTTATACTATCTGAAACTTTTCCACAATCACGGTTACCTAAACTTAAAATATTTCACTATTCTGATCTTAACAGTCCAAAGTGATGTTTTGTAGCTAAGTGAGAAGTGATGACCAAAATTTCAAGTACAGGAGTAAAAGTAGGTCATCTACCGCAATTGGCAAAGCAGGGTGTAAAAAGGCGTTGAGTTGGGCAAGTTTTGAAAAATCTTCTTTCAAAGTAATCGGTATGATTTTGGTCTATACATTTCTCACAACTCTCATTTTGTAGTATATATTGGTCTCTTCCTCGTTGAAATTGGGTATAAATGCTATGATTACAGCTCAACTGCTCTAGAATAAAAATAATACAATGAAACAGCTAATTTTAATAAACAATGTGAAATGAATTTAACATTTATTTAGTGCAAAGTCTCAACTTTATCAATTTACAGGTGTAAGGTCTAAATGAACCTGATAATGTATCACCAAGGTGAACAAGAAAACATTTGATAATTCAAGCTTGAGCAGAACAAGTCTTAAAGCCAAATCTTGTGGAAAGGGAGTAATGCATAGAGCCCAGAATTCACACTATCACTAATGGTGAAACTCAACCATGCAAAGTGAATTACAAAGAACAGGGCTTAAGGTCAAACCTTGTTGTTATATGAGAGAAGCCGAACAAGGTTTGCAGCAACTTTAACTGTTGCAGGTTGTCCAAGTTGTATCCTATTAAAAAAAAAAGTCTCAATAAGGAAAATATCACTGTAAATACACACTAAATCATAGTCAAAAACTTCACCCTACAGCGGAGAATATCCAATTAGTATATAATGAGGGAAATAAAGTCACCTACGTGTGTTGATGGAGGAAGTAACGCACATAATCAGATACAATCTGAGAATCTGCAGCCTGAAAAATAATGCAGATTATAATTTGTTCATAAAACTATAACAGTGATGAGAGATTCCGTAATCATCTTTCTTCCAGATTAGAATACAAACATGTTCGATATCACACGAGGCTAGCACAAAGCAAAACATAAATAATGTACGAAATCAGGTTACTTTGATAATAACATACCAAACGACTAAAAGCCTTATTCTCCGCCAATACATTCAACTAACATACTGTGCATGAAATCGCATAATTTTAAACATTAACAAAAATGTTCAACAACATACATTATGAGGAGTGAAAAGGCATAATTATACAAGACACAGCAAGCAAATAAATATCCATATTAACAGAAGCACGGAACAAATCCAGGTTAATTACAGAAACAAATCACCATAAATAACACAACAATTTGACATCTACAAAAGAGTCAAAGGATGGAAAGATAAATACCGATCCAGAACGACAGACATAGACATTATCAGTGAGCTGTGTAATTTTGTCTGATGCCCGGTTGGCAACATACACTCCTGAAAGTGGAAAAAGGACCCAACATTAATCCCCAGATGAACAGCAAGAATCCAATCTCGATTCTCAAAAATGAAGCAAGGAATTAATCACACAGAGGAAGAAGCTATTTAAAACACTAAAACGAAAAAACCCTAAATTAATTTGGGTTTGGATTTGCGGTGGAGAAAGAGAGTGTACCAGTGCTGGTTCGAGAATCGGCTCCTAAAACGACACCGTCTTTGTAAGTAACGCCGATGATAGTGGTTCCCATGGAATGGGGAGCGCTGAAATCGACTTTCTGATCCATGATTCAACAGCGAAGCAGCACCAAGAAGAAGAATGAAAGAGTGAAAATGTTGAGAGTGCCCTAATAAAGCATAAGAAGAAATGAAGAAAACAGGTCCTGCTTTACTTATTCTTCTTTAGACTTGTGGCATAAGTTTTTATTTATCTATTTTTTAAAAAAAGGGGAAGAGCATTCATTAATTTATTATTTATTATATTATAAAAGGAAAATTAACTTTTTTTATAAAATTTTAATAAAATTTAACATTTTTTTAGTAAATTATAATTTTTTTTACAAGAAAAAAAATATTAACTATTTTATTTTCTTATAATCATTCTGGATTCTATTTTTTTCTTTATCTCTATATGACTTCTCTTATCTTTTTTATTTTTTCTAATAGTTCTTTTTCTAGGGTTTTGGCAGATTACATTCTTAGATCTCTTGAATCTCAGGTTGTCCCTGACTACCAATTTTTCCATCCTTATTTTTTGTTAGTATGTTTTTTCTTTTTATTTATGTTGATGTTAATTTTGTTCTATTTTTGATTTGTATTAGAAATAGAAATGTATTTCTTTTGTCTAGTTTTTTTTTTT
>Ga0209389_1002919_pt1 | contig 13423 bp, 15 predicted proteins | sample CowpearedBW_FD_187526 | JGI IMG/M metagenome (GOLD analysis project Ga0209389, IMG submission 187526) | Root nodule microbial communities of legume samples collected from California, USA - Cow pea red BW (SPAdes) (version 2) | ecosystem: Host-associated > Plants > Roots > Nodule | place: USA... | reverse complement strand
TGAGAAAAGGACTATATAACTATAAAATTCAAAATAATAGCCAACCTGTTTAATTTCAATCAGAATTTTTCTGATGCAAATATAGGCAATTATTTAGAAATTAGTAGGGACAGCGTAGAGAAACTGCTAGATTGTGTTCTTTTTGAACATGTGAAACTTGGGAGACTTTGTTTAGTATTTTGTAGAATAGAAACAGTAAATCCGTCACCCCGTTCCCTGAATAAAAAATCCATAGTTATCTTATATCTTATTGTTGATGTAATATGTATATCATGCCATCCTTTTTATGCAGGTACGTTGACGTGATTCTTCAATTAATTGACAAGGCTGGAGATTTTGTTAGTGATGATATATGGTTTCGGGTGGTGCAGTTTGTTACAAACAATGAAGATTTACAGGTATGTTTGGAACTTGTGACTATGATACTGCTCCCTAATATGCAAAACATTCACTGGGCATTTGATGTCTTTTTCAGCCTTATGCTGCGGCAAAAGCGCGAGAGTATCTTGATAAACCTGCTATACACGAGACAATGGTTAAGGTTTGTATTTTTGTTACCATTCTTTAATTATCTGTGTTACTGGTTTGTATGGACGATATTTTTGCAAAGTTCCACTTATTGAAATGGGTAAGAAATATTTAATTATACTAGAGAAAAACAGTGACATTTTTGTGAAGTGATTCCTTTAACTTGAACTTCCATAATCTCTTACAAAATATGATGAATGTCGATAAGTTTTTCTTACTATTATTTTGGATTTTGTTTAGTATTTTACTTTATATTGATATGTTTGCAAATAGTTTCTAAATAATTTATATCTTAATTTATTCACTATGAGAAAGCAAGTATTTGTTTAATTTCTACCTCATGTGAATACACTTCAACAGGTCAGTGCATACATCCTTGGAGAGTTTGGGCACCTTCTAGCCAGACGACCTGGATGCAGTCCAAAGGAAATATTTGGCATTATACATGAGAAGCTTCCTACTGTATCGTAAGGGGAATCACACTCTACTTCATTTAATTTTCAGTTGAAATTCATTTTTTTCAAGATACCTTACAATATGTGCTTTATATTCAGGACTTCTACTATTTCTATTCTTTTGTCTACATATGCTAAAATTCTGATGCACAGTCAACCACCAGACCCTGAATTACAAAATCAGATATGGACTATATTTAAGAAGTGAGATTGACCTCTTCAGTATTCAATTTCTTATTACTATGGTTTTTCATGAGGCCATAGGTTCTTCTAACCCATTTTCTCATGTTTAGATATGAAAGCTCAATTGAAGTCGAAATACAGCAAAGAGCTGTTGAATATTTTGCATTGAGTAGAAAAGGTGCAGCTCTAATGGATATATTGGCCGAAATGCCTAAATTCCCTGAACGACAGGTTTTCTTGCAATATTGATTCAGAGACAACTTGTTTGAAATTTACATTATCACTTATGATATACACTCATGGATACTCTTTTTCAAATTCAGTCTGCTTTGATTAAAAAGGCTGAAGACACTGAAGTTGACACTGCAGAACAAAGTGCCATAAAGTTACGAGCTCAGCAACTATCTCAAACATCAAATGCTTTGGTTGTAACAGAACAAAGTCATGCTAATGGAATTCCTCCTGGTGGCCAACTTAGCCTTGTAAAGATGCCCAGCATAAGCAGTAATGTGGTTAGTTGTTCACTCTGCTTTGTGTATCTTCACAAATGATTTTGGTCAACATTATTTCATCTTTAACTGTATAATGGTTCATCCTATTGCTTTGTTTGACACCTGTTATTTTCTAAACAGGATGATACCTCAGCAGGTGAAAGATTATCCCAGGAAAATGGGACTTTGAGTAAAGTAGATTCTCAACCTCCTTCAGCGGATCTGCTTGGGGATCTCTTGGGTCCATTGGCGATTGAAGGCCCTCCAGTTATCCACACTCGGTCAAGCTCTAATTCAGGATTAGAAGGAACTGTGGTTGAAGCCACAGCCATAGTACCTGCTGGAGAACAGACGAATTCTGTGCAGGTACCTTGCATTAGATATGGTTTTTTCTTATTGTTAGAATTATTACTTCTATGTAGTATCATTAACCCTATGTATAGGGTGTACAGTGTGGGAAACCTCCTGCTGCTGTATCTAGTTCTGCACCTAGGGTTCTAGTGCAGTCTCTTAGTCTTTTATGTAACCTTATATCAGTTTTTCATTATAAATAGAAGAAAGTGAGAGCAGTCCTATAAGCCCTCAAAATCATATATTTTCAGTTTCAATCTCAAGTTGGTATCAGAGCGGGGGTCTATCCCGCTCTGGTTTCTGTTTCTTATATTTTCTGCATCTTATATTTTTCTACACTTGATTATTGTTGACGATGAACCACATTCTTACAGCAGAACTTTCAAGGACAAATACAAAATTAGGCCGTGTAACAATTACTTTTTCACTAGACTCTGTTCTCTATTGTTCAACATTAGAAGGATATTACTACAAAATAACTGGTGGTCATTGGAATATAACTTGCACCTTTTGTATGTGCAGCCAATCGGAAATATTGCTGAAAGGTTTCATGCTTTGTGCGTGAAGGATAGTGGTGTTCTATACGAGGATCCCTACATTCAGGTATTTGCTTCATTTATTTTCTAGTGTTCTCTATTTATTGTTTTAATTTTGATCATGTATATTTGCAGCTTAAACTTGTGTTCTTAGATTAAAATATATATGTGCCCAGATTGGTATTAAGGCAGAATGGAGGGCGCACCTTGGGCATCTTGTTCTTTTCTTGGGAAACAAGAACACTTCTCCTCTTGTCTCTGTTCAAGCTTTAATATTGCCTCCCACACATTTGAAGATGGAGCTCTCTCTAGTACCAGAAACAATACCTCCCCGGGCACAAGTGAGAATCCTTTTGTTACTGTTGGTTTCTTTCAAATATTGTTATTTTTTTAATTTACATTTTCCCTCTTTTGATTGTATAGGTGCAATGCCCACTTGAGGTCATTAATCTCCATCCAAGCAGGGATGTCGCTGTTCTTGATTTCTCCTACATGTTTGGTAACGATAGGGTACTAAAATTTAAACCTGTGGTTCATTTGTCTAATTTAAAAAATGCTGATGGAGTTGAGTTTAGCATATGCTTCCAAGGCTAGTCAGAAAAAAATGCCAGTTGACTACTTATGTCAGAACACACTGAACACACTCACAAAAACGAAGAAAAGGAAACTTGTACCAAATTTGAAAGTGTATTTCTCACACGTGTGCCGCAGTACATCATTATTGTTTATAGTACTATTACAACAGTTAGTTAACAATCCACTAACTACCTAACACAACACTAACTGAGTTATCTACAATATTCTCCCTTAATTCAGATTACCAATAGACTGCACTAGTATCATCTCTCTAATCAACTTGAATCTGTCAGCCTTGAGAGGCTTTTGTTAAAATATCAGCCACCTGTTAGTAGTACTGCAATATTTTAGCTCCACCTTTCCTTTACTGACTTGATCCCTTAGGAAGTGAGATCTTGTCTCAATATGCAATCCCACCACTGACTTCTTACAACACTACAAAATAGGTGTTCCACACATCATAAACAGATACCCTGTCTATACTTTATCAAATATTACTATCATATTTTGAAAACAACCCATATCCCAGAGTGTCATTCGCATATTTCAATATCCTCTTTTCTACAAACAAATGAGAAAAACTTGGATGAACCCTAGATCTACTAATCAGCCCCACTCCATAGGCTATGCCAGGTCCACATCAGCACAAAATCTCAGTGAACCAACAATCTGTTTATGCAAGGTTGCATTGAGTACCTTGTCACTTTCTTCCTTCTCTAACTTTATACCGCAATCAACTAGTATTTGGACAGAATTACAGTCCCAAAAAATAGGATAGCAAACCCAGATCTCTCATTTCAAAACATAATTCTCCTTTAAACTTCGCAATGTCTACACTGCATTGCTTTCACAAATTAGTAGAGTCATCTACATAGAGGCAAATTAATATTAAACACTTACAGTAGCTCTCACATGAACTCCATATTTTGTTGTACGCTTCCAGAGGAACTAAACACAGATTGATCGTCATTTTGTCTTGGATAAATTGTCGTCCAAGGAACTTGGTACTGCATTTGTCAACACTAATAACCTACTTGCAGACATTCAAACTGGGACTTTAAGAGAGCCTAGAATTCAGTTTATATGTTCAAAGCATAGTGCATACAATATTTGTGATCTAGCTTGAGGAGTGAGTGGTTAAATAGGTGATATTATTTTGTTGTACAGCTTTTTCAGAAGCTGTTTTTGTGTGTACCTAGGTTTACGAATATAGGTTGTAGCCTTTCTCCTTGAGATATACTTGTAACATAAGAGCCAAATTGTTTTTTTTTCCTAATTTATCTATTAGTTCCTCATTGGTAAATAGAGAAAAACGAACAATTTGGCTCCTAAGTTACATGTGTCGACAAATTAGTCCTTTTGCATCACTATATGTGGTCCTAATATTGTGTAATTATTAAATTAGTCCTCTAAACAATTTTTTACCCACTTAGTAGCTCTTCAAAATTGATGAAAAGGGATTTTGTCTCTCTTCTCTCTCCTCATCTTGAACATAACAAGAAAAGTTTACAAAAATTCATCCCCTCCATTTCTCTCCAACCAAATTTTATTTCAATTAATGTATTTTTATATGTTGCTCCATAGGTCAATGTCAAACTTCGCCTACCTGCTGTCCTAAATAAATTTCTGCAACCTATATCTGTAACTGCTGAAGAGTTTTTCCCTCAATGGAGATCACTTCCTGGACCACCTTTGAAGCTTCAAGAAGTGGTATATATTCTGCATTACGTAAAGTTTGGATGTCATCTACGAATTTTATTATTATTCTTATTTTTGTGGCAAATTTGTAATAGCTTTGCTGGATTTTGCAGGTTAGAGGTGTTAGACCACTTCCACTGCCTGAAATGGCAAACTTATTCAACAGTTACCACTTAACAGTTTCCCCTGGCCTTGTATGATATTGAAGTTCCTCATTTTTATTTCTTTGTTTATCTTTCTTGGTATTCTTAACAATTACTAATACACATTGTTTCTGCTATCTTTAGGATCCCAATCCAAACAATCTTGTTGCGAGTACAACATTTTATTCAGAAAGTACTAGGGCAATGCTTTGTTTAGTAAGTACTTATATTGAACTATTATAACTTGTTTGTTTTAGGTTTATCCCAGCATTCGTGATTAAATTAGATTAGTGATTACACTAGTTGAACCTTGAGGTAGTTTCAAAGCTTTTTTTTGTAAATGATGTGCACAGATAAGAGTTGAGACAGACCCAGCAGACAGAACCCAGCTGCGAATGACAGTTGCTTCAGGGGACCCAACACTAACATTTGAGTACGTGACGTGATTAGTTTTCTACTTTTTTACAAGATGCTTTCAATAGGCATGCATCTTTTGCTGATGATTGGAATGTTGGGTTGCAGGCTGAAGGAGTTCATCAAGGACCAATTAGTGAGCATCCCCACTCCCATCGCAATTCGTCCAACACAGCTAGCTCCAGCATCTCCGGTGGCTCAACCCAGCAGTGCTCCGGCATCCTTGACGGATCCTGGAGCAATGCTGGCTGCTCTTTTATGACAACATAAAGGTGTTCGTTCATTAATCATTACACATTTGTAAACCTCATCTACAAAGCCTAACCCATGTTTCCCTCAAGCTAGTGAGGTGGATATACGAAATCATGATGCAAGGGCTGGCGGAATTACGAGTGAGCTTGTTTACCGGCTGAGTGTTTGAGCAGGGATTTCTGGGTTGGTGGGCATTTTTGAGATTCTTTCTGCACAAAGTGATTGTCCTTTACGCGAGATTTTATATCGGTTGGGCAAGGGTTTTAGTTTTCTCATATTTTTCCCCTTCCCAGTTTCTCTGGATTTGTTTGCGGTGCGCCTGATAGCATGTAAGATATTGCCTTTGATAGAAACAATTGTAAGTTTGAAATTGTTATTTTGATATTACATATACAATAATAGCTTGTGGAGTAAGGACTAGCGCATTTTTGCTATGGATGCATTAGGGTATTTTATGTTTATATTAAAATACACGAGAGGCGTGCTTTGAATGCCGAAACAAATGTATTGAAGTTTCCGTTGTATGATTAATCGTATCTTTACATTTACAAATTCAAAAGCCGAATGGAATTCGCATAGATGTTTAGCATATTTTTCTAATTCCTATTACTAAAGTAGAAATCAAGATATTTCATAAATATTGAAAACACACTCAACGTGTATTATAATATCTGAATTAAACTTGAAATTAAAATGAAAAGACAACTAAGGTTGTCAATTTGTTTAAAATGTTACTACAAAGTTCATAATAATTAATCACATTCAGGAAGTTCGGAATTTTTATCAGGTCATTGAAAAAAGCAAAAAATATTTAATGTGAAATATGAAGTGTTCGATTTTCGGAACAAAATGATGACAGATCACGAATTCCCTGTAGTAGGAAAGACGAATGCAATTATAAACTCAATAAATACTAAAATTCGCAAAGCCTATATTTCATTGATTAGTAAAGTAGCAGAATCTTGGTAAAGGTTACGAAAGCCTAAAGCGCCTAAGCAAGGTGAATGAAAGCGATTGTACAGTGCAGAGGGTGTAAAGAATGAGTATTGATGGGGCCAGGGAAAGGGTAGAGCTCTCTAGGCATCTCACGGTTTGAGCTTAAAGATCAAGAGGTGAAGGCTTCACTTTTTGACCGACCTCCAAAAAAATGTGAATCCAATCTTCTATACAAATTATCCTGTCAGATAAGCAACACAAAAACATGCTTATCTCCCATGATCAGAGCAAATTTCTATGAATCCAGCAATAGAAGTGAGTGGGAGGAAAAGGAATTATTGAGTAATCTAAACCGATATGGCTCCCAGAACATTCAACCGAATGGTTTACGGGTTGAAAACATGTATCGGATGTCAAAATTACTCAAAGACCATCCCAGTGGAAGGTAACAAAATCCATAGTGACGACCTGCAGATGAATTAAACTCTCTAAAGTGGCACAAGTCCCGCGGCAATTCATTTAACTCGTGGACACCCGAACAAAATGCACACAAACATACTGAGCCAGCTTCTATGATTAATACTAAAATTGCCAGTCAAAGTATGTATATGTATGCTATCACCATTCCTGGCAATTACCGCACCAAATAGAACTCTCACTGGACAGGATGACAAACAAAATCTGCTATCGCCATTCCCGGCAATCACCACATCTCCAACTTGAAAGCCGAGATGGTGATTCCACCCAAGGTGAACACTGGCTGTGAATCCAAATCCTACAAATCTGACAATGGAGATCAGGGAGCGGTTCCTTTTGTGAACATTGCCGACAACTATCAACATTTCCTTGTAACAAATTTTTAGGCTCACAGTTGGATGCTAAATCAACAGTCCCGCATCCTTCAGCAACACTACAAGAATTTTTCAAACAACCCGATAAGACCCGAGAAGCGTCAGCTTCCTCAGATTGAATATTCTCATCAGAGTGGAGCAGTTCAGTCAGTGAGAAGAAGGTATGAGGTTCAAAATCCACGAACTCGTTATAATTTACAATTTCAGGGTCCTTCGGAAGACTGCAGTTAGCAGAGGCATCTTCAACAGAGGGGAATAAATCTTTTACTGATTTGGAAAGCATCTCATTGCTGGTTGAGAACTCAGCGTGAAGATTACCTCTACAAGAACCATTATTCTCCCTCTCACGTTTAGATATCTTGGGAATTCCTGGCCCAGAGACAGTACTGCCCACACCATTTGCATCTAACTCGGGTTCTGCAAGCAGCAGCTCAACACTTGAAAGGGAGAACAGCAGATGATCACTGTCTTGTCTAGAGACATCCACTGCAGGACAGATAGGAGTTGCAGGCTCACATGTCCTCCTGTCAATAGGTGTACCAGAATCAGAATCTCCCAAGAAGTAATCTTTCTTTGAAGCCCTTGAAGATCTCTTATCATCTTGAGTCCTGTAACTCAAATCAGAGAAAGGACATACAGGCGACTTTATCCTGCGACACTTGCAACATTTGAAGCCCAGCACATCAAACAGTCTGGACTCTTCAAGTTCCACAGCTTCAGCATGGTACCAATCTGTAAAACTCAGATATTAGATAAATAAAGGGAAAGTAGGTAAAAATGTCAGCACTTATTACCTTGGAAAAAAACTTACGTTTACATGTTTCACAACAGATATACATTAGATCAGAATTATAAGGTTTTTGGCACAAGCGACAAACAGGCTTCAATTGAGGCAGGCCTGAACCTCCTTTTAGAAGAATGTTCTTGAGCCTGAAATCAAAGCCTGTATCTTCGTTGTTCTTCTTTTTCCATATAATACCCCAAGAACAATTTCTGCTACGGCCTTTTGTTTCCAAAGAGAAATCAGAAGCAAATCCTTTCGTGTCAGATCGACTATTCTTTGTCCTTGAAGACATTAATTCTTGACCATCACATTTAGCCCCTGGTCCCTTCAGAACTGCTGAAGTGCTTTGGTCTTGTCCTTCTAAGAGCAAGGGACTAGTCGGAGACTCATTACAAGACTCTTTTTGAGTAAGTAATTTGGCATGATGACATTGTATGCATGTGGCCAAGAACTCAACTTCTTCACATGTAGAGACAGTTGAACTCACTGAACAACCCGTGTGACAATAACCTGTGCCCGTAAGAAATAAAAGATTTAAACTAAATAAGCAGAGACAAAATAAAAGGGCAAGATAAAAAAAATATTACGATTCATTTGTTTGGGTTCTTCATATATGATATTGATGTGTTTATGTAATGGAAAACACTAATTCGTTTTCATAAGAAACTGAAAAAATTTCACTTCAAAAATAAAATAAAAATTTCATCACAGCAGACTAAAATAAGTGAAACGATGATGGATCACACAAGGAGCTTACCTTGACAGGCACTGCACTTGAGAGCATTCCTGAAATAAAACCAAGAGACAAATTGTGGTGTTAGAGAAATTAGTGTAAAAGAAAAGAAGGAATAGCGTAAACAAACACCTGAACAAAACTGTGACAACTAAACGTAATTACCCAATTAAAACACCCAGCTGACAAACAGAGCACGATAGTATGTCCAGTTTGTCTCTCTTGCAGGTAAGGTAAAAAAAAATGTCCTTGTAGGTAGCTTTCAACCGCCTTTTGTGCAACTGAGATGTAATGTACATGTACTCTTTATCAGATAGCATTTTTCCATTACGCATTTCATACTCTTTTACCAAATATAAAGGAATCCGTTTTTCAGAAAACCAGAATTTTTCCTTTCCTTCAGGACCTCGCTCTATTTCAACATGTTTCATTACCCGAGAAGGAAGATGTTTTTGGCTTCCAAAGGCTACTCTATACAAAATTTTGCCCTCCACAATTCTTTTTTCATGAATATTTGCATTCCTAAACGCAGATGCTTCGTTATCTTGACCTTTCACATCTAGGAGGTTGTGCTCTGGACGAATCAGATCATTCCATCTGACATGAAAATCTAGATATCGAACCTGGTGCAAATGATAAAAAAATATAATTTAAGTTATTGACAAATCCAACATGCTGATGCAAACAAAAGAATTGTTAACGCAAAAAAAAAAACTAGGAGACCTGAAGGGCCAACTGGGATGCATTCGTACTCATTTGAACTGCTGCTCTCCAAACAACTTGTCTGCTTCTTTTAGGAATCTCAGAGCCATCAGCATACAATATACCTGAAATTTTCCTCAAACCACCTGATAGCAAAAACAGTCAGTATCAGTATTTTTATTCCATACAAATTTAAATTACTTCAAATGCAATTGGAAAAATAATTGTTAGCAGCTAGGAACAGACAGGATGGTAGTCAAATAAAACTACATAGCAGGATTTGTAGATGCAACTCGATTATAGCAAATTCAAGTTTGACAGCCACTATTTCTAGAACTCCTGAATTATGAGTTGACAATATTAATTATGGACAATATAAATACATTTAGAAATGAACAACATTTTATAATTTTTAATTTAACACAATAATATAATTTTTACCAGAAAATGACCAATTGGGGTCACTTCAGACGATTTCCATTTCAGTTCATCATAGTGAATCAATAACAATCCAGTTTAGCTAATAATTTACTTCCTCCTGAGAATGGCATAATATATACTAGAATACCTTGTCTAGCTGCTTTTCTGGTCATGGATTTTGGCAAAACAGCTTTCTGAAATACAGATTTGGAAAATTTCCCGCCATGCCACCATGTAAAATTTTCAGGACAAGCACCAGCTGTAACTTTGTTGATAGATAACTGTTTCTTACGCCTCCCACATGTTGCACGTTTCTGTGTAGTTCCAAGAGTAACAGCAGCACTTTGGAATGTAGAAAATTCAGCTAACCAATCATCCATCAACTTCACCCAGTCCCCACAGAAAGCAATTGTTCGAATATTCTCCTCGAGCTGAAAAGGACAATTTCATCAACCAAGCAAAAACAAATGATTTATAAATCTGCGCATTTAACAAGTCCAAGAAATGCAGGCAATATATCTAGAGTGCGGAAATTAAAAATTAAAGAATCTCCTTGATTTAAAACTAATAAAAATCACTCACTTTGAGTAGAAGAGGTTTTATATCACTAAATGATGTGGCTCTTTCCACTTGTTTACGCCAATGCCTTCTGTAACATTCACTTATAAAGGGCCCAACTATTAAACCACGTAAACTTTCCTCCATATATATAACATAAGTTGCAATGCTAGGGATGATTCCTTCTCCAATCCTTACAGGAGCAAGACCAGAAAGGATTTTCATTGCATTTTTGGTAGCACTCAGAGCAGCATGATTTAACATGCATCCTTTCTTGCTTGAAATAAGGGCTTTACAAGAAAGGCACCAGCCACACCTCTCTCTTGGAACCTCTACAAGCTTCTTTTCAGAACTTGGCCAAAAGAAGCGTGAAGCTGTTTGGGAGAATGCTTTTGCAAGCAAATAAGTGTTTCCAGATGTTGCTTTCCCCAGGTTATCAGACACAAGACCCTCTGATCTGGAATCCTCAGAAGAAAGAACGGCCAGGTTAGCAGCAGCAGATGCCGCAAAATCACCATGCATATAGCAATTAATATATGACTGTGGTTTATAGGAGCAACCAGTGTACATAAAATCCTTAGTCAAACTGCCTTTGCACTTCCCAAAACCAGATTGGTCACCTTTAGTTTGCAAAGACAAATTCATAGGCAGCCTTAAGTCGTTTGTGTGCCCATAATTATTAAATTGATTGTTTACAAAGGTGCACCTAGCGGGGCCGACTGCAGTTGACTTGTTAACAGAATTTTCAAACTTAGGATTGGACTGATGGTTAGCAAATGAAAATGTCGAATTCATTGCAGTTTCCTCACAAAGCTTCAAATTCACAGTAGTTCTTGTATTGTACCTGCTTCCAGGAGCAGAACCAGAACTTGCAACCAAAGAAGCATCAAGAGATGGTTCCAAATTATCACTACAATTTCCATTTGAAAATGTTGAACTGTATTCTGCCTTCACCGAACTTAGAGCTTCATTCTCTTCTTCAATCATGGGAGAAAGTTTCATATCTGTATTTGAATTTGTTAAGTTTACTTGCGGTACACTTGTGACACAAATGGATAAGAAGTTTTCTGGAATTTTCCAATACTCTAACATTGCCATGCAAATGCCATTATATATAGGTCTAAGTTGCTCAGATGCATAAAGGACTCGGAGAACTTCAGGAATGTCATTCTGATTGTAGTACTTAAGACAAAATTTATCACTGTTGACATCGAGTCTGCAAAAATATAATATCAAAATGTAACCTCAAATTTGCAAGTACATCTATAGCGAGAACTGGGACTGATAGCAAAAAGTAAAACAGATACATAAAAAACCAGAACACAAATTCAAAATAGCACAAGGAATCCAGCATAATAAATGGAATGAAAGAAACACAAAAAAGATGTTAACATACACCAGTAAGTGGTCGCATGTACCCATGAAAACTTGCCCATACAAATCCTTTCCAAATACTTCAGCCCCTTTAAGTGATGTTCCCCGTGCAATAGAAGGCCCAATCATATTTATTTTGCACTCTGGACAATACCATTCTCCATCCGGTATATGCATCTTCATCACACCAATACACCTTGAATGATAGACAGCAGGACAACCATCACAACAAAGTAAAGTTCCATCCATGCCACATAAGCGGCATTCATCTCCATTTCCATCAGCATCCTCAGCATTCAATTCTGAAACATACTTCTTAGTTTCACTATCCTTGCAGGCAGTAGTTTTGGAATATCTTGGATGAACTCTTCTTGGCCCAATTTCAGTAGGAAGGCTATCATCTTCATTATCATAATCAATGCCAACCTCTAATTCTTCACGCATGTTCATTTCAGCTTTAAACTCCTCAGATGCCAGAACATCATCACAGAGTATTTGCAAAATCATCAGTTTCCTACTAGCAGACAATAAATAGTACTCGCCATAAAAGATTTCATCATAAAATCCTTTCCACTCAGGTCCCTTTGTGTAATCATAAATTGCTAAATACTGAAACGTAAAAACAGGCCAAGTCAAAGCATCAAGCAGACTCCAATCAATGCACCTGAAAAAAAAATACATATTCCAATAAATTTTTTTTAAATAAAAAATCTCATAAATAGACACTAGGGCATATACAATAGTGTGCGTATTGAGAAATTAAAAGAATGACAGATTTATTGTCTTGCATAAAACTAATTGATGGTTCAAACAAAGACATTTTCATTGTTTTGAAATTCTAGTACAATATTCTGGCCTAACACTCAAAAAGACATATAACATTCCTACAAATGTTTTTGGGATCTACACAAGAAGAAAACAAGTTAACCAGTAGACATAACATCCCACAAATGTGTTTGGAATCTACACAAGAAGAAAACAAGTTAACCAGTAGAATAAAGGTAGCCTGTCATCTGCCAAGCCATCAAAGAACAAAAATGAAAATGGGAACATAAATAGAACAGTTGTTTTCCATCAATCAAACCTAATGGAACATGACACTAATTTCAAAAATTAAAATCATCACACTAACACTACGGTCTCCAGGCCTCCATGGATGAAAATTGATGACATAAACAGAGCACTTCGTGTTTTACCGCCAATCAAATAAACTTGCACGTAACATACTAGTCATAAAACTACCACACAGCGGTCTAAAACACTGTAAGCATGATTGAAGACATATGAGATAAAGCGGCTTCAGTAAAACATAAAACAATTTATACAGTATCAATAACCTCTAACTCTCTAATCAGAAAACAGTACCAAAAGCAACTGTATCCATGTTTGGTCTTAAAACTAAATCTAATGCTAAAATCGAACTAAATAAAAAAAAAAG
>Ga0209389_1002914_pt1 | contig 13429 bp, 11 predicted proteins | sample CowpearedBW_FD_187526 | JGI IMG/M metagenome (GOLD analysis project Ga0209389, IMG submission 187526) | Root nodule microbial communities of legume samples collected from California, USA - Cow pea red BW (SPAdes) (version 2) | ecosystem: Host-associated > Plants > Roots > Nodule | place: USA... | reverse complement strand
GAGTTTTGGGAAAGTATGGAAACATGATAATCATACTTTAAATGTAATAGAATTGCGAGGGCATGCAGAATAAGTATATAGCTTTGATTGTGTCTTATGCGGAGTATGTGAATTGTAAGCATGAAAAGGGTTGGGAAAATGAGAAAGGGGAATAAAGTGTGTGTTGGAATTGATTTAAGAGGTAAGTATATATGAATTATAAAAGAGAGGAATGTGTGCTTATATTTGAAAGATGTCTGTGTTGTGATGTTGTAATTTGGAATATATGAATGTATATGTTGATTTCTGAATGTTTGGGAATTGAATGGTTGAATTCTAGGAAATGAATTAGAGTACCTAAAACCAGTAGTGTCACATTACTAGTGTAGCGCCTGACGCTGTAGAGTGAACCATCCACTTGGTGAAGTAATCAATGTCAACTAACAGGAATTTTACTTGACCTTTGCTTGGAACAAAAGTTCCAATGATATCCATCCCCCACTTTGAAAAGGGCCATGAGGAGAAGATATGGTTCAAATCCCTCCTGCTTGTTGTGAACAATGTTGTCATTCTTCTAGCAAGGAATTCACTTTTTAATATATTCAACGTAGTCTTCTTCCATAGTCGGCCAAAAGTAATTAGCTCTCACCACTCATGTTTCTGTTGTTCTCTCCCTAGAATGGTACTCACAAATACCTTTGTGTAATTCACGTATTATATACTCAACCTATTCTAAGGAAATACACTTAAGCAATATAACCTCTCTTGAATAACTCATCATCCTTTAGTGTCTTTCGGTCAAATTTCCTTACCCATCCTTTGTCTTCTCCCTTAAGGCGTCCCTTGTCTCGAGATAATGGAAAAAAGTGTAATCTAGGTTGCTTCGTCCTTATCCATTTGCATCCATTCATCTGTTATTTTAGTGGAAGAGGACAATAGTACCTATTGCAATACCAACTTGTAGCATTGCTTCTTTTTTGTACTTGTAAGCTTGGATAGGATGGTGACCCTCACGTTGTCTCCCTTAGAGACATATTCAAGATTTACCTCAACAAAATTGGCTATCATGGTTTGAACCATATGGTAATACAGGAGTGGTAGGGTATCCTTTACTTGATATTCCCATGTGAATTGTCCAAAAGCCTCTCGTATGTTTCTCCAACGTTCTTGAGGCCAAAGAGCATGACCTCATACTAGTAATTGCCCTCCTCTATTATGAAGGTGGTCTTTAGGTTATCCCCCTCAGCCATAGGAATTTGATTGTAGCTTGAGTAGGTATCTAGAAAGCTCAATACATTATGGCCAACAACTATACCCATTAGCCAGTCGGTGCCAGGTAATAGGTTGGCATCCTTTGGGCAAGCTTTGTTAAGGTCTATGTAGTCTATTCATATCCTCCATTTTCCATTAGCCTTTTTCACTAACACAACATTGGCCAACCATGTTGTGTAACGCGTTTCATTAACGAAGCCAAGTTATAGTAACTTCTTGGCCTTAACAGCCAACCTTCTTTTCTCTCCTAGCTTCCTTTTCTTTTGTGATACCGACCTAGCCTTACTGAATATGGATAGCCTATGGGAGGCTATCCGTAAATCAACCCCTAGAAGGTCAGTTGTCGTCCATGCAAATAGATCAGCATTGTTAGTTAAAACTTGCCATATAGCCTTCTCTCCTTCTTCATCCACTGTCACTCCTCTTTTTAGGCCTTGACCATTTTGTAAGAGAAACATCATGGTTTCTCCAACAGGATCAAATCGTTCCAACCTTCTATGGTTGAGCTAGTTACACTCGGTCGCCCGACATTGGTACACTCGGTCGTAGACTTGCAATGTAACACTCTCAAGCCATCTTCTGGTCCTTATGGACCGTGATGATGTCTCTTGATGATGATGACAACTTCATGGCTAGTGGGGAGTGGATAAAATTTCACCTAGCAGGTTGAATGATGGTTGATTATATGAGGTGTTTGCATTTATCACTAGATACCCAATAGGTATGGTCTTTGTCAATGTCCCTTCTGCAAAGGTGGTGTGCAAGTCAACATAGCCCTTGGTATTAACCATTTCTCCAGAAAAATCGAATATAGGCTCGTCATATGGGGTCATTGCCTACTCTGGCAATTACATATTTTTGTATGTCTTCCAGTAGAGTATATTTACTGCACTACCTTGATCCACCAGGATCTGATTGATAGTAAAGTTCTCGATCTCCATCGTGATGACCATAGGATCATCTTGGTCAAGGTCTACCCCTTGAAAATCAATGTCAATGAAGGTGATAGGAAGTATCCTCTTCTTCCTAAAGGTTATAGATACTAAAAATTATAAAAGATTGCTCAACTCAGATGTCGCTTCCTAGCTGACGACGATAAGCCTCTTCCAACAAACCCACCAAATATTGTATTCATGGTGCCCCTTACCAAAGTATAATATCAGAACATTTCTACGCACACTGAGTTGGCTCTTCCTTTTTCTCCTCCCTTTCTCAGTCCCTATGACTTTCCCTTCATTTGTTTCACCTTTAGTACCCAACACGTGAGCTTCCCACGTCATTGCACTTCATGAATCGCTTAAGATGACCGACCTGAATGAGCTCCTTAATCTTGTCTATAAGGGTGGTGCATTGGTCTATTGTATTGTCGTAATTCCGATGGTACCTGCAATGTTTCTTCATGTTGGTGTCGGGTGGTGTCTAGGCTTTTCTGGGTGGCGGCAAGAGATTTGCATGTAGAGCTTCTTCAAGGATAAGAGACCTTGGGGTATTAAAGGGCGTATAACACAAGTATTGTAGAGGCTTGGGATCCCTCTTATGGACCTTGCCCCCCTCCCTTCCTGACCAAAATCTCGATCAACTCCTTTTCTTTCAAGTGACGTAGTCACAACTTTGATCTTATTCTCTTACTCTCTCATTTCTTCCAACCACATAAATTTAGTGGCTCGCTGCCTCTAAGGGTGGCACACTAGTCTATTGTATTTTCGTAATTGAGGTGGTACCTACAGTGTTTCTTCATGGCATTGGGTGGTCTTTGAGCTTTTCTGGGTGGCGTCAAGAGATATGCCTGTAGAGCCTCTTCAAGGACAAGAGACCTTGGGTCATTAAAAGGCATATAACACTCCTTCCCCACCCCCCAATTTCTGACCAGCATCTCAATCGGTTTTTTTTTCTTTCAAGCGACATAGTCTTGGCTTTGATCTTATTCTTGTACTCTCTCATTTCTTTCAGCCACATAAACTTAGTGGCTCACTACCTCAACTCATCAATAATTGTGATCAATGTGAGGCCTTAACGTCATGCTCATGTAGTGTAGAATTACTTCAAGATTCAGGTTCTTGATCTTCAATGCCACTTTGGCGAACCTGTCAATAAAGGTTTGCAAAGATTCCCCTTTTTATTACCTTATATTGAGAAGTGTTAGGGAAGTGAGATGATGTTGCCACTAGTGGCGAACTGCGTCGTAAAGGATGATGTAAAGGTGTTAAAGCAGTCAACGGAGTATATAGGTAGACGAGTAAACCACTACAGGGCGACTCTCTTCTATGTCGTAGGAAAGTTCTTGCATATAACAACATCATTAGCCAAGTACAGACTGACTTGAGTGATATATACAGCAACTTGCTCGTCGGGATCGATGCTACCTTCATATAAATCTAGTGTTCGGGACTTCCATTACTTTGGGAGTGGGGTATCCATGATACCATCAACGAAGGCGTGTTAGCAAGTTCCCCTACTGCCAAGGAGGTATTAGTTGCTCATCCAATCTTGAGAGTGGTATTGTAACCATTTTCCCCTTCATTCTCAGTGATCGTGCAAAGATGTGATATGATTTTGTGCACCGAGATTGTGTGTTCGATGGTTTCCTTCTCCTTTCCCTTATCCTCAGCTCGTACCCTCCTAATTAGCCTAAAATTCTATTGCTTTAAACAATCCATCTAGAGCTGTCAAAACGGGCCACCCAGCCTGGCACGGCCCAGCACGACCCACCACGAGTTGGTAGGTTAAACGGGTTAGCTCACTTAATTAAGAAAACAATTATTTTCCTTCAGTCCTAACAAAATTAAATTATAATTGTGATTAAAATCTAAATAAACTTCAATAAAATCCATATACAAATCTAAAATAATGTTCAACCCCAAATACAAACCAAAATTACAAAAATATTAGGTTTGCATTTGCCAACCCAATATGTTGGCTAAAAGAAAACAACCCAACCCAATCCAAATACAAAAAAATTGTGTAACCCTATATCTGCGCATGGGTTGGTGAGCCAACCTGGCTCACAACATGTTCAACCTAGGTGAGTTAGGTTCTTAGTGGTCCGAGTCAAAAATTAACATGTACTGAAATTTGTAAGAAAATTTCAACCTAATCCAGCCCGAACCTGTGGTGGGTCATGTTGGCTCATTGGTTCTGACCCACTTTAACAACTCTACATCCATCTCTTCAACACTCCTCTTTCTTAACTCGGCACACTCTTGCTACATTTTCATCTATGCTTCTAGAATAGTTGTCATGTTAGTCGAGGAGTGTCCTGGTCCTACTTCCTTTGCTCCAACCACCTTGCTTCTAGTAGGCACCATATAACACTTCTCTTTACAAAATATATTTTGGCCCCATTTGTTCTTATAGAGTCGAATATACTCTAAAAAGACTCTAACTCCAAGTGCTCCTGACTTCAACTTTGTACTCTCAGCTTAGGTACTTGTCCTCTCTTGGGTACTCGCCCTTTTCTAGTCAAACAGAAGTTGCACCTACAGAAGACAACTTTGACACTCAAGTTAGCCAAGTGTGTCAGATAATAATAAATGCGATAATTTAATGAATGTAAATCAATTACCTCGTAATCTGTATTATTTATACCCTTATTTATTGGTTTTTTACCAAAATGGGCATGATCCATGTAACTAATTACCTTGATTATTCTTTGGTTAATTGATATGCTAATCATGTTTTAATCATGGTCTTAAGATGAGTCAACTTAGTCAATATTTTTCGTATGCTAGTCCTTGTTGACCAACATGTAGTCGGTCAAACCGTCATCATGCAAGACCACACAATGAGGGTCGATTACATCTAGACTTAGCTAGCCGAGATGTACTGGGTGTGTATGGTACAAGGCCATTTCCACTTAAATAATGTGTTTCATACATTTAAATTTATTCTCCACTTAAGAAAGGAGACCAAAATCTAAACCAATCTCTTTAGAGGTGTCAATTTGACCCAGCCCACAGGCCTCGGCCCATGTGGGTTAGGGCCAAAAAAGCCCACATTGAAAAAAAAAACCCATCAAAGAAGCCCACATGGCCAAAAACCCTACAAAAGCCCTGTGGGTCAGGGCCAACCCATGGGCTTTCATCTTCAACATGAAAAATATATTATTTTTTAAAATATATTATTATCTATGGCAGACCCAACGACCCAAACAAGCACGATGACCCGAATAGGCCCAACGACCCAGACCTGCCCGACGACCCCGACAAGCACGACGACCAAACAGGCTCGATGACCAACGACCCGAACGGGTCCGATGACCCGAATAGGCCTGATGACTTGATCATGCCTGACGATCCGAACGGGCCCGACTATCTGGCTGGGCTCGATGATCCAAACGGTGAAAACGAACCGGACAAGCCCGACGACCCAAACGGGCCAAACGATCCAAACAGGCCCGATGACCCAGACAGACCTAACGGGCCCGACGACCTGTCCGGATCATTGGGCCTGTCCGGATAGTCTTGCATGTCCATGTCGTTTGTCTTGTCCCGGTTGTCAGGCTCGTCTAGGTCGTCGGGCCCGTCTGGGTCGTTGGTCCTGTCCGGATCGGGCTGGTCGTCGGGTCCGTTTGGATCATTGGGCTCGTTCGGGTCGTCGGGTCCATTTGGGTTTTCGGGCTCATCCATTTCGTTGGGCCTGTTCAGATCATCAAGGTCTTCTGGATTGTCGGGCCCGTCCAGGTCATTATGCTTGTCCAGGTCGTTAGGCCCGTCCGAGTCGTCAGGCCTCTCAGTGTCATCAGGCACGTCTAGGTCTTCAGACCCGTCTAGGTCTTCAGACCCGTCCAGTTTGTTGGGGCAATTTGGGTCTTTGGGCCTTAGGGCCCGTCCGAGTCGTCGAGCCCGTCTGGGGCTTCGGACTTGTCCGGGTGATTGGACATGTTTGGCTCGTCGACCCTGTTTAGGTCTTCGGACCCATCCGGATCGTTCAACTTGATCTTTGACTCTAGCTTAATGTAGTATTATTTGGGGGGCCTAACCCACCTTAGCCCTAGTCCTAACCCACTAGAAAGGGGGCTTTGGGGGCTGGGACTTTTTTTGTCCTTTCATTTGGGAACCCCTAAAAGGAAGCTTTATGAAGAGTGGGACAGGGCTGACCCATGGGTTAGGGGCCAAATTGAAACCTCTATATCTTAGTGAATGAAATGTAGTCAACATTTTAAAAAGAGGGATTTTCTTATTTTTAAATATGTTAATTTAATTACAGAAAACAAATAATGAAACTATTTGTTTTTAAAGAAAACAAATAGTTTCGCTCATAGTTCATTTGTGGTAGTTAAGTGAATGATTGAAGGCATATTATGCAACTAATCATGGAAAGTGACTGCGGCTATCTCTCTCTCCCCGCTGATATAAATCTGCGCCACTACTTACAATATCTTTGTCTTTTTTGTGTGCAGACTGAAAATTAAGAGTGGGTGAGATGATCTCCTCATCAACCAATCTCAGACCTGGAGAAGAGAAGAAACTGGAAATAGAAAAAGAGAAAGAGGTGGTGGATACTGAATGGGATGAGAACGGGAAAATTGAGTCGTGGAAAGAGCAAATAACAGTGAGAGGATTAGTGGTGAGCTTGGTTATTGGAATCATGTACAGCATAATAGCCATGAAGCTGAATCTCTCAGCTGGAATAGTTCCTAACTTCAATATATCTGCTGCTCTCCTTGCATACTTGTTTATCAGAAGCTGGAACAAAGTGCTCCACAAGGCTGGTTTTGTGTCCAAACCCTTCACCCGCCAAGAAAACACCATAATACAGACTTGTGCTGTCTCATGCTACAGCATTGCCGTTCACGGTACATGTTAAATGCTTTCAAAGCATCAGATCCATCCATACATGTAAATTTGCACATGTTTTATGTGTAATTGGTGTTGCAGGAGGATTTGCTTCTTATCTTTTGGGATTAAACACGAAGACATATGAGTTGACTGGAGTGGGGACTGAGGGTAACAATCCAAACACTGTCAAAGATCCTGGATTTGGTTGGATGACTGCCTTCCTCTTTGTGGTTTGCTTTGTTGGCCTCTTTATCTTGATTCCACTCAGAAAGGTACTGTGCTCTTAATACCACACAAATCCTATCTATATTGTCACATGTGCACCACACTTGGATGTCTTTCTTCCTTCTACAATGTCATGTTAAATAAAAGTGCACAAAGTCAATCACTATACAGAGTTCAGTCTATATTGGAAAAACACTGTTTTTATATGAAGCAAATGGTCAGAAATTACCTCACTTCAAATTAATTATCATCGTACCAAATAAGGTAGTATCTTAGTGTTAGTAATCCTCATAATGACTGGCACCTATTTCTTCTTGAGCAGATTATGATAGTTGATCTCAAATTGACGTTTCCCAGTGGCTTGGCAACAGCTGTTCTCATTAATGGTTTCCATAGACAGGGGGACAAAATGGCTAAGTACACATCTTTCTTTTCTTTTCTTTTATTTTTTAATTTTTTTAATTTTTAATTTTATTGTAGGAAACTTCTTGATAATTAGTATAAATGTTTTTGCCGAATTTCCTATTTTGCGGTTGTTTACCGATTAAAATTGGAGTTATAACAGCTTTTCGGATTGAGGTAGTCATAAGATATCATCCACTCATACTTGTTTGCGCGGGTGAATGAGTATGTAGATACCCGTCACAAGAATAAAAGTAAATTTTCAAATTTGAGAAACAGCTATAAAACTGCCTGCGAAAATGATAAAGTTCTAATGATTATCACTTCAGACGCAAAAATATAGAGAATGATTGAGATGGCTTGGTTGTATTGCAGGAAGCAAGTTAGCGGGTTCTTGAAATATTTTTCCGTAAGTTTCTTGTGGGGTTTTTTCAAGTGGTTCTTCTCAGGGACACAGGGCTGCGGATTCGCACAGTTTCCTACCTTTGGATTGCGAGCTTGGAAGCAAACGTATGATCTTAAGTTTAAGGAAGTAATTGGTGGCGTGGCATTGTAGTTGCACGCATTACTAATCTAATCTAGTTTTGTTTGAATTTACAGATTCTATTTCGATTTTAACATGACATATGTCGGGGCAGGAATGATTTGCCCACACCTGGTGAATCTGTCTCTGCTGCTGGGAGCAGTTCTCTCCTTTGGACTGATATGGCCACTCATCGAACTGCGTAAGGGGCAATGGTTCCCTACCAATTTAGAAGATAGTAACATGAAGGCCTTGTACGGCTACAAGGTCTTTCTAACAGTTTCTCTCATCCTGGGTGATGGCGTATACAACTTTGTCAAGATTCTAGTTTCCTCATTCCTCAGCGTACTTCAAAAAATTAAGAACCGTGAAAATGGTAAGACAAAAGTTACCACTCTCTCACACTACTTTGCAACGCTTTATCAACAATATTGTTGGAACGTGCAGGGACCATAGATGAGGAGGGGAACAATAACATGGAAGAGTTTAAACAAAAGGAAGTATTTTTGAGAGACAACATTTCGATGTGGATAGGAACCGGCGGATACATGGTGCTGTCGGTGGTTTCCATAGTGGTAATCCCATTAATGTTTCCTGAGCTAAAGTGGTTCTACGTGGTGGTTGCTTACATTCTGGCCCCGTCTCTGGCCTTCTGCAACGCCTACGGAACGGGTCTCACCGACATGAACATGGCCTACAACTACGGGAAAGTGGCGCTCTTCGTGGTGGCAGCCATGAGCGGGAGAGAGAACGGCGTGGTGGCTGGAATGGTAGGTTGTGGTCTGGTGAAATCGGTGGTGTCTGTGGCATGCACTCTGATGCAGGATTTCAAAACGGCGTATTACACGCGCAGTTCTCCGAAGGCCATGTTCATAGGACAGTTGATTGGCACTGCGTTGGGGTGCGTGATAGCTCCCTTGAGCTTCTTTCTCTTCTATAAGGCCTTCGACGTGGGGAACCCACATGGGGAGTTCAAAGCTCCCTACGCGCTTATTTACCGAAACATGGCGGTGTTGAGCGTGGAGGGTTTCTCAGCGCTGCCGCAGCACTGCCTGCAGATGTGCTACGGGTTCTTTGGGTTGGCAGTGGCGGTGAACATGGTGAGAGACCTCTGCCCAAAGAAGATTGGACAGTGGATGCCCTTGCCCATGGTTATGGCGATACCCTTTCTGGTTGGGGCCTATTTCGCCATCGACATGTGCCTGGGGAGTTTGGTGGTTTATGTGTGGCACAAGGTTAACGCTAACAGAGCAGAGGCCATGCTTCCTGCTACTGCCTCTGGACTCATTTGTGGGGAAGGCCTCTGGGCCCTTCCCGCTTCCATTCTCGCTCTTGCCAAAATTCGCCCTCCCATCTGCATGAAATTTTTTCCTTCTTAGACCACCTCGCTCCTTCATCTTTTCTCTCTTAAAATCCAAATAATCTTCCCACTCATCTCAATTAATATATAGTATTATATAATGTGTGAAATTGTTGTAGAAGAACGATAAACATACGATTCCACGCCTACACTTATTTAAATTAAGGACAATATGTTGACTAAATTAGTATAATTGTTAGTTAATTTTATACATGAATTAATATGTCAATTCTAAGACATCCAAACATTATGTTAAACCAAAAAACAGCTTAAACTCAAACCAAGATGGGCGGATTGATTTTAAAAAAAAACAATTTTTTCAAGGTTTCAAAAGCAGTTTACTGAAATTTTTATAAATCACTAAAACAAGAGATGTAAGTACTAAATCAAGCACAAAGGAAAAATTAAAGACAAGAAAATACAAGACATACAAAATTTTTATATTATAATTTGATTCTACGCGAATCTATATATTTAGTTATCCAACAACCTGAACTAGATTTTCATTAAAATATAACAATAATTAGATTAGAAATACATCTTAATAATTTAGACTCTAAAGACACATAGAAACTTGAAAAACTCTTCAAGAATTACAAAGAAATGGGGATGCTACACACAATCACCTCAAAACTACCACACTTGTGAAATACAACATATTCAATGAAAAATTTCTCTACTAAAGTTCTTATTGTATTGAATTAGAAGATAGTCATCTATCACACCCTCCTTCTTGAAGAAAATTTGTCCTCAAATTTATACCACTTGAAGATTCAGAATATAGTCATCTATCATACTCTCCTTCGAGGAAATTTGTCCTCAAATTCGTACTACTTGAAGATTCCTTCTCTTTAAGTTTGGTAATGGAAGTAGCTCCTTCCTTCTCCTGTCGCAGTGCTTCCATCTCATCAGCACTGCGCTTCTTAAAGTCAGCCAGCTCTTGTTGCATCTTGGCTTGACCGTCTAGGATGGCGACCAGATCCGAGGTGATGTTAGCAGGTCCTGAGGGACTTGCCTCAACTTGCTTGTTAACTCCTGCTCTATTGCGGGTAGAAACCATTTTCGGAGAAAGCGGGTGGTAACGTACTATCTCATGCCCCACGGTGGGAGCCAATTGTTCCTACAAAAAACAAACAAGATATGTCAGATACAAGTATTACCTTACTCTGGTCTGCCATCTCCTCAATAGGCTGCTTCCCGGTTGATATATATCGCTTATGGGTATCTCGGTGTGATCGGTTTGGACCTGGGAGGGGTTACCTGCAGAAGAGACTCCGAAGCTACTCTTTTAACGGCTTAGGCCGCTATTATTCTTCTGTCGGCTTAGTGTGGTTATTCTTTTAGCGGCTTAGGCCAGTTAGGCTTAGGTCGGCTTAGGACGGCTACTTTATTTGTTTCACGTATATATATGGTGATCGTTTATTATTATTATTTGGTTGGACCGACTAGGTGTGGTACAGGTAGTTTTAATCAATTAGATAAATTGTTTAATCGATTAAAACGATTCATAGATAAATTCTAGAAAACCACAACTTGATGTTTTAATTAATTATATTAATGTCCTAGTCAATTAAAATAATAAGTTCAAATTTTCAACCTCCACTAAGATAATTAAGTATCTTGTTATCTAATCAATTAATACAAATGCTAAAATAAAGTTTTTCCCCAGAAATAACCTAGTCAATTACGTTACTAATTTAATTGATTAAATGACAGTTTTAATAATTACGTTTATTTAAAATTATCCATTACATGACATAACTTTTCTTAATCGATTATGTTGAGATTAAATCGATTTTTAAAACGTTCTAGCTTGGCTTACAAAGAATTTAGACTTAATACCTCTTAAGAACATCCATCTAGATTTATTTCAAAGTCTTGTACCATTTGATGCTTTGTGGACATCATAAAAAACAACATGATCATGACATTTCTTTCATCTAAACAACTTTATTTTTTACTCTCTTCTCTTCATTTTTTTTTTCACTCACTAAAATTCATCTTCTACTTATTGTCTTTTTCACATGAAATTGTGGTGCTTCCTATTTTAAACCATTTATCAAATTTCTTTGTAAATATAGTAATAAATAAAATAATAATAAGAATAAAAAAAGAATTTACAAATTGAGAATATATATATATATATATATATATATATATATATACTTTTCCATTCAAAATTATATATTAATTTTATACTATCAAAAGAAGAAAATAGTTAAACTAAATAAGATTTTTTGTTTCTAAATTTATAACAATAATTCAATAGTTTCCTTCTATTTAATTTTATCCAAAGTTTTCTCTCTATGTATATAACTCCTATAAAAATAAGACTCAATGTGACTGTTTTTCATTTGATGAAATTCATTTCTCTCCTTTTACCTTGTGATTGGGTAATAATACAAAAGTAGTAGATGATTATATTAGCATATGTCAACTCATCATCTCTAAGCAAAATTAATGATAATATATCAAAAAATATATATAATAATGTTTTTAAAAATTTTAAAATATAAAATAAATATAAAACATTAAATTATTACATAAAATATAAATACAGTGACAAAAATACTCTTTTGTAAAATAATTAATAATCAAACTCATAAAAGAAAAAAACCACTTAATGTATTTATGATACAACAACTCTCGTGACCCTATTTTTTCATATGCATCTCATTGGATCTTTTGTTCCTATCTCCACGTCTATTTCATATAATCTCCACGTGTCTTTCGTATAATCAATAGGATTTTATGTTTATTTATTCTTCTTAAGTCGTCTTCCATCAGGTTTCAAATTGTTAATATTATTTCTACAAAGAACAAATAAGAGATGTCAGACACAAATATCACCTTACCTCAATCCGCAATCTCTCAAGTAGGCTTCCTCCCGGCTTGCGCATGTTATCTGCTGGTATCTCGACTTGGACTGGCCTGGACCCGAGATGGGTTACCTGCGGAATAGACTCTAACGCTCAAGTCAGCAAAGGATTCTCAAAAAGTCAAATCTCATGATTAAGGGATTAATGAATATGTACCTTTAATTGCTGAGGTCCATGTGTATTTATAGATCATTAATTATGTTTGACCACGTCATGGGTTGGGCCATCGTTTGGGGTTGCAAGTGGGCCTGGGACTCTAAGGGACTGTTGGCTCTAAGGAACTTGCTTGTAGTACCTTAAGTCTGGAATAGTTGACAGGTTCTCGTTTTATCTTCTTATGTAGGCGGCTTGGGCCGCTTACGCCTACTTGATTGATTCATCTGATATATGATATTTGTATGCATATTCTACGGGAATTCATATAGACGGGTTTTACCGGTGAAGATAACGGCAAAGGATGAGAAGTGTGGACGGCTTATGTTAGACCGCCTAGGTGCGGTACACCAGTCCCTCAGCCTTTGCCGATGAAGATAGCAGCAAAGGATGAGAAGTGTGGATGGCTTCTGTTAGACCGCCTAGGTGCGGTACACCAGTCGTCCAGCCTTTGAGTGTGATGAATAGTGTTAAGGCTATAATTTTAATAGGTTATGGGAGGTGAAAGGGTGGCAGATGTCAGAGGTCTAATCAAAAGGGTTTTGCACCGTCATTTTGAGGTTTGTGACTTTTCATATACGTTGTGACGCTTCATCTAATCGTTGTTTCTGGCGGGAAAAGTTGAAACGTTTGAGATGATGACTATAAATACGAGTGCAGGAGGAAAGAAGAAATTCACTTTGGTTCATTTGCAAGAAATTGGGGGAGTTGTTTGTTTGCAGGACATCGTGTCCGATATCTTCCTTATTTCCATCGTCTTCCTAAAAAAGAACAGGTATGTCTAATAGTAGTGATAGTGTTTCCTTGTCGAGTCCGGGTAATGAGCGTTCAGGGGGAGTGGAAGTAGTTAATCAAATAG
>Ga0209389_1002910_pt1 | contig 13434 bp, 6 predicted proteins | sample CowpearedBW_FD_187526 | JGI IMG/M metagenome (GOLD analysis project Ga0209389, IMG submission 187526) | Root nodule microbial communities of legume samples collected from California, USA - Cow pea red BW (SPAdes) (version 2) | ecosystem: Host-associated > Plants > Roots > Nodule | place: USA... | reverse complement strand
AAAATATATATATATATATATATATATATATATATATATTAATATTAGAAGAACATAATCATCATGGAACTTCAAAATTAATAATCATACCTCAAATATAATCATACCTCAAATATAATGATTAACCTAGTAATATTATTGTAAAGAACTTTGAGATCGGAATATATGTAATCTTAACTATTTGATTTTATTTATAAGTTTTTTTTTCAATATTATTTTCTCATGTTTTTTTTTTATAAATGTATTACTTCATTTCTCTTTATTTTTATGAATCAATTATATTTTGTTTAGAATAGGTTTTTCTCTTCCTTAGATTCCAAAATCTTATTTTATTCTTAAATGCACATGCAAGGTTTGATCTAGTTAAATGAATTTCTACTAATACTAAGTTTGGTTAATACTGATATTTTTTGTTTGTAAATTAAGATTTTCAATAACAAGTTAGAACTTTCATATCTTAATTGTGCGCTCTTCTTCGAAAAACACAATTCAACAATATAAAAGTTAATATGTTAATGTGTTTGATATAATTAAATGGTTTAATCAAGTTAGAATATTATAATTTAGTAGATGTGGATATTCGTAGATGAGTATTTGAACTTAATGAGTATGTTGAACATGAAATCCTAAGTTTTTGTATATTTGAGTTATGAAATTGAAAATTTGGATTGAAGGAATAGTTTTAGCATTCTTGTAGTGGAATATGTACATCACCGAAGTTAACTTAATAGTTTCCAAGTAATCTTAAATTGGTATTGAATTGTACACTTTTACTTTGTATGGTCAAAAATTAGTTAGTATGATTTGAATACGGAAATAATGTTTTAAGTTAATCATTTTAAACTTGATTTTTTAACTTTTTAACTAAGTAAATGATTATTTGAAAAGTTGAAGTCTTCATAAGAGTTATAGTTTAACTTTCTTATCAGATATTTTTTAGTATGATTGGAGTTCGGTATAAACTAAGATGTTTAATAGTTGTCGTAGGTTGATTTATACTTTGAGTTCCTTTTTTAAATTGTGAAGCAAGTATAACTTTGACTATATATTGAGTATCAACATGTATGAAGAACCAATATATAAAAAAAAATATTCATAAACTCGTAGATGTCTTAATTTCTTATATGTAATATTCATGACTCATTGATATTTACATAAGTAGGTAAAAATTATGTATTCAATCAAAAAATAATAACAAAGTTGTCCAAGCAACTCTTAGTGTCTCACATTCTAGGTCTTGATCAGTAAGATGATGTTTTCACGAAATCACTCTCTTTTGCTTGCTCTGCAACAAACTCAATGTGATGAATTTCATTTGTCTCAATCCCTCAACTTGAGTTTAAGGGAGCTATATATTAATATTATATGTTTATTTTTTGTTTTAATTATTCTGTAATACAACTCTGTCGACTTTTTTTTTAATCTTCTTATATTATGTAATTTTCGGAGTTTACATTGATTTGTGATCATTTATAATTGCTCGTAACTTTCATGTAACTTATATTAGCTTTTCTATAAGTTCTATCTGGCAAAACTGCATGGTGTATGTTTTACTAGTAATTAATAAAAAGACCAAATTTATATAGAACCACACGACTAATTCTCTTATTATTTTAAACTTTTTTATTTTATTATATATAATAATAATAATAATAATAATTAGTAAAACTACAAATCATTTAACATCAAATTATGAAAATGAGGATGATTAGCAAAAAGTTATTTTTGGATATTCTAAAAAGGTTGCATTCCTTCTAAATGGTTTTTATTCTCATCCGAAAAAGTTAAAAAGTTATATTTACATGAAGTTATTTCTAACCTCACCATAACTTCCATTTTTTTACTTTGCTTATTTTAAAAAATAAAAAGCATTGCGAATCGCGACGATAAATACAACAGAATTAGATAGACATGTTTTAAACATGTCTATAAATCACACTCCAATAACAATATTCTCAGGAATATACATAACTAGAAACAATATCCAATTATAATATTTAAAAATATTATTGATAAGATTATGGAAGCTATAAAATTAATTTAATAAGAAAATTGAAAAGAAAATGAGAAAGGTCGTTAGTTCCACTCTTTTATTAATATTTAGAAGATATTAAATTAGTTTAAAAAATTTACAAATACGAATAAGAGAGATTATGAATATTATATTTTCAGTTAAAAAATTATACCTAATTGCACATTTTGTCCCAAATTGAAATTTTAGCGTTAATAATCCACATGTGTTATACACGTAATACACCAAAATACAACGTAATACAAACAATGACACATGTAAGGTGTACTGTTACTGATTTAAACGGCGTTACAGAAAATAACTAAATTAAACACGAATTGCGAAAATGATGACTATTTTAAATATTTGGTAAGAATGAGAACCATCCACAATAAAAATTACAAAAATGAGGATAAAAAAAATATTTAAATCTATATACTGAGTTAAACATGAGGCCCTGAAAAACAGCAAAAAGAAACTTTGAGTCCACGTATATATTCTGTGGGTCTCAATTCTCAATAACTTCCACAAGTGAAGTGAATGTAATCCTCCAGAGTCTAGGGAGTTTCTGTTTTTTTATTTTATTTTGTACTTATAAAGTGTTTTAATATTTTTAATTTATTGTTTACTTTGAATATTTCTGCAAAAAATAAAAAGGCTGTGTTTAATATTTCTATATAAATATTTTGAAAATATATAATATTTTTATAATTAAAAATGGAACATGAGTAAATGTCTTTTAATCTCATTTTATGTTAGATTTTGATAAATGGTAATGTCCTAAAAAAGGTTCCATGAATCTAGAGTTTGGACATTCGAGTGCAAGCTGTATCGTAAACATAACCCACATTCGTTATAATAGGTACTCTTTGTGGGCATGACGGTTTCATGCATTAGCATCATTCCCCCTCCATTTCTATTTCATTTTTTCTTTTGGAAAGAATTTTTTTAAATAGTCAGCAATTTACATAGTAATTTATAAAATTATAAATTATTAGTTTTCAAAATATTTATTATTATGAATAAAAAATTATAATTTATCTTTAAAATTAATTATTATAATTTTGGTTACAAAAAAAATTAATCACTAAAAATTAATTACTTAGTTTTAGTTACCAAAATAACCGATAATCAATTATAATTTTTCATTTATAATAGTGACTATTTTAGTAATCAATAATTTTTAATTTTGTAAATTGATATCTAAATTTGTTATTATAGTGATTAATTGTTTTTTGTTTATAAAATTGATTTTTAACTAGATATTTTCATGTAGTGGTTGCTGTAATAGTGATAAATTTTACTTATGTGTAATTTTTTTATTTGATATTTATTTAAATGATATTGGGTATTTTATTTTGATGTTTATAAAATTATGATTTTTTGTTATATCGAAGAAAATCATTATTTTTTTACATTAAAATTTTGATAACATGATCATATTTCTATAATTTTATTTGTTGTGATATAAATTTTATATTTATTGTAGATCAGGATAAAAATAACTATCAATTTTTACTTTGAAGACGTAATAAATATTGTCAAATACTTATTCATCACGTTCTACTATCTTCCTAATTATGAAAAATCAACTTCAAAAGGTTAAAATTGATGAAGTTAAGAAAATCAAAGGTTTTTACTTCATAATTTTTTTAGCATAAATCCATAAAAAATCTATATAAATAATGATTTTTTTGAAAAGAAGTGTACCTTTCTTACTCAAATACTTATAAAATTATATTTATTGGTTTAATTATCCTTAATAAGCAGTATAAACCATCACCAATTTTCAATAACTTTTAATCGATTTGTATTTTAACTACCATTTAATCAAATAAAACGAAAATGTCACATTTATTATAGACTACTCAAAGTCAAAATCACCAATTAAATTTATTTAAACATCAATTAATATATACGCTCTTTAAAAAAAATCACATAAAAAACAAAGCGTCTTTTTGTTTGGTTTAATAATGAAAAGGCAAGCTATGGGTCAACTTCCAAGCAAAACCATACACTTTATTCATAATCAACACCTATCACCATAAACAAACTCCAATACTTGATGATTATTTGAATTCAAATTTTAAAAATAAAATGACAAAAAATGCAAACTAGAATCATAAAATTAAAAAAATAAAATAAAGGATTTTAGTGTTAGACTAAAAGACGAGGTTGAACAAAACCAAAAAGGGTGAATTAATTTGAAGTTAGAATTTTTACTTTTAAAACTTCTAATTATTCAAAATTTGTTTTTAATAAATTTTAAGATTATATCAAACTGAAGTAACAAATATCCAAATATTAATCTTTTAGAAAGTGTATAAAGATTTAATCACGGTAACAGTGAAATAAAGGGATTAGGAAATAGAGAAAGTCATACACGAATCATCAAAACCTTCGTCTAATGGTTAATCACCTCAAAATAAGTGATTACAAATTATTTTAAACTAATATTACAACTATCACTACAAAGTGAGATATCCAACAAAGATAATGAAAAGTAAGCTTTCGGTCATTCAAACATTCAATACCTATTAACAATAATTCTTCTAATAGATGTACACAGACACAACACAAATTCGATTGTCAATTTAAATAGCAACACATTATGAATCCAATTCTTCCAAAGTTCAGCTTTTACAAAATAAAGGGTAAAGCAATAATCATAAATTACAAAAGTCATTAATATAATAAAATTCCGTGTATGCAAATTAACTTAATTAAAATTATCAAAGTCAAAGTTTTCTCAACAAGAATCATCCCTCTCAACTTTATCTTCGGAAGTGAATCTCACAACCAATCTAGTGGAGCCAAATTCCACAAGTGGAACTAGCAAGCTGTGATTGCCATAACTCTGTAATTTGAAGGAAAAGACAGTTTACGAGTACCAAAACAGAATCCAAAGTTCAGAAAACGCAACAGAAGTGTGTATAAAGTTCAAAAGTGAAAACATATAACGAAACAAAACTTCTATTATAATCACCCAAAAATAAAAACCACTATATTGTGGCTTATCTTCAATAACTTCTGTGTAACTACTATATTTGGATATTTATACAATGCAAAGCCAAAAAGACAAAGGCTTAGGCCTTGGAAGCATATGCCCCTCTTATGCATAACAAGCACCAACGCTTTGTGGGTACCATAATCCTCTCAAAGAAATAAAAAAGGTAAATGAAAGTTGCCCTCTCAAGGCAACAACTGGAATGGGAGAACCTATCTCCCTCACCACTTCCATTACAGAATCACATGCTGCACTTGCAACTCCAAACCAAATAAAGCAATTTATAACATGTTTGATAGAAATAGAACCTTTACCACCCAACTCCAAACCTGAATAATGAAATTCCATATAAAAACCTATTTTGTCAAGGCCCGAGGCTATTCCAACATCTGATCCTGGCTGAAGTTTAGAGACTCTCTCCATATGAGCTCCTTTATGTCTTCTTCGTTAAGAGTTGTCTGTTCGAAATCAAAGATGAAAGGAGTTGGGCAAACGGGCTCCTCGTTGATCTCATGAAGACTTGCCATATATGGGTGATTTAGTGCTTCTTCGACTATGCAAAAAAGTAAAACTTATGAAGAAATGAAAGAACATGATAAAAGAGATAACGGGTAAAACGTGTTTTAGCCTTTTAGGTCTTCCGAGATTTGGTCTAAATTGATTTTAGTCCCCACCATTTTAAAACCGTAGTTTGGTTCTTGTAGATCTGAAATGTGGTGGGTTGTCTATAGAGAAGTATAGAATTGAGAAAAAATGTACCACATTAGGAAATACAAGATCTAAAACTACCGTTTTGAAGGCATATATACTACAACCAATTTTGACTGCATACTGAGGGATTTAAACTTATTTTACACAAAACTTAACGTATTACTAAAAAAAAAAAGGAGGTATACCAGTTATTCGCTTGGAGGGATCAAAGACCAACATTTTCTCAGCAAGATCAATTGCTAACGGGGACGTATCAGGAAACCGCTCAGCAAAAGACCGCTTCTCTATATGTGGAAGCTGCTTAACATATTTCTTTGCATTATCACTTCTGAGGAACCCAAGATCCGAGTCATTTGGTGAACCTAATAACTGTTTTGAGAGATGGTTATGAGGACTTTGTTCATCAAGATTTAATCATTTGTAAGCTTGAATTAACGATCAATACTAATTAAAAGATACTTGAGAAGACAAGGATCCTGGCATGCTAAGCTAAACTTTGCTGCCAATTCAACATGCAACCAGGTATTGAAGAGAAAAGATCAATACCTCAGTTATAAGGGCCAACTGCTGAACATAATCTTTACCAGGAAATAAAGGCTCCCGTCTGATTATCTCCATTAAAATACAACCAACCGACCAAATGTCAATAGCAGCAGTATATTCTGAACAATTCAATAACAATTCAGGGGCCCTGTACCAACGAGTGACAACATATTCTGTCATAAAATCCGTCTCTGAGGTTGTTCTGGCAAGCCCAAAGTCACATATTTTGAGATCACAGTTTGCGTTGAGAAGTAAATTGCTTGGTTTTAAATCTCGGTGCAAAACATTTGCAGAATGTATGTACTTCAATCCTCGCAAGAGTTGATATAAAAAGTACTGCAGTGACATTGAAAACAATATTTAAGTTTTATGAACTACAAAGATACAAATCAAATAAAACCACGAAATTCAAATTTAAAGGGTAATGATTCATAATCAGTTTCAAATAAAAAACATCAGAAGATCTGATGCTGGTTACTGAATTATTCAAGGTTCTCGAACAACAATAGATAGCATCGCAAACAGATGCAGCCCCAAATGACCAATTTAACAGTTCCATTTTCTCATTAGCATTCTTGATAATTTTTGTAATAACAACTTTCTAATATCTCTCGAGTAGTTAGATTTCTTTTTCATTTGTCTTAGATCGTTCATATCAAGAAGTCAACTTAGTTTCCAACTAATCCAAGTTGAGCCAGTGGACTCACGAGTTATACTAGCACTTACTCTCTTCACAACACTCAGTCACACCCAAAACTTCATTTAAGAAAAACAAACTTCTTATCTTATCGCTTGGATTAAATTCTTGGTGGTAGTTAGGTTACATTAACAAATGAGAAGAAACATTCGATTAAATTAGATTCTCCTCCCATACCATCAAACACGGTCACTAACAAGTAACAACTACTGAACCAAAGCGTCAAAATGTCACATAACATTCAATGCCAAAAAATACGGGGATAGGGACGAATTAAACTTATCTTCATCACTATTAAATGCTTCGTCCAGTATGGTACTTTATATAATCACTTTCCGTGAATCCTTCAAACATAATACCTTTTTCCCACATTAAACTCCAGTAAGTAAGCACCAAAGAGCCCGTTGAGTGGCGGTCATTACAACACAAACAAGACAACAAATATCTCCACATATTTTTGCCTTGATTATATAGATATCCTCCTCATGAGACAATACTACTCGAATTGGACAAGACAACTCTAGCTAGCTCCCAGTATTTACTGCATTTATATTCTCAAACTCGAAATTACTGGTTAAACTGAAACATTATCATGTAATTGATTCATATGGTCAGAGGTTCAAGCATGTCCACATTATCCACTAAAGAACAGAACAAATATACTATAAATATAAACTCCCATTGTCTTGTATTCTTACTATAAATATCTCACCGTTATCCCTGAAGCTAGGTCTTAGACACCCTCTTAAATGTCACAACACTTTTTTCTCATACTAACTCTCAATCACTCCTCTGACGCGTGCACACTTACGTTTCTTTCAAGTCAAACATTCCAAACAATTAGTCAGCACTACCACCACTCAGCAATAACCACAACCACTTAACTCCTCACCTGACAGTGCTCATCAGTGAGAGCCTGATTAGACTGTATAATCTGATGCAAATCGGTGTCCATCAACTCATACACAATATACACATCATTGAAATTCTCCCTCTCCGCTGGCCGAATTATGTCCTTAATTTTAATTATCTGCACAATAACAAAGCAAAACGAACCAAATAAAACATCATTAAAGAAAACACAAATCATCGTTATTTTAATATCTAAAAATCACAGCAAACAAAAAAAAAACGCACGTTATCATGTTCCATGTGGCAGAGAAGCTTGATTTCCCTGAGCGTCCTCTTCGCATCGATCCTGTTGTCAAACGCATTCCCAATCTTCTTAATCGCAACTCCTTCTTCGGTCTCCGAATTCGTCGCGCAGCTGTAAATTTATTCAAAATTCAAAAATCAGTTTGATCAATTAAATTAATTAACTAACTAAATTAATCGAATCAAATAGCGAAAGAGAGAAGAACGAACCAAACGATGCCGTATGCGCCCCTACCAACGGGTTGAAGAGGCGGTGCGTACTTCGCATAGACTTCGAAAACGTTGCCTAAGATGTTGTAGCGCAAGTACTTGCCTCCGTGAACTGGAATCCCTTTCCCTTTCGGTTTCTCAGATTCAGCGTTGTTCTCCATTTCCTTTTGTTTCTCTGCACACACACTGAAGTGAGCAAGGAAAGTGAGTGAGAATTGAGGATTCAGGTTTTCAGAATAAGATTATTATTAGGACCACTTTGGCACAGTGATTTCAATGGCTTTTGCTTTTTGGCGTTGGACTTTTCAAATTTAATTTCAAATGTTCGAATCTTCCTCGTTGTTCTTCATCAGAATTATCTTTCGAAATTGAATCGTGTGAATGAAATCCCGCTCCTTTTCTTGCAGATTTTTTTTTTTTCATTTTGTAAAACAAACACGGTACATGTAAAGGACGAGGAGGCCCAGAGAGAAGTCCTGAATGTACCTATGAGTTACGGCCCTTTTTTTATGCACCCCCACAGTTTCCGTGTACATTCCAGAGGTTGGTTAAAAGACCAAACTACCCCATTTTTTGTTTTCACCCCTTATTATCATTTCACATTTTGTGGGTTCTAACTTGGGTTTATGAGACACCGAACGATAAACGCGCATTCAAATATGTAAGCCTTAGAAAGCAAAGACTTTAAATTACTCGTTTATAGACAATTGTAATAAATAATTTGGCACTATTTATTAAAGGATAATGATAAACACAGTGGACCATATATAACGTTACGTTCACGATAATTAAAAGCTACAAAATCATCCCTATATTAACTCAACAGTTCTAATAATAATTTGTCTTCGAATTAACTGAATAGTTCTAATAATAATTTATCTTCAAATATCAAATCAAAAAAAAATAAAAATAAAAATAAAAATGTTTTTTTTTTTTATATTTCGATTCACTTTAATTTAAAATATTTTGTATATCTTCGACCATGTATTGCAGAACTTTTGCCCTTGCTAGCAGCTGTATTAGAACGCTGATACAAAAAATGTGTAAATAATTACTAGAATACGCGTGCGTTCGTCAAGGTATTTTTTGTACAACGTTTTCCATACGGGGTACGATTGAGAAAAAACTATTTGGCAAGTTAATTCATAATTGATAAATTAATTTTTATTAATTATTTTTTAGGTGATTTTATCTGATAATTTTTATTAATTATTGATATAAAAGTATGTCATAAACTACTTCATAATGTGAATGAGATGAAAATAAATGTATAAGTTTTATTATATAAATAGATTTTTTATTTTTAAATAACAAATAGAATTTTTTTAGTATTTGTATTATATATATATATATATATATATATTTTTTTTTTATATAAAAAATATAAATTTTTTTTTATTTTTATTATATATATATATATATATATATATATATATATATATATTTTGGATTTGACAATCTGTAACACCCCAACTGGGCCTTACACAATCCAAAAATACCTTATTGATTCCACAATAAAAAAATTCAAATACATTATTCCATGTTAAATTATTTGAAATACTACGTTTAAAGGTGTTTATTTATAGTACATTTGAAACTTGTATCTTTTTAATTATGAATTGTATGATTTAAAAGATTACCTTTATCCTTCTAGAACATATAGTCCATAAATAAAACTAAATATTAAATAATTATTGTAAATTGTATGATCTAGAAGAAATTTGAAAATAAAGAAACTTGAAAATAAAATGCTTTGAAATAAAATGTAAACCTACCCACCACAACTAGTTTCAACACGTACATTACTTCATATCAAACAACAATATTAAAATTTCACGACGTCCAAACATGAAAATTGAAGATGACTAAAAAATAGAAGAACGAAATGAATATTTTAAAAAAAATACGAGTGCAGTGTCATTTTCCCAATTTATAATGAAAGTATATAATAGTAATGTCATTAACATAAAAAAAGAATTGTTACATACAATGTTTTAGGCTTTTTCACATCTTACCTTGGTTAGATGTAATTGCATGAAATGTAAATTTAAGTCTAGTAAATTATTAGACTATAATTTGTCTATTCTAAAGACAACCCTTATTTGTTTTTTTAATTTTAAGTTAAAATTTACCTTTAATGAAAGCATGGAATTTTTTTAATATAATAAAAGATAACACCACAAAATTTTGTAGAATTTTTTAAGTAGTATAGATATCTCAAATAAATATATAAAACATAGAAAAATGGTTTAAAAATAATAAGAAAATAAATAACATATAGTAAATTATAAGATTTTTAAACAAAATTATATCTAGTTTATTAGTGTGAGATATAAAAATCAATTTTTACATTTATATAGTCATATACAAATTTTGACAATTTAATTATAAAAATATCACTATATACTTTTTGTAACTCATTTCTAATATTCTATAAGGTCAAATATAAATGAAGTGACGTAATAAAAAAAATTGTGATAGATATGTGCAGTGTGTTGTGTGAATTTTCTTTCCTTCACACTATTAAATACTATGAATTTGTATATTTATTTGAGAAGGATAAAATTATTAAACTCTTGGTGAGTACTAATTAAGTTTTAGCTTGACTTTTGACTCATTATACTATCTTTACGAGAACACCCAATCAAGAATGTAGACACTATACTATAATACGCGTAAATGATGATAAATAATAATACTACGTCAAAATCAAGTCATAAATGTTTTTTACTTCTTTCTCTTTGTGATATATATAATTTATGCACCATAATATTAGACACGAGTTAGTTTTTAATTTTTGGATTAAATATGTTTTTTATCTTAATTTTTAGTGCAAAATTAGAAATAATTTTTTCTCAAAATTTTAGATTAATTTAATCTCTCAATTTTGAAAATATGTATATTTGGTCATTTTAACTAAATATTTTTAAATTTATTTAACGTTTTAAACACATCTCATGATAATATTTAAGTTGTTTACCTCGTTTAACTCATTTTTGCTTCAATGTTTACTTAAAAACACGTTTAAAACGTCATATAAACTTAACAAAATTTTGTTAAAAAAACTAAATTCACCCATTTATTAAAGATGAAAGTTTAAATTGGTTACAATTTTTGAAGAGAAACTAATTCCAATTCTCACTAAAAATAAAGAGAACAAAAATATATTTAATCCTTTTTTTTTCTATTCTCTTTTAGTGAGTAGTTAATAAATAGTTTTGTACTTGTTAAATTTCTTCATTTTCATGTTATGAATAACAACGGAACAAATTTATCCACCCGCCCAGAATTCAATTTTTTTTTTTTGGGATATAAAATAAAATTTCATATCACAAGAAATGAAGGTTGAATAAAATATATATACTAGAATCGTCAATTACTTCTAGCGTAAAAATTAAAAATAATTTTCTTTAAATTATGAGTACTTTATATATTCAAAAGTTTTAGTTATTTTAAACTAGACCGATTTTTTTTATCTTTTACACATTCCAGACGTTTTTGTAAAAGAAAATGTGATTTTTTTTAATATTTTCATTGGTTTAATAGACATACTCGTAAGAATCCATAAATTTTTATCATTATTTTAATGGTTCATATAATAAATATATTAATGCTGGATCATAGTTAATTATATATCATTTTAATTATTTATGTCAAACTTTACCAAACTGAATTCATATACAGTGCGAATTTCACGATGTAATTATTAAATTATAACTATATTGATTGTATTATCTATATTCAAGCTAGTTAGAATTAAACAATTAAAATTATAAAGTGAAAATCGGTCATATGGTATGAATATAAAATGTATGTTTTATTTCATAATATAATTACTCAGTTAAAATAGTTTAAAAGCACGTATCAATTAGAACACCTTTCATGATCTTCCCAATGCTAGAAAGTAGGTTAAAAATGAAACAAATATCCTATTTTGTTGGGATGAATGGCCAAACCTATACGAAAAGAGATTTGTGTTATTTAGTTTAATTTTGGTTAAAATTTATTTTATTTTAGTTTTTGAAAACAATAATTTTGATTCTTTTATAATAAGTGATACTTGTCTTCTACCTTAATTAGTATTTTAAATTTCATTCAATGAGTTAGATAAATTATTATTGATGTGATAATATATTAATTATGTTAACGATTAATTTTTTTCGTCATTTGTCAATGGTTATAGTTTTTTTATTGTTCCTCTTATCTTTTGACAATTAAAAAAAAAAGTATATAAATTTAACTATCTTGATTGATTTTAAATAAATTCTATTAAATAGAAATTATATTATGTAAAACATTGACAAACATGAAACCAGTTAAGCAATTTTCTTTTCTCAATCATGCAAGAATGAGAATATATAAAAGTTACATCTTAGTAAAGTTAAGTATCTTTCACTATCTTTCTATTAAACATAATTTCTTATAAGTAGATATCACTTTGTTAAGCAGAATTAGACATGTGAGATGAATGAGAAATTAAGTTATGGTGTCTGATTATGCGTTAATCTATATCTCATAATAGATAAATAATTAATTAAAATCAAATTTTCTTAAATTCACTTTACAAAATTCACATTAATTAAAAATAATAAAATAAAATTATAATAAAAGTAAGCATAAATATGTTTGCAGTCTTACGAAATTAAAATTTGTCATTGTCTTAAACTTTGATATATTTTAATTCTAAATTTTAAAAATGAATGAATATAATTTTTTTAACCAAACAATATTAATTATTTGTACGTATTAAATAACATTTAAAAATAATAATAATACATAAATTAAGATGTATCAAACAATATAAACAATTTAAATATAAACCAAACATTAAATATGCTTATAAATATATAATAAAGATTGTTGAACTAAGAAATATTCATTATTTTTTAAGTACGAGGATAAAATTGTAATAAAATTTGAAAATTTTGATAAAAAAATAAAAATATATTTAACCTATAAAAATAAAACCAATTTTATAAAATTAAACTATATTTAAGCTAGGCTTTCCTGTGATATCAAAGTTACTTTTATAAAAGTTATACTTAAAAAATTATTAGACCACCATAAATATTTATAATGTTTAATATTTGTGTGAGATAA
>Ga0209389_1002908_pt1 | contig 13435 bp, 14 predicted proteins | sample CowpearedBW_FD_187526 | JGI IMG/M metagenome (GOLD analysis project Ga0209389, IMG submission 187526) | Root nodule microbial communities of legume samples collected from California, USA - Cow pea red BW (SPAdes) (version 2) | ecosystem: Host-associated > Plants > Roots > Nodule | place: USA... | reverse complement strand
AAAACTTTATTGTACAAGAATTTCATGTTGAAATTTTTAGTTTGTTGTTATTTATATTAGTTTAGAATATATGTTGAAACTTAAGTTCTATTATATATAACTGTAACTCCAGAATTGTGTTGAAAGTATTATGAAATTGTTCTGGGAATTTTCTGATTTTCAGGTGTGTGGATGTTGTAAAAATAGTCAAATTTTTTTTAAAAAAATGGAGCAGTTTGACGTCTGGTGTGCCCTGACAGACGTTATTTAACGTCTGACCGTACCAGGGCGGATGTTATTTAATGTCTGACGGGCTCTGACAGACGTTAAACTGCTAAGGTTTTTCCCTCATTTCAGCGCGAAAATTGACGTCTGCTGTTACTAGCCCCGACGTTGGATAACGTTGGACTCTTAAAAGACCGACGTCAAGTGACGTCTGCTATTTTTTCGACGTTATTTTGACGTCACCCGATATGAGGTCGGTGTTTGGGCAGACGTCAAAAGTCGAAAATGTCGAACGTTAAAAGGCTTTTTTGTGTCAGTGGTGATGAAATAGCTAAACAGAAGGTGGAAAGTACTCGGGAAAGGGCATCAACAACCTGATTCTGGTGCCGACCAATAATGGATATCAAAACTAAAATTGAGCAATTTGGTGGTCCAACGTTGCTACTTAGGGGTTTAGCAGACATTGGTAAGTAGACCTTTTAGACTTTGTTGATCAGTAATAACATGAAAGTGGCACCCTATGAGGTAGTGGCGCTAGTTTTTTACTACTTCTGTAACCGCTAACATTTCTCTAGCATACACGGATCTCAAAGATATAGGACCAGAACTGTAGTTAGGGTTTCTTTTAATTTTTTAAAAGATGCATTTGGTGTAGAACGAAGTACAACTTACAAAATTCATCAAAGAGAAAGCTTTGGAATGAAAACTTGAAATCTCATAAACATTACTTCATAAAACAGACACTTACAGACACACATAACTTCTCACACTGAACTCTGCCTTTCACTCTAGAGAGGCACTTATTTATAGAAAATAAGAACACACTAGAACTTACACAATACCCTTACATGATTTACATTTTTATCCTTGCTTTTACTATTTAAGATTCTTTCTTGAAAATATTCGTCTTTTATCAAACTTGTCATGATGAGCATTTTGTCCTTTCTTCTTTTTCTTTTCCAACTTTCCATTATGGGAATCTTGTCATGTCTTCTTTTTCTTTTTCAGCTTTCTATTATGGGAATCTTTTCATGTCTTCTTTTTCGTCTTCAAACTTTAATAATGGATACCTTGGCATATCTTCTTTTAATAAAACATATCATAAGGGTTAAATTGGTTGCTTTCTTCTTCAGAATCATTGTTTGATGTTGTTGATTTTTCTTTGATTACTTGTTCAAACTCCTTCATACTTGCTGTTGCTGCTAATTCTGCTAATAACTGTTGCTTTTCTGCTAGAAATAATGATTCCTGAGTCAAGGATTGATTTTTTTCTTCCTTCCTTTGTCGGTAATTTGCTTGCCACTGGTCTATATTTCTTTTACTGATGATACATGTGTTGAACTTTGACCACCACTTGATTTTAAACTTTCTTGACAGAGATTTGATGTCTACATTTTCATATGTTGGTTCAATAATATAATCCCAAGCCATAATCCAAGTTATATATTGAGTAGCAATAAAGGATATCAATTTATATCCGGAATCAAATGATATTATTTCTCAAAAATAAGAATACACTTCAATAACTTGAGAGGGAGAGATTGTTGGCAACAGACCAAATTCAGAAAACCATTTAATGAACCATTTTGGAAATTTTAGGGAGATTCCTCTCCTAAACCATATGAACCACGAATGTGGTGAAGGATGGACATATAATGCTTTTGACCATGCTTCTATGTAATCATTGTAAGTGAATGATTGCGATACAAACATTCTGGAAAAGGATTTAGAATGATGCATGTTGGTTCCAATCTTCTAGAGATGATATTTTTAAAACTTTTAATTTTGAAAAGAGTATAATGCCTGGGTTATTTTCTATATGAGATATCTCAGTAGAGTCAGTATCTACCAAGATAAACTCATAAAATGTTCTGGTTTTGGCGGGATCTATATGAGGATAATGAAAATCTTTTTGGAAAAGATTTTGAACTGTGGACCTTGCAGTGTCATATATCCATGCTTTTTCTAAAATAATAACTAGAACTGTTTCTGGTTTATCGACATATTCTTGAGGAGATTTAAAGACTAGATTACATTCTTTTAGGCCAATAAGGATATTTTGGTATTGAAGGGAGTGAATTTGTTTAAAGTTTTAACTAAAGGATTTTTAGAAGTACTCGGTACTGTCGGAGGGGCTTCTAAGATTTATGCTAGGGTTGTTTGAACCTTTGGTTGAGTTTGAAGCGTTTGAGGCCTTAATGATATTGTCGAGATTATTTTTGTGATCCCGGTGGGGGACCATAATGTTCTTTACTCAGTGGTTGTCCACTCATTATTGTTTTTCCTGTAAAAATTCTCTTGTTAAAGCATCTGGTAACGAATTTTCTTTTCCTTTTATATGTTCTATCTCAAAATCAAAACAAGATAATAAAGCTTGCCATCTTACAAAAATATGTTTAGAAACCAACTTTTGGACATCTTTCGTCAAAACACTTGGGGCTGCTTTACGATTAGTTCGAATCAAAAACTTTTTATTGAATAAATCATCTTGAAATTTTTATAAACATCTATTGACAAAATCTCTTTCTTGATAGTTGAATACTTTTGTTGAGTAGGATGCCAAATACTTGAATGATATCTGACGATTTGTTCTTTAGAAGATTCTTGAGCTCTTTGTTTTAAAATTCCCCTATATCCTACCTCAGAGGCATCTATTTCTACTATTAAAAAGGCTTTTGGATTTGGTATTCCTAAACAAGGGAGCTTTTTAACTAATTCTTTTACTTTTATTATCGTTTGAGTCATTTCTTCTGACCATAATGGTGGATATTTCCTAAATCTTTTGAATAATGGTGCACAAATTATTTTAATTTTTGGAATAAAATTTTCTATATACTTTACACATCCTAAAAATCTTTGTAATTGTTGTTTATCTTTTATCTCATTTGGAAAATTAGATGTAAATTCTAAGGATCTTTGTATTGGAGTTATTGTATTTTGATCGATTTCAGAACCCAAAAATCTTGTTTTTGTTTGAAATATCTTCCTTTTTCTTACTGACACTACTAATCCATTTTCTTTCATTAATTTGATGAATGTATTTAAATGATTAATATGTTCAGTAATATATTTTGAAAAGATTAGCACATCATCTAAATATACTATTGAAATTTTCATATAAGGATAAAGAATATCATTCATTATATTTTGAAATTCACTTGGAGCATTTTTTAATCCTTGTGGCATCACATTCCATTCATAATGTCCAAAGGATACTACGAAAGTTGTTTTATATTTATCTTCTTCTTTTATCTATATTTGGTAATATCCTGATTTTAGATCAAATTTAGAAAATATTACTACATCATGTACTCTTTTTATTAAATCATTTTTATTTGGTAAAGGATACCTTATCCATTTCAGTACTTTATGTACACTACAAAAAAAACTGAAATTATCGATGGAATTTTACCAACGGAATTTTACTGACGGATATATTTTTGTCGGTAAATTTGAATTACCGACAGATTTTACCGACGGATTCTCAAATTTTAATTATCGACGAAAAAATTCGTCGGTAACACAAATTTTATTTACCGACGGATAAATCCGTCGGTAAAAGAAGCGAGAATTTTTCCGCCCAAATCTCACCTTATAAGAAGACGGGAAGAAGAAGAAAAGAAGAAAAAGAAGGAGAAGAAGAAGAGAAGAAGGAGAAGAAGAAGGAGAAGAAGGAGAAAGAGAAGAAGAAGGAGAAAAAGGAGAAGAAGAAGAAGAAGAAGAAGAGAAAGAAGGAGGAGATGAAGGAGAAGAAAGAGGAAGAAGAAGAAGACAACGGCGACGGCAGCGGCAATGGCGGTGGCGGCGACGGCAACGACGACCACAAAAAAAAAATGAAAAAAATAATTGAAAGAGGGAGGAGGAAGAAGATGAACAATGCAACAAATTTATCGACGAATTTTTTTGTCGATAATTACCGATAGATTTACCGATGGATTTTTCCATCGGTAATTACCGACGGAACATGATTTCCGTCGGTAAAATTTTACCGATAAGCATTTTACTGACAAATTTTTGACCGTCGGTAATATTGATTTAGCGACGAATTTTGACCATTATCGACGAATTTTAACCGTTGGTAATATCGATTTTTCTTGTAGTGGTAAGGGTTTATAATTAATTACTAGTCTTGGAGCTCCTCTTTTGTTTCAAAAGCTATTATAACATAAAATCCTGTACAACTCAATGGTGATTTAGATGGTCTAATTAATCCTTTCTCTAGATATTCTTGAATCTCTTTTTTTACAATATTCTAAATATTGTTGATTCATTTGTATTGGTCTAACTTTTGTTGGGATTTGTTTTTCATCAAAATTATCTATATATGGTAATGCTATTGTATATTTTTTGGTTTAATCATGCCCTTGGTCCTTATTTTGGTGGCAAAATCTCAATTTAGTCCCCTTTTTTTGTTAAAACGTCTCAAATTTGTCCTTTCTGTTAAGTCTGGCTAGACGGTGTTAACTAAACAGTGACATGGCAAGGTTGACCAGTAGTGGAATAGTGACGAGGCATAGAGAACAGTGACGTGGAAGGGGAAATTTTTCTTTAAAGATAATAGATAAGTTAATTTAGGTTTAGGGTTTTTAAATTACGTAGGGAATTTTTTTTTTAAATAATAGATAACTTAAATTAGATTTAGGGTTTTAAAATTAGAAACATTGGGAAAGTTTAGGGATTGTGTTCCATTTCTGGGTTTAGTAGCTGCAGTAGCTATGTTGTTTGGCATAACAACACCCGATGGGAGATTGATTGACATTTTAAGTAGGAAAACGATATTCTAACTCCTACTTTTTGACAACATTTTCACTCCTTGACATGGAAATAAGATTTTATTAAATTTTTCTTTTAAAATACACGGCGATAATTGCAGGGTGAGAAATTGAAAGTGAGGTGGGAGGAGTAAGGCGTTTTCTCTCGCACAAACCCTTTTGAAATGGGAAAGTTCTTCAATCAGTGAGGTTAATCACGTTTTCTCTCGTGCACACCCATTTCCAATTGTATTCGCTCTTCAATCAATGAGGTGAAGCGCCTCCATCTTCTTCAACCTCGTCCTCATATCAAATTGACGAGAAGGTGAGCGTAGTGCCCATTTTCCAACTTTTTTCGTTGGTCTTGAACTCTAACGGAAACCCATTCCGTTCAAGGATTTCTGTTGTTGTTGAAGTGGCATTAGGGTTGTGGTTTCCTTCCATTCGTTTGATCAAGTCCCGATGGTTGTGTGTGGTGGAGAGGAGCTATTGACATGGGCTTTGAGCCTTAAACGGAAGACGAAACACTTTATGTAAATAGTTATTTGAATGTTTTAGTTTATATATGTAATTTCTCTTGCCTGGATTGTGAAGTATTTCTCATTGGGAGAGAATTGATCCAAAAAAATCAATTCACAAAATATATGTAAACTTTGGATTGAATTACTGATGACCATTGATATATTAACTGGTGACCTGCCAAATACTTTTTGAATAACAATATAATCAATACTCTGTTTTAAGGAAATCCACATGTAAACCATTTTTAGTGTATTAGAAGATCTTAGCAACATGTATGAAAGGTATATTCAATCCTAATAAAAATTTGTCTAGGATAATTGATCCATAACTCCCACCTTACAGACATGATAATTGTGAAATCATTAACTGGTGACACTTGACGTATTACATTGTGACCTACCCCTTACTTTTTGCACAACAATATGAACTGTGGCCTGTGGTTAAGGGCTAAACATGTAAACCAGTTGTAGTGAATTACATGACCTTCATAGCATATGTGGAAGGTATATTGAACATAATAAAAATTAGTGGGAGAGAATTGGTCCACAAAATTCAGTTTACATATAGGTAAACTCTCGATTGAATTACTAATGACCACTGACATATTAACTGGTGACCTGCCAAATACTTTGTGAATAACAATATAATCACTACTCTCTTTTAAGGAAGTCCACATGTAAACCATTTTTAGTGTATTAGAAGATCTTAGTAACATGTATGAAAGGTATATTCAATCCTAATAAAATTTTGTCTAGGATAATTGATCCATAACTTCCACCTCACAGACATGATAATTGTCAAATTATTAACTGGTGACCCTTGACGTATTACATTGTGACCTACGCCTTACTTTTTGCACAACAATATGAACTGTGGCCTGTGTTAAGGACTAAACATGTAAACTAGTTGTAGTGAATTACATGACCTTCATAGCATATGTGGAAGGTATATTGAACATAATAAAAATTGGTGGGAGAGAATTGGTCCACAAAATTTAGTTCACGTATATATAAAGTCTGGATTGAATTACGGATGACCACTAACATATTAACTGGTGACCTGCCAAATACTTTTTGAATAACAGTATAATGAGTGCTTTTTTTTAAGGAAGCCCACATGTAAACCTTTTTTGGTGTATTACAAGACCTTAACAACGTGTATGAAAGGTATATTCATTTCTAATAAAAATTGCTCTAGGATAATTGGTCCACAACTCCCACCTCACATATATGATAACTGTGAATTCATTAACTGGTGACCCTTGATGTATTACATGGTGATCGACCCGTTAATTTTTGCACAACAATATGAACTGTGGCCTGTGGTTAGGGATTGAACATGTAAACCAGTTGCAGTGAATTACATGACCTTCGTAACATATGTGGAAGGTATATTGAACATAATAAAAATTGATTGGAGAGAATTGGTCTACAAAATTCAGTTCACATATCTGGAAGGAAGCCACAACCCTAACATCACTCCAACGACAACAGAAATCCTTGAACAAAATGAGTTTCCGTTAGGGTTTAAGAACAACAACAAAAGTTGGAGAAAGGGCAATACGCTCACCCTCTTGTTGATTTGATTTGAGGACGAGGTTGAAGAAGATAAAGTCACTCCACCTCATTGATTGAAGAACAAATACAATTGGAAAGGGGTGTGCACGAGAGAAAACGCGATTAACCTCACTGATTGGAGAACGTTCCCATTTCGAAAGGTTTTGCGCAAGAGAAAACACATTTCTCCTTCTCCTCACTTTTAATTTCTCACCCTTCAACTGTCGTTGTGTCTTTTAAAAAAATAATTTAATAAAATCTTATATCCATGTCAGTTGTACCACGTCAAGGAGTAAAAATGTTGTCAAAAAGAGGGAGTCAGAATATCGTTTTCCTTTTAAGTAATGGTGAACCTATTCGTTTCTTCTCAACCATGCCTCCAGTAGACTTCTTATTTGTTGAAAAAGTGTTTAAACCATTTCTGGACTGTATAGCTGTAGTAGCTCTTTTGCGTGTTTCACCAGTACTAGATGGAAGATTGATTGACGAGTGGACCGAGTGCGCAGTTAGTTTATTCTTCTCAACCAAGTCTCCAACAGACTTCTTGCCTTTCGGACCAATATTTATTCCACTACTGATGATACAGAAGCAGCAGCAACCTTCCTTTCATCAAGAGGAAAACATTTGGAAGACACGGTTTTGGTAGATAATTCTGGAGAAGAATTTGCTTCTTTTTTTTCATCGGGACCAGCAGCACCCTGCGACATCAGAATGATAAATGTGCTGGACATCATAGTTAGAAATTTACTCATTAGAAGAAACAAAAAGGAATTAAATCTAAACAAAGAAGGAAAGCATAAATTACATGATCAAGCATCTTCTCTTCCACAGGGCCAGTATTTGTATTGTCTTCAACATGATCAAACTGGTTAGAATTATCCATGGATGTGAAACTTCCTAAATTAATATTTGTATTAACGAGAGGATGTGCCACGTCCACTACTACTCCTTCTACATTGAAAATGTCTAAATCACTTTCTCTAGCATCACATTTTCGTTGGTCTCCATTGGCACGTTCAACAACTTGGCAATTCACAGTTTCTTCATCCGGTTGTTCATTGGCAGCAACAACGTCTTGCACCTTTGAACTCGTTTCAGAGGATGAATGTGCCAAACAACACAGCTACTACAGCTACTAAACCCAGAAATGGAACACAATCCCCAAATTTTCCCAACGTTTCTAATTTTAAAACCCTAAACCTAATTTAAGTTCTCTATTATTAGAGTAAACACAGGCGCTATCGCGCATGTGTGTATACATTTTTTGAATATACATGATACTATATTAGTAGTTGATGATATTAAGTTAATAAACAAAATAAAATTATATTTATAAAAAATAAAGTGAAATGTATGGAGAAAATATGAAAAAATAGCAGTTGATGAATAGGAGAAAAAAATTAATTTTTAAAAATTTAACAAATAATTACATTGTAAAGGGTAAAGTTGGAATTATGAAAAGTGGACACAAAAAATGAATCCTCTTTATATATAGGTATAGATTTAAAAAATAAGATCCCTACGTAATTTAAAAACCTTAAACCTAAATTAACTTATCTATTATCTTTAAAAATAAAATTTTCCCCTTTCACGTCATTGTTCTCTGTGCCTCATCACTATTCAGTTAACGCCGTCTAGTCAGACTTAACAAAAAGAGCAAATTTGAGACGTTTTAACAAAAAAAGGGGACTAAATTGAGACTTTTAGAAATACGAGTACCAAATTGATTGCCTCCAAAATGGGGACCAAGGGCATGATTAAATCTATTTTTTTCTATGCCAAAAAGTAGTAAGATTTATTTCACATATTTCTTTTTCTATTTTTCCTTCATATGATTTTATAATTTTTTGAATATTTGGATTATTAATTTGTTCTTCTATTCTTTTAAATTTTATCTCTTTATTTAACATATTTATTTGTTTTTTCTTTATGTCTATTTGTGTTATTGATGATTCTTTTAAAAGATTTAACTCTCTTGTTCTAGGCAGTTTGATAAATTCAAAACAAATTTCTTTTCCTAAATTATTGGTTATTAATCCAAATTCAGTTACTTGAAAAGATATAATAATGTTAGAAATGGGGTTCCTAAGGGTGTATTCATATTTTTAATTAATACAAAAGAAGTATTATAACAAAATTTGTTTTTGCATATTTTTAAATTGGATAATTTATATTCACCAGTGCAGGAAGGGCTTTTGGCAGCGGTTGTTTTTGATGTTCTGCACCAGTTCCCGAACCGAAGCATATTGGAGCGAGGCCAAAAGGTGAAGGTTTTTGGCCTCGGGTGTGACCCGAAGCTATAGATCCACGTTTATGCTTCGGTTATCCTAGAAACCGAGGCCATAAAGTCTCTCAATTTTTAGAGATTCACTGTAGCGAACCTCACCACCGTTCGTTGCAAATGAACCTCACCACCATTTCGCCACGAACTCCACCGCAACAAATTTCACCACCGTTCGAAACCCTAATCGTGAGAGATCACTACGCTGCCTCCATCTTCAACGCAAAAGCAATCCAGATCGCGCCTAACAGAAGAACGTGAGTCATTTGCCACCAACATGAAACCCCAAAGCACGAGTGAGGCGCTGGAACGAACCAGAGTTCCTCCACAGCAGCACCTTCGAACCTTCATCGGAGCAACCGCATCAGACCATTGCGGCAACAACCCTTGAATTGCGTAGGACCTCATTCTTCTCCGCCACGAACACGAACTTACTGGAACGAACCCACCTTATTGCACCGTTGACGTATAGCCACAACGTCGCAACAAAGTGGCACAGAGCAGTGGCAACCTTCGTCGAAGAACAGTGGTGGCTGTGGTGGACGGTGGTGCAATGGTGCGATGGAGTGTGGTGGAGTTCGCGCAGAGAGGGACAACAACTTCGAGTTTGGGATGAAGATGAACAGTGCTGGATTCGCGAATTTGGAACCCTAAATAAGGGATATGGCCTCGGTTCAATTAATAACTGAGGCATAAAGTGGAATAGGCCTCGGTCCTATTCCACCCGAGGCCAAAGCCTCTGCTGTCGATGGCAATTTTGAAAATTTGGAGAACTCTGACATGTTATAGGCCTCGGTTGAGTGATAACCGAAACATAAAAACCCTTTTAGGCTTCGGTTGGATTGGGACCCGAGGCAAAAGAGTTCGAAAAATTTCAAAAATGCCACCGCATCTTTATAGACTTCGGTTCCGCAATAACCGAGGCCTATAAGGCGATGTAAAAACACTAGTGATTGTATATTCATTTTTGATTCATTTGCACTAGTTACTTTTTTCTATTGTCTTTTCACAATAGTGTGTTGGAATTAATTCCTCTTGGATACAATTTATGTATGCTCTAGAATCAACTAGACCTATTGTCTTAAATATTTCTTCTTTAATGACTAAATTTACTTCAACATGCCATTTATGAGTAGTTATCAGACTTAATAAATTGATGTAACTATCTATATTTTCATTTTCTTCTTTATTATTTTGATCTCTTGTGATCTCCTTTCCTCCTAATTCTAATAATTTATATTCTAAGGATATATCATTTTCTTTTAATAGTTGTATTTCTTGTTTAAGGTTTTATATTTCTTCTTGTAAATCTTTGATTGTTATCTATTGATTTGGACCTTTAAATCTATTATAAATTTCTTTCATACTTATTGGTTTTAAACTTTGTTGAACCTCTTAGCTACGTGTTATTAAATTATTTAATTGTTTTAAGAATTCATTTTTTAATGGTGAATCCTCTAGTTTATCTATTATAAAGATTAACGTAGAAGTTTGGTCTTTTGTTAACATATTTTTACTCTTACAATTCGTACAATCACATAAACCTGGACCTAAACAATAATCATCTTCATGGTCTTCTTCTATACTTCCACTCGAAATTTCTTGTTCAATTTGTTCTAATTCTAATTTACTATCCTCTTCTTCTGTTGGACTATTAGATTCTTCTGAATTAATCAAGATATTTAATAAACTTTCTTTTAACTTTTGATCTTCTATTTGATTTATTTTTTGTGATACTTTGCAACTATTAGCATAAGGACCTGGTCTACCACACCTCCGGCATACATTATCTTTTTTCTTTAATTTTCTATATTTGGGTTTTCTTGTAGTTTTAGTTTTAATTTTTGAACTTTGATTATTATTTTGAAATTTTTTATACGGTTTCTTGTAAGGTGTTCTATATGTCTTTCCTTGTTTTTTATTTACTTTTTTCTTTCTTGTGCTTGGTGCTCTAATAGGTTTCATACCATATTGTTGACAAAATGTACCTATCTCTCTTATTAACCATACTTTCTTTTCTCAATTTATTTTGTAATTTAAAGTTTGTGCATATTTGTATTCGTGTTTCTACAATTATATTATGTATTTGACCATAAGTTAATATATCGTATGTTATTGGTTTACCATAATGTCTTTCTAAATTTATTTTTACCTTTTCCAAAAACAACATAGGCAGTCCTGCTAAGAATCTTTCTTTCCAAAAGCTAGTGAAACCGTCTTCTCTTAAAGCCACTTTTGATAAAAAAAAAAAAATTATCTTTATACCATCTATAATCTGACATTGTTGGACAATAAAGGTTTGCCGATTGATTTACATATCTTTCTTTAAAGATATTCAGATCTCCTACAAAATTTTGAATTATTGAGTAAATTAATGTTGAGATTGCGTCTTATTGATTTAATTTAGTTTTTACACTATTAAGAATTGCTAATTTGTCTTGTTCTATGCAGAGATTATCCCATTAAAAAAAAATGTGTTTTAGTGACCACTCATTTTGGTCGCTAAATAACCAAAAATCGATCGCAAATCGTTTAGTGACCGAAATAGAGACTAAACAAAATTAGTGGCGAAAACCCTAGTCGCAAACCACTTAGCAACCGAATTGAAATTTGGTCGCTAAATAGCCACTGAAATTATGGTCACTAATCGGTCACTAAAAATTTGGTCACCTTAAAGCATTGGAGACCAATTTAGCCACTAGAATTTCAGTCTCTAATTCAATCGCTAAAAGTGACAAATTTTAATTTAATAAATCTATTTTCGGTCGCTAATTCAGTCACTAATAGATACAATTTTTTAATTTAATTAAAATAATTATTGGTGGCTAAATTGGTGACTAATTTAATAATTAAATGATGGTCAAATCGGTGAAATAGTTGCTAATATATCTATAGATTACTAATTTAATTTAATAATTTAATAAATCAATTGATAATACTCGCTAATATATCTATAGGTTATTGTTGATACAATTTTGATTATATTAGTTTTTTCCTACGTTGTTAATTCTAAATATATTAGAATTTCTCATTAAATTAAAAAAAAACCATAATTGTAGAAAATTTATAATATATAATTAAGAGTAACAAATATTAAAAGTACAGTGTTCATATTTAAATTTAAAGATACAAATAAATACAAAGATTTATCGATTCCTATTTCCATTAATTAATTTTTATTGTTGTGAATAGTTTAAGTGTTCTCCTTCTTCAATTCCTATTTTTATCCCAAAATCCTATAATTTAAAGTTAATCACATAACAAATAATGTAACATCCCATTTAAATAATAACATAATTAAATGAAATCTTACACCAGATAATATAAAGAGCCAAGTTGCGGAGTATAAAGTCATTCCTTACAGTTATCCAAGGTACTTAAAAGGAAATACTAAAGCTCACTACAAAGCCTACAACCCAAAAGGAGTAAGAGATAGCCGGTATTCGAAATAAAGCCTTAGGGGTAATACAATACACGGGTCTTAGCCCTAAAGAAAAGCCCAAATAAAACATGAAGTCCAGCCTAGGTAGACTATGCAGCGAAATCATCTCTTCCCTGTTGACCTCGAGTACCTCTCGCATCTGTCCCATCAATAAATTGATGATCATCGCAAAGGTAGAAGAACAACTTACAAGGCAATCAAACAAGCAAGGGTAAGCTAAAGCCAAAAAGATTTTATCATGCAATCATATATACTTTCACAGTCCAATATGCATACATCATCCAAGCATGTTATGACCTTCTAATCAATACACTAAGACTCGACTCGACTCATCCGAATACATATAACCTAGTCAGATTCAGCGGATGCTTGCACTTGTGGTGGATACCTCTGCTCACGCCTGAGCTGCTCACCCCCGAGCTATGTGTTACAAGTGTTACAATGAATCAATCCCCACACACAAAGTTAGCCCTTAATGAGTTTCAGGCCTCCTGTTACTCTCACCACAAGAGTCAGTCCGCTCTAAGTGAGACTAACTGACTCATTAGAGTCTCAGGATGCAATCCTTACCTTGAATCCTTACCAAATTATATAGATGGGTCACCACCATGGACACCCACTAAAGCACGACCCTGAAATCTCACCTAGAGATTCCAAGGAATTACTTACTGACCACATA
>Ga0209389_1002906_pt1 | contig 13436 bp, 5 predicted proteins | sample CowpearedBW_FD_187526 | JGI IMG/M metagenome (GOLD analysis project Ga0209389, IMG submission 187526) | Root nodule microbial communities of legume samples collected from California, USA - Cow pea red BW (SPAdes) (version 2) | ecosystem: Host-associated > Plants > Roots > Nodule | place: USA... | reverse complement strand
CATATTTTTATTAAGGATTTAAAAATTCACCCTGAAATTTTTCACGCAGGTGGCGGGTTTGTTTCTGGGTATCTACCATTCCAGCTGTTATACTCGCTGCAGCTATGGTCTTCTGCGCAGAGAGTCCACATTGGTTATACAAGGTCAATGCCTAGTCTAATATTATTTCCTCTTAGATAATATCTCCTCATATTTATAACTTACTGTTTCTATATTTGTTCTGAACACTTGAAGTCTCAATGTTAACCATGCTAACTAATTCTCCATATTTATTTCCTTCCTATCAGACATTATCTCTTCTTTGCATGTCCTCTCTATCCCATTTAGTAGAAAACTTTACGAGTGTCACATAGTGGGCTAACATTGCCCATGTCTCTTTTTATCCTTGTCAGGCATAGTTTGGAATAATTTTGGTTTCTTATCACTCAGCAGTACAATAAGGAGGACTATTAATATTTGATGTTGTAGTTCTTGAAAAGTTCATTCTTACTCGTAATTTTGAGTGCTCATCCCTTGATCCATTTGACTTCTATCCTTCACTTAATGCTTGATTATTCCTCTTTGTTGTGATGTAGCAAGGAAGAACTTCTGAAGCAGAAGCTGAGTTTGAGAGACTGCTAGGTGTATCAGAAGCAAAATTTGCTATGTTAGAGTTATCAAAGGTAGATAGAGGAGACGACACTGATTCTGTGAAGCTGTCAGAATTGCTACATGGTCGTCATTCTAAAGGTGTGTATTTTCCTGATTTGTCCATAGGATTGTCGTGAGTAGACTTGCCATTGTTGTTCTTTTGATACTGGTTTGCTTAGGTTTCCCAAAGTTATTTTTATTCACGAGTTCGTTTTGCAGTTGTTTTTATTGGATCAACCCTATTTGCTTTACAACAGCTATCTGGTATAAATGCTGTGTTTTATTTCTCTTCCACTGTTTTTAAAAGTGCTGGAGTGCCATCAGACCTTGCAAATGTCTGCATAGGAATCGCTAATTTGGCAGGTAACAGTATCTTCTGGTTGACAGGATATTGATTTAAATTATGGTGTTATTCTATTCTCTAATGCTTATCCGCCGGAACTTACCTCAGGATCTATCATTTCAATGGGTTTGATGGATAAGCTTGGAAGGAAGGTTCTACTTTTCTGGAGTTTCTTTGGCATGGTAAATTACTTGTAGTTGTTTTATTGTTTATGTGAAGGACCACCCTCGTGAAAATATGGGACTCATGTGGTACTTACACTGTTTTAAATCCTGACTTGGTGTTTGCGGTGATGAAGAGAGAGATGCTTGTTTGGAGTATGAGCTGGTGCAAGTGCACAACATTACAATTTTTTTTTTTGTTTTATTGCGGTGTTTGTATTGTAGTTGAATAGAAGATGAAGTTGGCTATTAATCAGGAAGTTGTTTGTTCTGTATTTTTTACTTGTGTAGGCAATAGCAATGATGCTTCAAGCCACAGGTGCAACTTCACTTGTATCGAACGTGGGAACTCTGTACTTTTCTGTTGGGGGCATGTTACTGTGAGTATGCAACTATGCTTATTAATATGGATCACGATAGATGCATTATAATGCAAATCTAAATAGAATTAAAATAGTGTTTCTACTTGTGAACTTCCAAGGGAGAATTATTAAGGATATCTTCTATTTTAAAAAAAGAAATACGCCAGTTAAACTCATGTAAACAAGTTTAAAGACGGTAATATGCTGTGAGGGAAATCACGTTGCCCTGCCTCAATGTTTGGTATGATTATCATCAGCCAAATTCGTAGAATACGACTGTGTGAGAGCATCCTCTTACTATGTATAAATGACAATTGAGGATGAAATAACTATAAATTGAAACTTCCGCATCCAATTCATGTCCTCATTGTTCACGATCTAGCAGTTCCATGAAGTTTACAATTCACTTGGAACAGTCGCTTTAGCCTATGGGTGCATGCAGGGTCATTTTGGAAGACACTGCTGTGATATGAATACTTTATACTTCTTTCATGCAGGTTTGTCTTTACATTTGCTCTTGGTGCTGGTCCGGTCCCAGGTCTCCTCCTACCTGAAATATTTCCTAGTCAAATCAGAGCCAAAGCCATGGCAGTCTGTATGTCGGTGCATTGGGTAATTTTTTTCTGAAATTTTCTATTATATGAAATGGCATCAGTTTGGCAGGTTATGTTCTACGGTTCTTTATTGATTCTACACATTTTGGTTGTATCAATTAAACGAGGCCTGCTCAAATTCCCTGTTTCTTTGCAAACCACTGGAACTGTTGTCATTATCTGATCTCATAATGGCTTAGAAAGAGGTCGAAATTCAGCATTTGTGGAATCGTTCTCTCATTAGATTAAATGGTCTTGTACAGGTCATAAATTTCTTTGTTGGCCTACTTTTCTTGCGTTTGCTGGAGAAACTCGGTCCCCAACTGCTTTACTCTATGTTTGCCACCTTTTGCATCATGGCGGTAATTTTTGTAAGACGAAATGTGGTGGAAACCAAAGGGAAGACACTTCATGAAATTGAGATTGCACTTCTTCCCCAAGAGTAGAGCTTCACTCATTAGTTTCTATAATTTTGCTTGGTTTCCGCTGAGCAGATTGTTTCATCTATTTTTGTTGACCACCTTAACAATACAACGGGAAGCCCAAGGCAAGAACTATGCATAGAACATTAGTACCAAGATTTGAAGTGATGAGGTTTTAGGTATTATGGGTAGCTGTTATGTAGGAGATACATAATGGCTTACGACACCCTAATGATGTTTTCGTGGCTTGTGATTCTCTGATTTTGCATCCACTTAAAGGAAGAGACATATGTATGACTTGTGTAATATTCATCAAGGGGGATCTATTCACCCTGTTATATACACATATTTACCGGACTTCATCATGTAATATTTTATGTGTCTCTACGTCACATTATTTTTAATTACTTGAATCTTGTCTCATTTTGGATAATTAATGAGTAGTCTAGCATGTGAGTTCTGTCACGGCGTATATCGAGGAAAATGGGCTGATGATATTGCACAAGAAATAATTATGAAATTTGCTTAACGATATTGTCTTTTGTTGATGGAAAGTTGGCTCCAATGAAATTGATGGTTCATTACTCAATAAGTTTGAACCTGGTTAAAGTATAGTTCGAACTTGGCATCTTAATTTCATCCGTCGACTTAAATTCAACGTAGCTTAAACGCCACAGACTTGATAAATTATTAACCATTAAGAATAAATTCATCCAGTCACGAAATTCCCTTCCAATTTTGAATTTAGTTATAGATATGGGATAAAAACTAGTGTCGCACCAGAAACAAAAAACAAAACACACAAACACGTAGATAATAGACACGGGGTTGTAAGGATCTCTTGTCCCTGTCACCGGAATGCAGAATTTTGGCACTTAGATCAACGATAGCATGGTAAAACAGCAATTCTATAATATTATAAGCTTAATTTTTTCAATCCTTTATCCTTTGCTCATAATTCTTGCCAAAAAATATTCTTTTTCCAGAGAATCCAACCACGGATTGCACTAGTGATATTCAGCAAATAAAATACCAAAAGAACACAGGACAAATTCTGTCCCAAGAATGTGATGCTACTTGAATTCATTTTTTTAAAATAAATATAAAACAGTATTCAAGGTGCATCACATCCTTCGAGTTCAAGGGATTTGTACAGATAAATCAGAATCAGTTGTGGTGATATTCAAAGTTCTAAACTCCTCCAAATCAGAATCAGAACCCATTTCATTGTACCCTCCAGGGCGATCCTTGTCTTGTCCAATACTAATCAAAGGAACCCGCAACTCAGAAACTGGACCAGGAACAGGTACTTCACTGAAGTACTTGTCTTCAAGTAACTCCATTGCTGTGACTCTCTTATCTGGATCATAACAAACCAGTCTCTTGACTAGGGAAACTTCATCAGGGGTGCAATTGAGCAAGCATGCTTCAAGACCACTAGGGTTTTCCACCTTTAAAAAAGAGATTTTTCCATAATCAGGAAGTTTGGAACAACCAGGCCAAGTTTCCTCATTGATGTTCCCCAAAACACTCACAATTCTGCTAAGCTGGTCTACATCACTTGTTCCAGGAAACAATGGCTTCGATGTTAAGAGCTCAGCAAAAACACACCCCAATGACCAAAGATCAACCTCTAAACCATAGTCTGTGGATCCATACAGTAACTCAGGAGCTCGAAACCAGCGTGTTCCAACACATGATGTGAGACAACCAAGTTCATTCCCACCTACCTCCTCAGCTTCATAGGTAAAAGAACCTTTGCAAAGTTCGTCATCTATGTCACTCGTTGTGCATGTTGCAAGACATGAGGTGTTTCCATCATGGATATTTGCTTCCTTGTCAGTGTCATAAGAGTAGCTCTTGGTTTTCATCTCATCCAAAACTCTGAAATATTCTTCATGACTCAAAGTTCTCTGATATGGGTTTCCATGTTCAGTTTGATTTAAGTTCTCTTGGGAAGTAGCTTCAGGATCTTGTTGGAGTGAGCTTTCTCTATTTGAAGCATCATCATCTTCCTGGTCAGCATCGAATCCCGACTCCACTAGTATCCTTGCCTGAGAAAAGTTTCAAAGAAGTTGTATATAAGATGATTTTTCATTGCTCAACAAATCATGAAAATCAACCTCTATTCCATTTTCCCCGATCCAAATTCAAGCAATTCTTTAGAAGAGAATCATCGACTACAGATTTCAGCAGCAAAACAAAAATTATCAAAATTTGCAACCCAGGTTAGGATCCTGTGCCACAGAAATACGATCGATCACCGTGATCATAGATTAACTCAAACCACATCACATAATCAAATAAGAAAAAGAGAAAAGAAAAGAACAAGTCACGTAATGATCAAGTAACCAACACACTCCCATAAACCAAAAAACAGAAAACCCAAAACTAGATTAAAACGAAGTTCAAAACTTTATCCCTTAAACCTGTCCAAAATCTGCTAACTTGAGCACCCCATCATCGGAAACTAAAAAATTCGCGGGCTTTAAGTCTCTATGAACGATCATATTCCGATGGCACTCATCCACAGCACTCAGAGCCTGCAACATCCACCTCTTAACCTCACCGGCTCCGACACCACCTTTTCCGATCACGGTGGCGAGGTCGGTTCCCAGAAACTCGAGCACGAGAACCGCGTCCTCGTCCTCGCGCCAGAAGAACTCGTGCAGAACGACCACGTTTTGGGACCCTCTCAGGACCCGCAGGGCTTCGATTTCGCGAGACGCCGATTGGGAATCGTGCACCTCCTTCAGCGCCACCGCCGCACCGTCCGACCGGCGCCGTCCGTCGTATACGTCGGCGTAGGCACCCGACCCGACCCGACCAACAACCTCGTACTTGGCAGTTATCTCGGAGCGCGTGTGGATGCTCCAACTCTTGGCCGGAGGATCCATCGGTGTTCAACGCAAAGTTCCAAAATTTTTGAGTTGGTGAATTAAGAAGAAGGAAGGAACGGTGTTGACTATGGCTATGTTCTTTGGGTCTGAAATTTTCACTCTTTTTTCACAATTTTTCTTTGCTTTCTCTCTTTTTTTTTTAACAGAAAAAATCTAAATTGTTGTATTTAGGAAAATGTTTCTTTTACGTTTGGGATTGTTTACGTTTACCAAAACAACAAAAAAATTAATAACAAACACTTTTTTTTTTCAGTTTTATTTACGTTATAAAGACTCAATTAAATATTTTTCCGTTTGTGTAATAATGTATTATTTATAAATCTTTTCTTACATTTTTGGTTATATCAAATTTTGTTTTACATTAAATCTCAATAGTAAAGACAATGTTCTTTTTAAAAATCATCAAGCATTTCTTTAATATAGAAAGTTGACCAATACTAAAATCATAAATTAAACTTTATAAAAATCATAGTTATTAGAGAAAAATTATGAGAACTAAAAGCATGAAACAAATGTTTATGTATATGGTTAAAGTAAAACTTTCACACTATTACTTTAATATTATAAACATGTTTAATTTTTATTCAATTTAAAACTTTAATGTCTATGTATAGTAAGTGGAAGAAAATTACACTATTATTTAATTAAAAAAAATATTATGAACTAACAATCTTATCATATACCATTATTTGTGATAATCTGAAAATATAAAAACTAGCAGATACACTATTACTAATGATTTAAACAGTATGTTTGTTACGTCATAAAAAAATTTGATTAATTACATGTAGTCATAAAATTCAATTGTGATACTTATTACTATAAACTTTTTTTACTATCCATCAACTAAAAACGGTTATATATGTTTTTTTTAAAATCAGCACAATAAATAATTTTACTATGCAACATGATTAAAAAAAAAAGAAATTTTTATAATATTAGAAATATTAGTATTTACATAGAAAGAAGTAGGGTTGAAACATATTATTCTTTAAATAATTGATGCAAACTATTTATTAATAGTGATTCGTGATTGATAGGTAATATGTGAAAGGTACAGTATTTCGTGCTTTTATTTCAATTGAATAAAATTGTTTCAATTAATTAAAAGTATTGAATTAAAATTATAATAAATTAATGAAAATACATGGGCCACCAGAATGCGAGTTTATATTTTTTATAATAAAAAATAATAAAATGGCTAAAATTAAAAAAAGAATAGATAAATGTAAAGAAACGATATTTTCAAAAACAAAACTGATAAAATAATATTTTTTATTTAAATGCCAAAACATTTCCCCCTTTAACATAGTACATAAATTTTAGAAGAAAATATCATAAATAATTTTTCATCAATTGATTTAAGAACTTAATCACTACATTTACATTTTCTGTTTAATTATTATTATTATTATTATTATTATTATTATTATTATTAGTTTTATTATACATTTCAGTTCTGGTGGGAAAAAAACATAAGCTGTAGTTATTGTAGTGAAATGCTAAACCTTAAAACATACCTGCCTCTTCTATTAACTTTTCTTTCGAATGTTTACTGGTTTTTCCTATGGCAAGACTGGGTTTTCCTATGGCAAGAGAATAGGAAACATATTCTAGTTAGGAAAACACTTTCCTCGTCCTCGTATTTGTACTAAAATCTTAATTTGGTTATTATATTTTTATTAATTTTAATTAAATTCATATTTTTACAAATTAGTAACAATTAAGTTCTTTCTGTTAGTATAGAATTGATATCATTAAGAAGGTGTCATGTGTCAATTCTTTATTTTTTTGAATTTTTTAAATTGTGTTAGTTCTATATTAACGGAAAGGACTTAATTGTTTTTTATTTAAAAAAATGTAGACCTAATTGATACTAATAAAAATATGATGACCAAATTGAGATTTTGATAAAAAATATGAACTATAAAATATTTTAATCTACTGGTTATGAAGTACATTGATTTTCTTCTCTAAACATGTTTATAGGAAAGAATTCAAGAACTTTAAGCACCAAAGACAGTGACATATCTCTGTTGAAAGCTCACTTTCATAAATCATTTTTAATTTTTCACTCAAATCATTTTCTCCTTGATGTGACAAGGTTATGGAGCAAACACCAACAATTTTACCAGAGAAAAAAAATTCTTGCAGAAAGAAAGAAGCAAATTATTGAACTGAATAATTTGTAAAAGATAATCTCTTTTGGGCAGATTTTGAAATTGAAAAAGGTTTCAAAAAATCAAATATGAAAGGGATACTGGCCTGAGGAAGAGGAAGCTACTTTTGATAAAACTCACACATTGTATTTACAGAAATGTGTTTTACACTCCAGAGGCTAGTGTAGGTATAAACATGATGTAAACTATTCAACAGGTACTACTTATGAATGCTACCCTGCTTTAAATACATGTACAATTGTACCAATTCTTACAATTTTGTCCTAGAATCTGTAACATGAAAAAAGAAAAAACTATATTCAGTATTATAAGTGTTTATGATGCTGTTTTCAATTTTTTTATACAAATAAAGTAAAACTTTAAATTTCATCACCAATGTAAGTGTAGTTTTTTGAGAACATTGATTCCTAGATTACCGAAGACATGAGAATATAGATTGTTCTGTGAAACATGCTTTGATGTTCCATCATCCATTATTGTTCACAGAAGAGGTGACATGATTAGAAATCACAGAGTACTTTTAACTGTATGGAGAAGACATGAATCTATAGTCTCCACCATATCTCTTAACTCTATCTTTGACTACCAGAACCATGTCACATAGTTTTCTTCATATGCATTTTGAATTGAAAAAAATAATAAGTTGCACACTGTTTACAAACTCTATAATGTGTATCTTTGAAATCCATGACCATCTATTAAAAAAACAGAACTTAAAACAGTATTACAACACTACAAACTTTGTGCTTAGTTAAAATAAGTCTAATTTGAGGTTCTTTTACATATAGGGGTAAATTTGTCCAAATATTACAAAAATCGAAAATCAAGAAAATATTACTGGTCATGGACTAAGTCGTGTAAATTCATGAAAACTTTAAAATCAAAGTCGTTAATCACAGTATTATTTTTGAATTATTTTTGAAGTTGTCATGAGTCCACACGACTTAATAATCAGTAATATGTTCCTAACTTCTTCATTTTCGTAATATCTTGACAAATTTGTCGATATGTAAAAAAACCTCTAATTTGAACTAACTTATTTTACTGTTATACTTTCCAAGTTCACCCTTGTGTTACTAAAACCATGCATGAATAATCTGAGTTTTCAAAATGATGTCCCCACTTTGTTATTTATGACAGAGCAACATCAGTGTAATGAGGTTGAGTGGGGTCCTTAGGAACTTGTTGGCACATGAGACATAACTCCCCGAAGGTGGCACAGGCCCTACAGCAATGAAGACAAGTGATCACATGGGCTCCTCGAAGAGGTAAACCAAGCACAAGTCATTGCCAAAAGCCCACACACCCCTTTCTGCCACCCTTTCAAACTCACCAAAAAGGACCAGTGACTTTAAAAAGTAAAACACAGCCTTTTGCAGGCTGCAGGAGATTCAACAGTGACACATAAATCCTCATTCACTCTCTCACTTCTCATTTATACTTCTCCTAACCAAAAGTACCATACTACTGCAACCATAAATGCACTCAGATTCAATACTCATAACTACCAACACATGAAATGCAGTGCAAACTCAGAAAATGTCATAAGTGGATGTCTTTTTTATTCCAATGCAAAATGCCAAGGAATGAGAAATTTTTCTGCATAGTTTTCTAGGAAGTCATTATATCATTATATCATTATATATCCTCTGAAAAGTTTTGTAGGGGCATGAATCAATTCAAGGAAAAATACAAAAGGTTCCCCTTATGATTTGGTAATATATAATGATAAATACACAACATGCCTAAATAACAACTGAGAGAATGAAAAATTCCCTTCAGTGTCTTAACAGGGTCTTGTGAAGAGGAAATAACTAGATATTACTATCTTACACCAGTTACAATCAATACAAGCATAAGGGTACACATTCAGAAATTGTGATTAGGTGTCAGGGTTTCCACACTTGGACCTTGAAGCTTTTGCAAAATAACATCCATGTCAAAAGTGACGCTGCAATAGATGTGTGTTAAGCAGCACAACCTCCACACACAATACTTCTGTCAGACAGTAAAAAAGACATGTTAACATGTAGTCAAATGTTTCTGGAGGATAAATCACATAAAATTTCAGCAAGAATGATAGAAATTTGCAAGTAAAATAATAAGTTATGTGGTTCTCCTATTCCATCCCAAGATGTAGCAAGCTTGAGTAGTGATCTAAGGTCAAGGGCATTCAACAAATGCTCTTTCAGAAGGAATGATCTTAATGCCTATTCAATGCTCCTTCAGTGCCATTGTCTTCTTTTGCAGTGTTTTTCTTTTCTTTCCTTTTTTGGGGGTATCAAAGCCTATTTATATCTTTGTCCAATCATCACAGTATTTCACTGCATAAGTAGCAACATCACCTAGCCTAGCAATTTCGTTTCTACATCAGGAAAGTCTCTCAAATTACACACTTATCATATCATGAATTCCACCACCAAATGCTTTGAGAGATCAATGGTTTTAAGAATGCTTCAAAAGTATAGGAGTAAGGGACTTACACAAACGAGCAACCGGACCTTCTATGCCTTTTCTTCCTGGCCATTTCTTTCCTCCTTGGAGGTTGAAGCACAACTTTAATGGCAGTATCAAACACTGCTTTCACATTCTAAATCATGCAAATACAGAAACAAGTTTAGGTACAAATTTTAAAAGTCATAGCAACAATAAGTAGTGCATAAAAACAAAAATAGTTAAATTTAAAGCCACTACCTGTTGAGTCTTTGAACTGCACTCAATGTAAGCTGCAGCACCTATTTGTTTCCTCAGTTCTTCCCCCTATTACCAATGTGACATGATTGATAAATGGCATCATTTTCTTTACTTACAAACATAATAAATACATTTCTTCATACTTATCAAGTGAATAAAATGAAGGAAGCAAATTAAAAATGTAAACCTCAGCAGATGTTATGACATTAGATCCCATGTGATCAGCCAGATAACCCCGGTCTTCACGGAGATCTAAAACCAACAATTCAGTACTTTAAGTCATTATCTTCTTCCCTCTAAAATTAACGTAAGAAATTACAAAATTTTGCCTGTGCTGCTGCTTACCTAACTTTGTACCAACAAGAACAATTGGAACATTAGGTGCAAATCTACGCAGTTCTGGCATCCACTGAAAGAGAAAAGAAGGAATGCAGAAATGAGTAACTACTGAGTTATGGGGGCATAAATGCAGAAGTTTAAGAGCACATAAATGCTCTGTTGAAAACTGTCCATTATTGATAACTCCTAATAGCCTAATACAATGAAAACATGCATGTTCTACAGTAGTAAAGCCACATACAAGCCTAAACAATAATCAAACAGCTACAGACTTAGGCTTTGTTGGAATATGGGCCTAGAAATATCATCTTAGGAAAAAAATTTCCACTTTTCAAAATTTCTTTGAAGTAAACAATAGGAGTTGTTATGAAATAAAAAAATAACTGTTTAGTAATTCAGTTGCTTGCTAAAATGTCTGTGTAGATTTCATTTATGGATCAGTTTGAACCTGTTTGTTCCACTGTCTCTTTACATCCTTCCTGTTCCTAGGTTTTTTCCTCTTTAACTTTCTATGGTGATTTTCTTTTCCCTCTCTTTATGTAGCCATCAATAGCCAAAAGTCAACAAAGACATTGTGGCTAATATCAATCAAAGACCCAAGAGTAAACATAAACATAAACCAGTGATCATTGGAGCTCCTTTCAACCAACCACTCTCATTATGCAACTTGATTTCTCTGTCCTGTGATCTTATTTTATTGTTAAACCTATTGCTATATGATGTACACTTTCTGCAAAATCTCAAAAATTGAATTGCACACTTTAACATTTGGAGAGGGATACTACACAACTATTGCAAACGGCATTTTTTCAAAAACTAAAATGTGAGAAGGAAGGACACGGTAATGTAGAAAATGTTTCCCTTCATTTGGGTTTTATGTGCACTCCTTCAGAAAAATATTTTCAATTTTTCATCATAAACTTTATTCTTTAATTTATGTTTTCCTTTCATCCCATCTTGTCCCCTCATCCATAGAAAGCCTAAAGGAAAAGACTCACTTTCTGCAAAGTTGAATCCAAAACTAGAGAGAAGAAATAACATACAAAAGAAGGGAAAGCAAACATATATATGAACCTTCTTGAGAACATTTTCATAGCTAGCTCTGCTAATCAGTGAGAATGCTAAGACAAAAATGTCTGCTCCTCTGTAGCTCAGTGGCCTCAACCTGCTATAGTCTTCCTGACCTTTAAAACAGTGAAAAAAAGTGTATCCAAAGTTAAAGGATAGTGAACAATCAAAACACAGTTTTTGGACATTAAAGGCTCAAGTGGGAAGCTCCAAGTACCTGCTGTGTCCCATAGCCCCAAATTCACAATACTTCCATCCACAGCTACATTGGCACTAAAATTATCAAACACTGTCGGTATGTAATCCTGCAACACAAAAATAAAAGAGAAAAGAAAAGAAAAAAAAAAAAAAAAAACAGTGAGCTAGATGATAAAGAGAGAAGGGTCTCATCACCAACATTTGAATCGTAGACAGATAAAGCAAAGATAATAAAACACATCAACACATTGAAGCCCAAATACCAATACAGTGTGAGTTTGAATAAAAAGCACCTTTCACATGAAACACCTCCAAAGTATAAGAACAAGAGAGTCTAATGGATAAAAGAAGCATCTTTGATGGAGGGGTCTGAGTTTTCTAAAGAGACTTACAGTGGGGAACTTGTTGCTGGTGTAGCAAATGAGCATGCAGGTTTTCCCAACAGCCCCATCTCCAACGGTGACACATTTAATGAACTTTGAAGCATTCATCATCGCATGAACACTGTTAAGTAAACTAAGGCTCAGCTGCAACAGAACAACAAGGCTGGAAAAGACCCTCAAAAGTTGAGTTTGGAACTAAGAAAGTGTGGTCTCTCTGTTTACATTAAAGGGTGTGTGAGATGAGGTGTAGAGAGAAAAACAAAGAAAAGAGGTTCTTATAGTTTCAAGAAACAAGAAATATAAAAATAGTGAGAGAGAAAAGAGTTGAGCTGCAATGCATATATACTAATAGTTTAGTTTTAGTTTAGTCAAATGGTGCTGTGTTCGTTGCTGCTGCTCACTTTTTCGTCCCACTCCATAAATTTCAAATCCAACAGAAATTTTTTGAATCACTCGATGGGGCCCTCTCTCAAACGGTACCTATGCATGCTAAACCAAACCTTTTCATTTGTTGGTTTCCAACTACATCTCATTAGTGACTGATTACTGCTCATTACTTGTTCCACCATACAACACTTTCTGCAGCAAATTCAAATCACTGTTTCCACATTCCAACTGTAATCTGGGCCTGCTAGCAATCATATTGCAAATAATTTCAATATAATGCTAATTCAATAAACAATACATTTTTCCAAGAAATAATACAATAAATCGAATAAATAAGGCTTAAACTCTCAGCCTCATAACAGAACTCAGAATGCATACAGTAAAAAAAAAATAGTAGTTTTAAATTGTTGTACTGTTTTCTCGGCAATCTCGCTTTTGTTTGACCCATAATTACTTGGAGAAGAAGAATTCCAATTTTGAGACATGAGTAAAGTTGTTCTGTGCAGTAGTGACAGAACACAAACGACGAACAAAACGCACACATGTCAATACTTGTTCATTTATTTTCAAAGTCTATTATCAAAACACCAATTTGTATGGATAATAAATTTGTTTTGCACTTATTTCGGTGCATTAACTATTAATCTAGCTCTTAATCTGAATTTGGTGAAGAAAGAGAAAAGGAAAACGAGGATAATAATAATAGTAGGAAAAAATATTCATAACCCGACAGATTCAAATTTATTGAACCGTTTGAAGTTGTTGTTTTGTCCCAA
>Ga0209389_1002904_pt1 | contig 13438 bp, 7 predicted proteins | sample CowpearedBW_FD_187526 | JGI IMG/M metagenome (GOLD analysis project Ga0209389, IMG submission 187526) | Root nodule microbial communities of legume samples collected from California, USA - Cow pea red BW (SPAdes) (version 2) | ecosystem: Host-associated > Plants > Roots > Nodule | place: USA... | reverse complement strand
ATATATTCCTACTTTGTTTTCATCTCATTTTAAATTTAGTGTAATCTTGTTTTATTTTATTTAATCTTGGTTTCTTTATCTTGTTTATTTTATTTTATTTTATTTTATTTTTTATTTTTGTTTTTTATTTTAATTCTTAATTTTTATTTTAATCATATTTTGTTTAATTTTTATTCATCATCGCAACCCAACATCAAAACATCGAACCAGAGAAAGGAGAAAGAATAGTCGCCGCATTGCTGCCGACGGGTTTGGATCTCGAGCGGAGGTTGCAAGGCATTGGCGGCTTTGTTTGATATCACCTACGGTGGCTTCGTTGGGTCGTGGAAAAAGAATCACGGGAAACCGAGCGATGGTGGTTTGCGTGAGAAACGAAAGCCAGAATCGACATCTCTGATTGCATTTCCAGCGGCACCAGAAACGATAGCTAGAGGCGACGACTGCTGGAACTCCATAGAAGTTGTCCGCGTCAAATAGTGGAAGAGGAGGTTGCCAGGTCCTGGTCCAGATTTTGCAAAAATGAGAAGACGTAGGGGACACTATGCTTCGCGCAAGGAGAAAAGGTGAAAAGCGTCGTCGCCGGCGAGATTCCCAACTTCGTCGCTGGCGGTGTCGCAGGTAGTTTGTGGTGGCCAAAGAAGGATGAGCACATGTCTCCTGCTGTTGGAGCCGTGGTGGTGTGCAGAGATGAGGAGGAAGAGGCTGCCAGAAAAAGGGAGTTTTAGTTTTAATTAGAGTTTTTTAAAAAAGACTCGATTTGTTTTCTTCGTGCACCCATCTTAATATCTGCACCCCCTATTTTCACTTCATACACCTCTATATTTTGATAACTTCTAACTCCTATATCTTTGTTTCTCATTTTTGGGTTTGTGTTTATGCATTACTCGCCGCACCCTCACATTTACTTCACGCACCCTACCTACTTACTTCGTGCACCTCCCATATGTGATAGTCTTGCACCCCCTATGTCTTTGTTTCTCATTTTTGGGCTTGTGTTTATGCATTACTCGGTGTACCCTCACATTTACTTCACGCACCCCACCTGCTTATTTCGTGCAACTCATATATGTCATAATCTCGCACCCCCTATGTCATTCTTTCTCATTTGTGGGCCTGTGTTTATGCATTACTAGTTGCACCCTCACATTTACTTCACGCACCTCACATGCTTACTTCGTGCACCTACCATATGTGATAGTCTCTCACCCCCTATGTTTTTGTTTCTCATTTTTAGGCCTGTATGTATGCATTTTGCACCCTCACATTTACTTTACGCACCCCACCTGCTTACTTCGTGCACCTCTCATATATCATAGTCTCGCACCCCCTATGTCTTTATTTCTCATTTTTAGGCTTGTGTTGATCTATTACTCGCTACACCCTCACATTTACTTCAGACACCCCCTATGTCTTTGTTTCTCATTTTTGGGCCTGTGTTTTATGTTTACTTCATGCACCCTACTATTTTTTTTTTCACTTTTATCCTTCTTTTGTTATTAAATTTTTTTCCTAAAAAGAGAATACAAAAATATTTTAAATTATAAAAAAATACAAAAAAATAGAAAAAATCAAAAAAATAAAAAATGTTCGCTTTTTCTTTATCATGTTTCTTTGGTTGCCCGCACCGTGCGACACTCATTTTCAAAAAAGCCAAAAATAGTTTTATTTCTCTTTTAGTGTTTGTCCAGTTGCCCGCACCGTGTGACACTCACTTTCGAAAATACCAAAAATAGTTTTTTTTTTCTCTTTTAGTGTTCATCCGACTGCTCGTGTCGTTTGACATATATTTTCAAGTAATTCAAAAATACCAAGAAAAACATAAAATTTTCAAAATACAAAAACATCAACATTTTCAAGTAAAAAGTATATTTTTAAGAACTACGTGATCCTTGATTCTCCATTGTGAGATACGTAGGAGTAAGGCCAGTCCTTGTCAGCTTCACTTCCAAAAAAATTAAATCATTTTCCAAATAGTTTTCCAAATCGTTTTTATTAAAGAACTATGTAACCCTGATTTCTCATTTTGAATGAGAATACATAGGACCAAGGTTAATCCTTGTCGGGCCAAAAAATACCAAAAAAATATTTTTGTTTCTTTTTAGTATTATTTCTTTTATATTTTTGGGGAAAGTCAACATTTTGAAAACCACGTCAACTTTCCATTTTTAATTAAAGGTACTACCTTCGGGCGGGCGTTGTAGGGTGCTAACACCTTTCCTACACGTAATCGACTCCCGGATCCCAAATTTGGTTTTTCGCAAACTTGCTTTATTTTGTGGTTTTTCATAGTTTTCCAGAAATAACTATGGTGACGACTTCAAATCTCTATTTGAACCGTCCTTTTTTTTATTTTGCCATCCCGTCGCGATTCCGGTTGCGATGGATGGCGACTCCACTAGGGTTGCGACAGATGCCTGGGAAATTTTCTGGCTATTTTGTAGGTGGGGGTAAGGGGTATGCATCATTCTCCCTCCACACACACATTGTGCATATCGTGAGTGGGGCCCTATACCTAGGTTTGTGTAACTTAGAATTAGAGGGGATTGTGTAATAGTGCCACAATGTATGAACTTCCAAGGTGGTCATTGTGAGAACCCCAACTAGAGTTTGTTTTATTCATTGGTACTCTCACTCCGTGTTGTATACCAACTGTTGTAGGAAATATCATGAAGTGGGTTATAGCTCTAGTGACTATTGATTCTTAAGTTTAGAAAACCACCCTAGTGAGCGTATGTACTTCACTTTAGACCTTAAGCGCCAAACCTCTGTTAAGCACAAAGGGAGATTGCTTACTTTAATCATCATCTTTTTGTGTGCATAATGTACATGTGAATAAGTGCATGTTAAGGCATAATCATGCATAACAATTTTATATCATACATCACATCTCATGAAAGTAAGCGCCTCTTGAGGCGTAAACATGCATTTCATTATGTCACTTAATTGCATATCATGCACGGTGTTTTTCAAATAAGTGTATCATTATGTCTCTTAATTGCATATCTTGAGGCACACGCATTACATTGCATGTAGATTTTTTCAATTAGCTGCATATCATGCACGATGTTCTTGAATCACATTGGCATACAAGTGAGTAAGTGCCTCTTGGGCACAAACTTGCATTGCAGTCAATTGTTGTCTTTATTCATAGTGGCATGTACATAGTTTTTTAATCCATATCATGCTTCTCACCTCATATGAATAAACAATGTTACAAAAAATGAGCAGAAGGAAATAAAAAAGATTGACACATTTTGAGTCATTTGTTTTCTCGCAAATCACCAAATTCATTATTTTTACAATAAAAAAAATAACAGCAAAAAATAGAAAATGAATGATCAAAAGGAAAAAAAAAAGAATAATGGGGTGTCACGTTTTTCTGGGGTCAAATGTTTAATTGAGAACAATGACTTGATTTCTTTCGAGACATTTGTGTGCGCATTTTTGAAAACATTCATCCTTTGGCTTTCCTAGAATGAATGATTTGCCTTGTCAGCGTTGACATTACCCAAATTGATAAACACAATCGTTACGCTAGGTAGATTTGATTAGTTATCATTACCTACAAAAAGAAAGAAATTCAAAGGAAAAAAGAAAAAGAAAAGAAAGGAAAAACGAAGTAGAAAATAAAGTTCGCTCTAAGAGGGCAGTTTAGGAAAAAAAACAGACAAAACATTCTTTGGTCAAATTAGTAGGTTGAATGAATAGATAATGTTTGATATCATATCTTTTGAAGTATTTGTCTAATCTGCATAACATGATATTTTCATACTCACCTTTTTTTCATTACCTTTCCACCATAAAGCCTACTTCTTTTATTCCGTGGAGGACCAACATGAAAGGAGCAACTTGTCCTAGGCAGACTGTGAGCAAAAATCTTAACATGAAAATGAAAAAAAATGCCTGCTAGACTAAAAACTTGAAAGGGTGGTTTAGGCAAAAAAAAAAAGGAAAAATAAAAATTGAAAAATATGTTTTGAGATTTGCGTTTAATGACTAAGACAGTTTTTTTGATTCACATGTGCCAAAAGCTCCTTAAAATAAGCATGATTAATCAATTAGATAAGGGGCATCCTCCTTCGTTGTTTCGTTCTCACCTTTTTCGTGGACTCCATCTTCGTTTCCTACTATATCCTCCACTCTCAGCCTAAACCTTGTCCAACAATGTCATACAATTTGTCCAACCTTTTTCTCTAAAATCCAAACTAGGCAGTTGCTTCATTTCACCATTCATGTGATTATTCGTTTACCTGAAGAAACGAAAATTTCACCTTAATTATCATGGTCACAATAGGGACGACTTTTGAAGTCTCCCACCACTCTTCAACCTCCCCATGCCATCTCATAACTAGGGCAGACCAAACACAATTTGTGCTTCAATCTATGTCCTCAAGTCAGGGAAGCTTTTGAAGTCCCCATCATTTTTCGACCTCTACAAAATTAGGACAGTGTTTCAATCCAAATCCTCGAATTAGGGAAAGTTTTTAAGTTCCCATCATTTTTCAACCTCTTCTTTCCTTCTCATGATTAGGGCAGTGCGTCAATCCCGATCCTCAAATCAGAGAAGCCTTTGAAGTCCCTTCCATTTTTCTAACCATTTCTTCTATAATCGGGGCATGTCAAACACATTTTGTGCCCTTATGCCAATCTATACTCTCACATTGAGCCAACTCTTGAAGTCCCTATCATTTTCTTCATGTCATCAATAGATGGGGCAAACCCAAACATATGGTGCACTGAGACCAAATCGGACTGTGTCAACTCTTTAGTCAGTCCTCATCACCTCATCCAATCCCTTCTAAGCCCTTGGAAATTTTTTGCATGTTGTCTAGATTATGCTTCAAAGGAAATGATATAAAAATATAGTTTCTCAATAAATTGATCTGACCAAATAATTGATTTCAAAAAGAAGAAGGGAACTTCATGTCATCTTATCAAAGGCAAGTGAAAAGAACATAAACCAACTAGGGCAATCCTTTTGATCAAATCCCTTCCATTTCCACTATCTTTTTTTACACAAAATTCATACTTCATTCAAATTCTTCTCGATACCTCGAAACTTGGGAAGCTTTGTGTGTCTCATGAGTTTCTCACCCTAACATTCACATATCCATATTCTCAAACACTAGTTCTAAAACACCAAAATTGGGGCAACCTTTTTGGGAACTCTTGTGTTTTTCGCCTTGACATTCATAAATTACTTCTCCTTTGAGGGGTGTGTGAGGAACAACATACCCATATGGCTATCTCAGTCTCCTTCAAACTCTTTATAAAAATTCCTAGCCTTTCACTCATTTGTGAATTCAAGCACGTGTGCACTAATGTCGCAAATTAAAAAATCAAAGATATAATCATTTCAGATGTTAGACCTCGAGATGTGTGACATCCCTCACTTTCATGGAACATTCAAAATCAATGAATTTGATGATTGCAAATAAAACAATTGACTTAGGCATGCGTAGAAAAATTAAAAGACAAGACACAACCAACCTATTTCTATCATGCATTCAGGTTTTCATGCATATTAGGGTTTCAACACACTGGTTCTAGCATTAAAGTTTTAACACCTTGAGTAGCAAAAAAATGAAAAAGGGTTGTACATACATTCATGATTCATGAGTTGGCATAATGACATGCATCTTGCACAAACAACCATAACATACGTTGCACTCATTCAAAAAAAAATCTTTCGGATAGAAGCTCTTTTCATTCATCTGAATGGTTTTCGAATCCTTCCCCTTCAAAAACACAAAAAGATCAAAAATACATTCATGTTTCCTCCTTCAAATTGCCAAATCCTTATCAATCATGTTTTTCTAGCATATTGGGGTTTCGACGCCATAATCACTACACCAAGGTTTTGACACCTTGTTTTCTCTTGCACATCGGGGTTACGACACCCTGATCCCTCTGCCAAGGTTTCGAGACCTTGTTTCTCTTGTTTAAGTCGAGGTTTCTACACTCTGCTAAGGTTTTTACACCTTTTTTCTACTCTTTAAGCAAGATTTCAACACCCTGCCAAGGTTTTGACACCTTGTTTCTCCTCTTTAAAAAGATGCTTACCAATGTCTGAATACCTTGTCACTTCTCACTTATGATTACTTTCTTTTCAAAAACTCCATTTCAAAATACTTCGAATTTCATCCTACGTTCTCCATAGCGTGAAAAAACCAAACTTCGAAAAGGTAGAGCATAACAAGTTTTTCATCATGCATTCATGCATTTCAGCATCTTGATCTCTACAATAATGTTTTGACCCTAAACATGCTTTCCATCATGCAAAATCATTTGCATGTCATATCACCGTGCCATGTGTTGACACCAAATTCAAAAAGCAAAAATCTTGACAACATAACACAAGTGAGCATAGCCATGCATCATACTTCTTTAAACTATTGTTTCTTCTAAAGGAATCAATTTACAAGAATCATCTTCTTGACATTTCTTGGATTGGTGGTCCTCTTCATTCATATGAATGACCTATATATATTATAAGCCCAATTTTGTTTGGCCCATCAAGCCTAGTTTCGTATTGCCCCATAAGCCCAGCTTTGTCTAGCCCATCAAGCCCGATTTCGTACTGGCCCCCAAGTCTAGTTTTATCTGGCAAAAGCCCAGCTCTGCCTGGCCACCAAGCCTAGTTCTATACTAATCGAGCAATCCTAGTTCTAACACCTTGAGAAACCCTAATTTCTCATTTTGGAATGAGAATACATAGGATCAAGGTTAATCCTTGTCAAGCCAAAAAATAACCAAAAAAATATTTTTGTTTCTTTGTAGTAGTTTTTTCTCTTATATTTTTGGGGAAAGTCAACATTTTGAAAACCACATCAACTTTGCATTTTTAATTAAAGGTACTACCTCCGAGCGGGCGTTGTAAGATGCTAACTTCTTCCCTACACCTAACCGACTCCCAGATCCAAAATATGGTTTTTCGCAGACTTGTTTTATTTTGTTGTTTTCATAGTTTTTCAAAAATAACTATGGTAGTGACTCCAAATCTCTATTTAAACCGTTTTTTTTCTTTCGTCACGATTCTGGTTGTGACACCATTCATTTTTACTGAGCACTCAAGGTTATGATTAGGGCATTGGTTGAACTACTTGAGCTTGAACTTGCTTCAATAGAGTCTTTCTTATTGAAAATCCCTGGCCTTTTTGGTTCATCCAAATCCATCTCACTTCCCAACATTAAAACTACTGAACTCATTGTAGGCCTATCCTCTTGGTATTGTTGAACACATAATAGCCCAATATGGATACAACGTAACAATTCAAATTAAATGCACGAACCCTCAATGTTTGAGTCAATTATTTCTAAAGTCTTTCCAAATTTCCACTATGTCCAAGCCTAAATGCAAAGACCAAAATACGTATAATGAACAAGAATGTAAATAACATATAAGATGGATAGAATAATAATTAGCAAAGTGGTTACATGATCAGGAAAGTTACATTGCTTTCCACGATATGGTCCGCTATTTTACATCCCACATATTATCTCCAACAGTATAACACCAAAGCTGAAAACATCTAATTTTACTAAAAATTGTCCATCAACAGCATATTTCAATGCCATCTACCCACTGAAATAAACCATTGAAGAAAGATCAAATTTATACGACTTTCTTGTAAAGGAAAAGGTTCTAAAACATTCAGACACTCACAATGTTCCAACTATCATATTTGTGTTTCCTTCGATCTCCTCTTTTCCAACAGTTTTAGCCAATCCAAAATCTGATATTTTTGGATTGAAATCCTCATCTAGAAGAACATTACTCCGTTTGAGATCTCTATGGACAATCTTAGTCGAGAATATTCATGAAGATACATAAGTCCTTTTGCTAGTCCACAAATTATGTGGAAATGCTTTGTCTAGTCAAGTAATTTACCTTTGGTATGATCTTCGTTTCACAACAATCTTTCATTAAAAAATGAATATTCATGCTTGAGAACCTTCTATATTTTAATATAATTATAAAACACTTGTGAGTACTAAAATAAGAGATCCTGACACTCTATACCAAAAATGAAGTAATCTAGGTTGTCGTTGGACATGTATTCATAAACCAATACTTTTTCTTGGTTCTGAATGCAGCAACCTAGAAGTTTTACAAGATTCATGTGCTGAAGTTTTGCAATTAGTTTCACTTCATTTACAAATTCGGTTATTCCTTATCCTGAATTCTTTGATAATCTCTTTACAACAATTTCTAGTCCACTGAATAATTTTTCCTGCAAAGCATATTCATGTGAGTAAAGACTCTTTATGATATTAATTATTCTCGAAATGTTTTCATTTCCAAAAAAATGATTTAATGGTATTTATAATTCTGCAATACTCTTCGAATATTCAAATTGACAAAAAAACATTGAATTACCCAATATACAAGTCCAAAATCACCTTCTCCAATTCGGTTGATCTCTGAAAAATTACCGGTAGCAACTGTAATTGTTGACAAATCAAACAATGGGAGCCTAAAAGCTAGACTAATTCTTGGAGGAGAAGCTTTAATCATCACCCTTGGATGGTGGCTTGGATAAGGACGTGTCTTCCTAGCCTTTGGATGAAGACTTGAAAAAGAAGACACTCTCTTAGCCCTCGGATGAAAGAGGCGTATGAATGGAGTGTAGACTTGGCTCCATGGGATGCATGATCCATGAGGTGTAGGAAGGAATATTGGCTTCCACTTAGTCCACCTTGGACCTTTGGTAGCTCATGGCCAAATCTCCTATTGGGCTTAGTCAAGCCCAATTTTATCAATTCAACTACACATTGTTTGGCTTATTATTCTAGAAAACAAAGCCTAAACAATTGGCCAATCTTATTGTTATTTTATTGCTCTTTGATACATCTCTTCAAATCTTCACATCTTCTTTGGCCCATGTGAAGAGTGTGAGAAGCCCATATGGGTGTGGACCATCTTGAATGAAGCCCAATTGGATCTTTTTTAGCATGCCCCTTGTTATTAGGCCTCTTAATAGGCCTGGGCTTGAAGGTGCATGTGGGCCATGTATTGGGCCTTGAGCATGATTTTGACCTAGGCGTTGGCCCAAGCTATAAGCCTTGTTGGGATCACATCATGAAGTATTTGAATAGTGTATGATGTCCAATAGATCACCAAACCACATGACACAACCACTTCCTACTCCACTAATATTATAATTTGTATATGCCATGCAGGAATAAGTATTGAAGCACTTATTTCTGCATTGCCATAGATCAATACTCTGATCCACAAACGTATGTTCAGTATCCGGCACTTTCAAGCCTTCCACAAGGACAAACCCATTGTACCTGATTGATACTATTTTAGTGCGGAACCAGACGATCTCAAGAACCCTCTATGTCGAACCTCTTTATGTTCCTCTCGGGACGGGGTAAACCCAACCATTTGCTCCTTATCAGGCCGGGACGTACTCGACCATACACCAACACCCATCATTCTTGCAATTCAAAGGATGTTTAACGACACATCCTTCAGACCAGTCCGTTGTGCTCCAATTTTCAAGAGACTTAGGCTCGAACCCTTTTAAGCATTCAGACACTAGTGATGCAGAAAGGGAGCAATATGCATTGACTTCACATACGCCATAAGGGCCACATAAATCTTCTGGTACGGTTGAATAAGTATGCCATGATTTATTATCCTGAAACCATACATAATGATGCAGACCGCCACAATCAAATAATATAAAGATAGAAAAGAACTAGGTAAAGGTGGAATAGATACGGGAAGAGTATTATTTATCGCTGAAATCGGCAAAAAAGAAGAAAATGCTCTAGAAAGGATACCTCATTCTAATACCCCAGAGCAACAACTCCTTATAGAGTAACATAACAACTACTCAGTCCAACCATAATACGTCAATCCTGCTTTCCCTTCCCCATACTCTTGTACTCCTTAATAAAAGGGATTATATTCTCTCTCTCTATAACTAATTGTTTTGCCAGCTCATTTTTTCCTTTTCTTTTATAAACAATCCACTCTTTGGGCTTTGTGGCTACTTCTTGAACAATCCTTAATCCCCTCCCAATGCTTATTGCTTGATCCCCATCACATAACGAGGATGTTCTAGCAAGGTTTGGTTAAGGACCACAATTGTTATTAAACTAGTATTCACCAGTGTCCATGTGTAATAAACCTCTTACTTGTTGGACACAAACTTATAATTGTAAACCTTATTAGGCATCAGATTTGGCCAGCCACTGAAGCGTAATCCATTCCATGGTCCAGCTTTGTGGTACTTTTTGGTTCCCTTCATCATATACATATCAGGATATGGATAAAGTTTAATGCCCCACGAGAAGTCTCCTGGTGTTGGATCATCATAACTCTTCCAAGCTACCAGAGAAATACTAAGATTTCTTTTGATGTCCCATCCAATCTTCATTCCAACAACCATTGTGTTAGAAGGGTAATTAAAGCTTTGCCACAAGTATGCCTCTGCATTTGCTGCACTCTCATATCTTATTACAAGATTACCAGAATCCAAAAGCGCTGCTATTGGATTTTGTGCATCATTTGATGAACTAGTGCACCAAAGAACCATGTTGTTGTGTGCAAGGACCAAGTTGCCTAAATTTTTTAGTGTCAAGATGGCAGAGGAATCATTGATAGGACTGGCACCGTTTGCAACCCAAACAACGGTTTTAATTGGAATATTCTTATACGAAATCCTGAGATAGATCTTGTTGGGATTTCCAAGATTGAAGAAACCAAGCTCAAAGGTTCGGAGTGGGTGAGAAACTATGGTCTTTCCATAAGTGAGGGATTGGGACTGCGAAATGGATGATGTGTCTTGTACAATGGAAACAAGAGAGGGGATAAACAATATAAGTATGAGACTCGTTAAAGTAACAAGAGTAAACTTCATTGAGATGTAACCTTGAGAGTTAGAGCTCACAAGAGTAAGAGAACCGAAAACACTAAATAAAAATAGAGAGAATCTATATAGCCTAAATAACGGAGGAGTCAAACTTGTGAGCAAAGTATAAACTTCACAAGAATTTATAGTAAGTGATAATAATGTGTGTGATTGAAGTAGTAAATTTTAACTTCAACTTAATTTATTCTACTATTTCCAGTACTATTGACTCTTGTATTTCGTGTTTTACGGGTTGCTTTGTTTCTCTTTCTGGAATGTGGTAAGCCATCTGTATTATCAATTGTTATCAGTCACAATACGGTTTCCAAATAGTTGGGACATAAAAGACTTCGTTAGAAATTTCAATTTAGGAAGGACAAAACTTGTGATATTGGTCCACAAAACTCATCTCACGTTTGTGTCAATGTAGTATTTTTTTTCATTAGTTAACGCATGTCTTTGAATATTCTGAAAGAAATATCTACTTTTAAAAAAAAATAGCTAATTTTATAATGTTCACACAAGAACAAGAGGTTTGGTATATATTTCTTTAATCATCATATTAGGTCACATATAAGGAACCTAAAAATAGGATCTTTTGCGTCAGATTTACAAAACACATGAAAAAAGAGAGAGTACTTTTACTTTAATTATTAGAAACACTAGTTCATTTACGTCCCAATAAACATTAACCAATGTAACAAAAAGAATAAATCGCACAGTAGAAAGAGAGAGTATCTAAAGCATGAACGAAGGAGTCAAAATTCTGTGCGAAGTATAAACTTCATTGAGTACTAAGCCTGTGAGTAAAAGTTCACTCTGAAGACTAAGAAAACAAAAAGAGTCAAACTTGTGTGCGAAGTATAAACTTCATAAAAATATATTAGACAAGTGGCTTGGTTCTTGACAATGAGTGATAATAATTTGTGTGATTGAAGTAGTAAGTTTTAAATGTTGTATGAGTTTTAGTGGAATTTTTGGTGGACTCTTGTATTTCCTGTTTTATGTGCTTTGTTTGCTTTTCTTTCTAGAATATGGCTAGAAGGATGAAAGTGTCTAGTCTTGTCAATGGTTGTTTTCATTCATTGTCTAATGTCCAAATAACTAGTTCAAACTTCTATATAAGTCTAGGATAGAAAGTTCAACAATTTTGGTGCGTATAGGGATAACTTGCGATATTATTGGTCCATAAAACACACCTATCTATCATAACCAAATTCTCACGTTTGTTTCAATAGTCGTTGATTATTACCTAACATGTATTTGAAAATATTATGAATTAAATATATTTTCTTAAAATCAGGGAATTATATGTAAGCTAATAAATACCAAAAAAACCAATATAACAGTAACAGAGATACCAAAAAAGAAGACAAGCACAATCATTATGGATGCAAGGGAAAAATTATTTCATTCAACAATGATTATCAACTCTCTCTATTAACAAAAACTCAGAGAATAAGGAAAAAGTGAATCAAGAGAAATGAATGATCTCAACAATTTTCCCCCCTCTCTCCTCTAACGATTTTTTCCTTTTAACCCACTGCGTTATGTCACGTAGTCCTTCATCCACACACTCTCTTTTCTGGATCGTGTAATTCGGTTGTTACACTTGCCTCCTCTGCTCTCATCCACGTGTCCCAACTTCATTGGCTTGTTTTTAATTGTCCCCAGCTCATTTTCCAGTTGCACTTTCATTACAATATATAATGTTCGAACTAAAACAAGAAATGTTTGGTATATCAATTTTTATGATCAAATTAGGTCACATAAAAGAATCAACAAAGATATAGAGATATGTAAAAAGATTACGATAGACTTGCACGAGATATAAAAAATGTATTTTTACGGCAAATTTAGAAACACAATGCAAAAAATGGGTTCATCTACCTCAGATAAATATTGACTGACGTAGATGTAGCTAATGGAGTATAACAATTAATTTTATGTCAATTAAGATCATAATTGACATAGATAATAATGTTTTACATTGATTATTGTATCACACCTAGCCGGTTCCGCTAGCATACAAACACAACCAACACATATCACCCTTGACCGACAACTCATATCGGACAAGGCTAGGGGACTGGTGTACCACACCTAGCCAAACTCGACCAAATAAGTAGACAATGTGTATATCAAGGTAGCCAAGTTCCCAGCCTAGGCCGAGTTAGCCTAAACTTGTACCGGTTTTAACCTAAACTAAACATCTAAAGGAACAACATGCATCTCATATCACCAACATAAGCCATCAAGACAAGTAGCCGGCCTAGACCGACTACTCCAACATATCCGGTAAGATTAGAGCCTAGGTCGACCACTCCAATGAACTCAGGATAATAGAAGCCCCCGCGTTCAATAAACCTTAAGGGCCTGGGTTAGGGCCCAAGCCCACTCACAGCCCAAGTTAGAGCCCAAGTCAAGGCCCAGCCCATGAGATGGTCAGACATCATTAATGCTCTATAAATACACGTGGACCCCAGCAATTAAAGGTACGCATTCATTAATCACTGATTTGACTCCCTGAGAACTTTGACTTACTTGAGCTTCAGAGACTCTTCTGCAGG
>Ga0209389_1002903_pt1 | contig 13442 bp, 7 predicted proteins | sample CowpearedBW_FD_187526 | JGI IMG/M metagenome (GOLD analysis project Ga0209389, IMG submission 187526) | Root nodule microbial communities of legume samples collected from California, USA - Cow pea red BW (SPAdes) (version 2) | ecosystem: Host-associated > Plants > Roots > Nodule | place: USA... | reverse complement strand
AAGTAAGAGGACCATACAAAATAAAATTTATGAGTAGGGACCAATTACAATGTTTTATTATAGTTGAAGGATAAAAACTTATTTAACCTTTTTTTTTACATAGTGAAATATTATACTTATATGATACTTAAATTAGTGTAAGTCAAGATCGACTTAAGGCCTAAGTAGGTAAAATCCTTGATTTAGGTCCCCTAATAAAAGGTTCCAATTTTTTTTAGTATTAATATACTCTATTAAATTAATTGTAAAATTATATTTGAGAATAAAATTTAATTAAAATATTATGAGTGATGGTTAATTTGTATTGGTACTAAAATTGATATTTAATAAGCTAACAACTTTTTTCAATAAATCATAACCCTCTTACCAATCAATTCTAATTTCAATCTTCTTCTTTTCTCTCTCTAACTCCTCATCTACCGATTTTATTCCTTGATTCTTTGCTTTCATCTTGAAAATTATTTCATTAGTTTAATTTGACACATTAGTCAATACTCATTAGTTTATTCTGAACTCTCATGTGTTGTGTGTGTGTGTCTCACTATGTCTATTTCAAGTGGTAGAAGGAGCTATTTGACATTTCTTCCTTTTCAGTGTGACAATGCGTCATATTGAATAAAAGGCTAAAAGCAAAAATTAAATTGTGATTTGATAGTTGTATATGAAAAAATGAAATCTCAATTTTTTTAATTAATATTTGGATTAAATATGTTTTTGGTTCCTTAACTTTCAATAAAAATTGGAATTTATCCTTCTTCGAAACTTTAGATCAATTTAATTCCTCAACTTTAGAAATGCATGAATTTAATCATTTTAACCATGCTTTATTAAATTTATTTGACGTTTCAAACACGTTTCAAATAGCATTTCAACTAACATTAAAGCGAAAATATGTCAAACAATAAAACAACTCAAATGTTATCATGCAACACGTTCGAAACGTCAAATAACTTTAACAATACTAGCGTAAACACAGGCACTATCGTGTCGTAAACACAGGCACTATCGTGTCTGTGTGTACACATTTTTTAAATATGAATGATATTATATTAGTAAGTGATAATAGTGTAATGTTATTAAGTTAATATATAAAATAAATGTATATTTATTAAAAATAAAATGAAATGAATAGAGAGAATAATTGTTGATGAATAAAAAAAAAGAAAAAAAGATGAACAGTTTGATATAAAATAGGTAACAGTAACCGTTAATTTTAAAAAAATTAATAAATAATTATATTGTAAAGAGTATAATTGGTATTATGAAATGTGGACACAAAAGAGAGAATCCTCTTTATATATTGTTATAGATTTGGTTAAAATGACTAAATTCACACATTTCTAAATATGAAGGAGTAAATTTGATCAAAGTTTTCAAGGAGGATTAAATATAATTTTCATTGAGAGACCAAAAATATATTTAACCCTTAATATTTAAAACCATAGACAAGGTAATGGATATGAGAATAAGATTAAATTTTTACTACAATAATGAACAACTTCTAGGTATTTTGACTAATATTTCATGAGTGGACAAAACATATAAAATATAGAAATTGATTATCATGTTGACTACAATAATGAACAACTTCTAAGCATTTTGACTAAATCTCTAAAGGGGGCATAGAATTCAATCTATCAGTGTTGAAATGTAATATTTTTGTTTCATTCTTTTCATGTATGAGAATCCAACTTTAGGAATAGGGTTTTATGCATCATGTGTATTGAACCTTCTTTGTACTTTAGAAAAATACCTTGGTAAAAGTGACGGTGTAAGAAAAATAGTACACTCTTTTACTTCATTTTATTTGATCATCATGCCAACATCCCTAGTGACAGAAAAACGAAATAGCAAAATGCATTTTGTTGAATGCATTTTGTTGATAAACAAATGGATAATATTTTGACTACTTTTTTATCTGCTTTTAACCTATCATTTTAATCATCCTTATATCATCACATCACGATTAAAAAAATTAATAGAAGTGTAGATTAAAAATAGATAAAAAAAAAAGAGTCAAAATATCATTATCCAAACAAAATATAGAAGAAAAAATTGAGTCCAACCGAAACTGAATATAGCTCTTCATAGTGCCCCCGATTTCGATTCATTCCTATAAACTAAAATTATCTCAACGATAAATCAAAAGAGAAAAAAAAATGCATGTTAAGAGTTAGCCCAGCAAAAACAAATTTGAACTGACTTACTAAATTCCTGACAAAACATTGAAAGTTTTACCCGATCAAAATATTCACTTACACTATAACAGGCATCACATTGCTGAATGAAAGGAAGATATTTATTTCAATCAGCTTTGATCGCCGAGGTGCTTCATTGCTTCATACAGAAAAACTATTCATCGAAATGGAATACTATACATATATTTTTAACTCATACATAGCAAAAACAGGTTTTATCCATATTTGACAATCATCTACAACCTTTCAACAGATACGAAGAAGGGCTTTTGGAACTTATAGCTGAGGATTTGTTGTCATCACCCTTGCTTGGTGTTCCACATTCGCTAAAGTCAAGTGTGCGTCGCTCTATCTGCAAACAAAAAATTCCATACAACTGTAACAATCGATAGGAGAATATTAGAGTCATTATAGGTTGAACAAATATTTTCCGTTTTCATTTTCTCTATTCTGTTTCCATTCAAGTATAAAAATCCACAGTACAAAATTGAGAAAACTATTCTGTTTTACTTTTAAAACCAAAATGTCATACGTATATTCACTTTGTAATGAAAACAGAAAAACAATAAAAAGTAATTTTCTGACTCATTCAAACAGGTTTTTGTAATGCCATAATGTCATATTAAAAGATCAAGCTATACTTATAATGCCATAAAAGGAAACATTATATTTAGCTTTACCAATGCATTTGAAGCCAATTGAGAATGATTCCCAGGCTGATTGGGAGAACCATGGCAGTTATCCTTGTCGTTTCCAGATGAATCTTTCTGTAATGTCTTAGGAGTTTCATTTCCCAAAATCTCTTGAGCATTGGCATATGTAGCAGCAGTATGTTCACTGATCTGTTTTAGCAACCCAATTGCATCATAGCTTCTATCACCTGGGCTCATTAAATACCCAAAATCCTGTAAACATGTTTTCTGGTTATAGCACACGGTGAAAAACTAAAATCTAACCTACAGACCAAGATACTTGTAAAAAAATAAAAATGAAAAACTACAGTACCTCAACTGTAAGTTCGGTACCAAGTCCGGGGCTAGATAGAAAAGCGTTGAAGAACCAAGGAGATTTCCATGCGGAAGGTGATTCAAGGCCTTTCCTAAAAGGTGTTCCACCAAATCTACCATCAAACAAGAAGACAGTCAATTGCAATGAGAGAATTAGGACCAGAATGTGAAAACAATCTAGTAGTATGCAGAAAAAAATAAATAAATAAATAAAACAGTTTTAAGATGTGGCACATCAATTTCTAAGGAAACAGCTTAACCAATTAGCAGTTGGTACCTACGGACGGTTTCGATATCAAAAACAATCAACTATATCCATAAGGAACAATGCAAAATGGACAGGAATAATTAAATGATAACAAGTACAGGGAATTTTACATGCTACATGTTTCAAAACCACCATCCTTTCTGGTTTGTTCCCCTGAATTGTCCACTGGAGCTGCTGGAGCTTGTACACGAGTAACAGCAACAGAAAGTTTTTCATGCTCTTTTGCACGAACACAAGGAGAATTAGAATTAACCCTTGAGCATGGATTTTTAGAAGATAATTTCAAATGGCTGTTCTGATTTGGAACTTCTTCCAAGGATCTGTTCATGCTTTTGGGTGTTTTAGTACTTGTACCAAGACCTCTGATTGATTTTAAACCAACTTGATCAGGAGAAGACAGCGTCAAGTCATTCACATCATGTTCAACCAAAACTCCAGAAGGCTCTTGTTCCTGATAAATAGAATAAACTGAAAAATGTTCATCAAAGAAAAGAGTAAGTATTTCAAAATTTCACATAACTAGTACTTAATACTTACAATGGCAGTAGCTGAGGCATCAATATTTAGTTGCTGTTGCTTTACATTAGGCTGAGAATTGTGTACAGTATCTTCATGGGAGTTCTTTTCATCGAAAATTGCATACTTAGTTGGCTCATAACCTTGTCCGCAATTTTCTTTATTATCATCAACACATGCACTGCTGTTCTGTTTTTGCAATGAAGGGATATCTGTTTCCTGAGTCTCATTGTCACCGAACATGACATCCAAACTGCAAATGTTTTTGGTGAAGGTAGTCATGTCCGTCTCAAGTTTCTTTTCAACTCTTTTATCTGAGAGTGGTGACAACAAATCTCGGTGTCGTTTCTTTAAAATGGATGGTGTACCTGTAAAAGTTTTAGCTGCACTTTTTAACAATGCATCTGGACTATCACCATGAGAGGGTGAGTCCCACAACTTAAAAGGAGTAAGACAATTCATAGAAGACATCATAAACTGGCGGATACCCAAGGGACTAAACTCTTGCTGCATATCACTCCCAGATTGTACAAGATCACAGCTGAAGAAAGGAATATCCAAACTTGGAAAACGAGGAGGTTCATAACAGAGAGATCCTGAGTCCTCCTTTTCTGCATGCACATTTGCATTTTCCTCACGTGCTTCTTCCATTACTACAGTACCCATACCATCAACACAGGGAGAACTGGATATGTAATTGTCATAAGTGAAGTTAGCAGGTGCTGTGGAGACCAATTGCTGACCGTCTGCCCCATATAAATGATTGTCATTGGCTGTTCGCCCCTCCCTATCATCACATGCAGAAAATACTGGAGGATTAGACAGGGAGGACGAAGTTCCTTGACAATTATTAGAACACCGAGGACAAGTTAGCTGAGGAGTTGAGGATCCACCAGTTTCAGATATCTGGATATTACAAGATTGGCAACGAAATGAAGTACATCCAGAAAATTTAACTGTTTCTTCACCTTTAATATAATCTACAGGGGGGAAACACCCATCATTCACTGAATCTGAAAAAAGAACTCTGCAACATTCATCATCAGATATCAACACATGCTCTGGTTTAAGAGGACCCAAAGATGCAGGCCCCATGGAAGTTGAAGCACCCAATGCCTCTGATGTCCGAAAAGGAACATTCACCATGTCACAGATTTCACCAGAAGCTACACAATCTCTATGCAACTGCGAGGAATCCTGCCCCACGACCATTGATGAAACATTGGGTAAGGAATGTAAATCGAAATGACAATTCCCACTTGTGGAATTTCCCAGTTCATGTGACTGTTGCTCAATGAACTGAGAAGTGCATGCCTCTTGGTGAGAAATTTCAGGAATGCATATACTAACATCATCAATTGATACATAATATGGCTCTGAACAAGATGCTCGACTTGGACTGTGATCCTTTCGAAGATTACATTCTTCCTTTGGCCTACAAGTCGCCTCTCCAGTTTGTAATTCAGTACTGCTCATCCCTCTAGCAGATGGAAAGCAAACAGCATTAGCTGAACTTTGGCTGGACTCCGAAACCTCTTCTCTTTCAATCCCTTTGGAACAGTTATCATCTCCACTACACTGCAACCTTGTTGATTGATTTGAATTTCCAACATGAGGTACAGGCTCAAACTGATTAAGCATTCCAGATGTCAAATAAGAATCTAATTTCTTTTTGACAGAACTGTTCCAGTGATTTTTAATAGCATTGTCGGTCCTGTTTACAGAGAATATTGAGAATGAAATAAAATGGCACATGAATAAATCAGGCATTACTCATGCTGTAATTTAGATCTCAAACAGTTACTCCAGATATCCTTTAGAATAGAAAAAAATATAAAAACTAACTGAAAAAGTTCAATTAAATTTTATTGTCTTTCTCATACCAGAGCCTGCAATACTTTGTGAATCCAAATCTCTAATGTGCCTTGGAAGATAAATAGAACAGTAACTCGACGTGGAAGCAACTTGACAGCACGTTCACAGTTAATGGAAAAATAATTTAATATCCATATATACCTTCCAGGAATGTACTTTGACAACTCGGCCCATTTGTTCCCAAATATCTGATGATAATGTATTAGAGCCAACTCCTCTTCCTGAGTCCAGGCTTCCTTTTTTATAGTAGGATCAAGATGATTAACCCACCTACCAAGTTTTACAAATTATATTAATGAAATGTGCATCAACAATTAAAAGGAAACTACATCCCCAAAAAGACAAGGTTGACTACACAGATCACAACTCATTCAGTAACCTTAAAGACCAAATGAAAAACGTATATCATATCATGCCTACCCTATGGGTCAAGTTGACGAAAGCACTAACCTCTTTAAAGTATAGTATGATATAGGAACTTGGGTATTATGGGTGCCAACAACCAACTTTGGTGCCAATTGATAAGTACCCAAGCACCATGAAAACCCAACTTCAAAAATCTAGCTATTGAGGAGGGAGAACCAATTATTTAAATATTCTGCTGAGCAACCCACACTATATGATTTGGAACTTGGATACACCATAATACCCAAGTTCCTATCATAGTCCTTCATACTGACCCTCACTCCCATTTAAGGGGACTAAGTGTCCGTTTAATAGACAGGAGAGATATAAAATCAATGGAAAAAAGAAAGGTAAAAGGAAAATAGGTACCAAATAAGGTAAGCGATAGAGTGGAATCCCATTCTCTCCTACTATTTCGAACATACAAAACATATTTTATTAATGTCACCTCCAACAAAACACCAAAAAGAAACATATAACATCTGATGATAATGTATCAATCAATAGTGCTTTTCATTGACCTATAAATCTGTCCACACCATCTTAACTAATTTTGTATCCTCTTTTCTTATATGGTTACCAGTCCATTTTAACATTCCCATTACCATAATGTATAGCTAAACATACAACATTACAATAAAAATTGCTTTGAGCTTACTAGGTACTTGGAAATCATAAATAACATCCTATGCCTTCTTTCTACATTTAACCTGAGTACAGCCAGACATGTAACACATTACAAATAACACTTAACTTTGCGGTTAGTAGGTACTAGGTGATCATAAATAACCTTCGATGCCTTTCTGCATTTGAACCATCTCGCTTATATATGACACACTTATTAATTTCCCCATCTTTTGTATTATTGTTCCCAAAAGTTTAACTTCGAAACATATGATGTGAGTTCTTCTTGTTGACTCTTCAATCAAAACTATACCAACCTCAAAAGATGGATTCATTTTCCGTACCAAAAAATAATTATATAATTTTGTAAGTATCTATGTATGGATGCTTTTCAATGATTTAAGAGTGAATTTCAATTTTTTAAATGTAAAATCATTATTTTATTAAAATGAAATAAACAAAAAGATGTTCTTATCAAGAAGAGAATACTATTAGATAAATCAAACAGCTGTTATGGGTCAATATATTTAAGTATGAACTTACCTTTTCTAAAAGCAACAATTTGGTCATGAAATCCACAACCCATGGCATGGCAGGCCATCGTGGTGATTAAAGATATTGGCATATAATATAGAAAATAATAGATAGTGATTAAAGACATTGACCATAATGATTATTTAACAACATGGATGAAGCACCACTAATGAAGTGATCAAAGAGTCTGCAGACCCTTTGCCCAGAATTGGTTGTGCTGCCCATACATGCCAAGCACACCAGCCAGGTGCAACTCTATAGCAACTTTGACATGACACAATTCAAAACGGCAATAAGGGAAATCAAGGTGCACTATTTAACTACTCTTCTAGTACCTATATTGCATTGTACAGTGAAAATTTTTTTTCTTGTGACTTTGAGGCTACTCTTGAAAATTATCCATGATTGAGCTATGGATATTATGACAAGTAACAATGATGTACAAATAAGGTTGAGTGAAATACTCCAGGATACAATAACAAGGTTGTGAGGACACAATAATCTATGGAGAGAAAATTATTTGCCAAAAAAAGGAAACTTAATGAATACAGGAAAGAATTAGTAGAAATCCAATACAATCCAATAACCATACCTTTCTCGACATTGCTTACCAATACGTCCAGGTAAATGCCGGGCAAGAGATGACCACTTTTTAGCCCCATTTTTATTCACCAATTCAATAATTATTTCATCTTCCTGTTTACAATTGGATTAAACAAGCATGTTATTAGTATATATCTAACTAGAAAACTGATTGTCCAAGGTCAGATCAAAGGAACGGAGGCACTCTAATTTAACAGTAGACAATATGGTCGAATAGGCTCCAGTACGATGTTATCCTTTAGGGTTCAGAAGGAAAGGGAGAAAGAATAACCAACATGATAAAATGAGCACAAAAAATAAATGGAAAGAAGAGATTACCTCTTTAGACCATGGACCTTTAACAAGTTCAGGATTTAAAACTTTCTGCCACCTATGCAGGCATTGCACATCAGTCCTATCCTTGAAACATTCCGCTTCAAACACATTTGGTAATTAGAAAAGCAAGCATAATACATTATACAAAAACACATGGATTTGCTGAATTTGTTTAAGAAAGTTACCAAGCAAAAAGAACAAACCCTCATAAGAGACAAGCTAAATAAATGGTACACACTCGGACAGATTAAAATTACAAATTGGTTTAGGAGTACAAGAGAGTTGACATTAGAAACCTACCAAGGAAAATAAAGCAAATCCCTCCCCCAACAATACATAGGTTTTCATCTCATTTAAATCATTTGAACAAGTATCTAGTTGGAGAAAGCTCGCTTCTGGTACATGAATCAAGAAATAGAGATGCAAAGCAACTTAAGCACACACTGGAAACTAGAATGTACGATGAATAATATCAATATATTTACCAATTTTTTTCCAATTCTTTCCCTTAAATTTCTCAACTGCCTTCCGCAAGATGTCATCCTACAGGACAAAAAGTAACATGACTCATATGTTACGTATTTATTTATTTAGTGTATAGAGGAATGGAAGATATTAACAAGCCATAGAAGAATAAACTAAGCTAAATATTTTCTAGCACAAAAAACATCGCTAAACTTAAGAAAAACTACCTCCTCTAGTGTCCATTGCCCTTTTGTAGAACGCCTTGTAGGGCCAGTAGTCCTCCTACAAATAGATACTTTATGGTTAGCAAAAGCCCAGTTAACTACATCATCAGTGTCTCACAGAAGAAAAAGCCTAGTACGTTTACCAACTACAACCCTCCCTGAACATTATCAATTCAAATAAAAAGGACACTGTAAAGTGAAGGCTGGAAGATAAACTATAATGTGAAAGTATTTCAATCCTCCTGGCTAATCATGCAGCCTTTTTGTTTCAAGAAAGTACAACATTTATATAAATCTTAGCCATAAAACATCCCCTTTGGAAATATACATACATGCACACACACACATACATATACATATACATATGTGTGTGTGTGTGTGTATAAATATATAATCATGCCAACACTTGAAAGGTAGAAAAGAACCAATCACTGACTAAAATTGCCTTTTATAACAAAGACACAAAAAGAGCATCAATAGTTATAACATCTCGATCTAACCTGTATTGTCAGGGGGAATTATAGTTTTTTCTTATTTCTAATTGTAAGAAATCCTAAAGCATTTTGCAGAAATAAATAAGAAATGGTTGAAATGCTATATAACAGTCTCTCAATTAAAAAAACAATCTCAAACAAAGCACATGTTTACTCAAAATTATAACTTTTTTCCAACCCCTCCTCTCTAAACTCCTCCATCTGGAGGAATCCTACTGCTTTTTGTTTTGTCTAATCTCAAAAGAAAAACTGTATTACAGAGATAGGGATAGATTATGAGACAGATTAATCAAAATTACCCATGTAATGCTTTGACTCTCTGAGCGCCGTCAACTTGCCCATGAGATGGAGCAGGCACGCTCCGTTCACTGTCCATATTCTCACTGGATTGCAACTCTTTTCAAACTTGGTTCTCCAAATCATTATAATCCGTTCCAAAGAGCCACAGGAACAAACCCCTCCTGCACAGAACTAAATGAAACAAAAGAAAAGTCAGAACATCACCTTCAACAACAAAAATCGACCAAAAAAACTATATTTAGAGGAGACGAATAATGCAAGTAAACACAAAAGCCTTTACAAATCCACACCTTTAAAGCGTTTGTTTTTCAAAGTTTCACTAAATTCCATTTTAAAAATGTTCAAAAATCTTCTAAGTAACAAAATTAGTATTACTCTAATTCTCTTTTCAAGGATCTAAATACCATTTAAGCAGTAAAAAAAAATGAATATTTACCCATTCGAATCGAAGTCATCGAAAAAACAGACGAAATGAATTGAACGGGGTAGGGAATAATGACCTTAGCGAGATAGAGAAGATCGAAATGGAGCGCATTAGCAGATCGGAGAACAGGATTTCGCGAAGAAGGATCTGCAAATTGAACTATTGTAACGATCGGAAATGGGAGGAAAATTTGAAAAGTTGAGAGAAATGGGAACGTTGGAGAGTGTTTCGTTGTACTTTATCTCTGTTTCAAACAAAACATGAATGGGCGGACCCTAGAAGTTTCAAACCCTATGAGTTGTCTCGGAACATACTATGGTTCCACTAAGAAAAAATGTCACACTTGTCGCAATGCATCAGAAAAAACACGTTAATTTTTTAAAATTCTAACGGGCACTTCTTCAGGATTTATCTTCAACGGAAGTTCGTAATTTCAAGAATTTTAGTAACTTTTTTCTTATGTTTTAACGGATAAATATTTAAGAGTTTGTTTGATTTTACATTTAAGTTATATTTAAGATATTTAAGAAGTCTAAGTAACACACTCTATTATCAATTTAAATTTATCATTGAAAACTGTGAAATTAAAAGATAAAATTATTAAATGAGAGTGTGTCCATCAAAATTTATGATTTTTATCAATCCAATCGATAATAAAAATACATTAATAAGAGTTATAAAAATTATTTTTCATTAATATTATTTTTTGTATGCATCGAATAGTTTTAATATATTACTAGGCTCACAAGTAATGGGCGGGATTGATTTGAAATAATTTCATTATCTCATAATTATCTCTAGTCTCTAGAAAAATAATTCATTCATGTTTCTAAACTTAAATTCAACTTGTATTAATTTTTTTTCCATCCATATTTTATTTCTACTAAGTAATGGAGATATACTTGTATTTATGTCCGTTTTTTTATTATTTTAACATAAATTAATTAATTTTTATAAAATAATAAAAAATTATGATAAAAAAATTAATATTATCAAATATTCAATACTAAAATTTGATATTTTTGTTTTTTTAATATCAAATATTTAGAAGAAAAGAATTTAGAATTATATACGTTTTAATTTAGAATAACAAATTAAATTTAATGAGAATCAAAAATTTATTAAATTTACAAATATTAATTAGACTTAGTTGATAAATTTTTAAAATATATTTTAAATGTAAAATGAAAAAACAAATATTTTAAATGTTTGTTTATTTCAATTTTTAAATTCTAATAAAATCTTTTTTTATACACTAATAAAAATTATAATACATCACTTAATCAAAATCACACAAACAAATAGATTAATCTAATAATAATTGAAATTTAACATAGATCTTTCATTTTTTAAACTTCAATATATGTTGGATGGTGATAAAAAATTATTTATATAATTATAGTGATAAAATTACATGTATCATAATGAGTTAAAAATAAAATAATTATATAAAAATATCAAAATAGTATTAAACATGATAAAAATAAATAACGAGTAAAAATATTTAAAAAATTATCAAAATAAGAAAATCGTTTTAGCGAGACAAAAAGAGTTCTTCAAATAAAATAAAAATTAATAATAAGAAAATAAAAAAGATAAGTTTTTTATATTACTTAATAAATGAAAAGTTTATGTTAGTGAACACTTAAATTAAGAGTGGTAAACATTATCATGCGAAAAGAAATATACAATAAAAAAATATTAAAAAAGAGTAGAAATATTCAATGTGATAAATAAAAAATATTTAATGAGCATACATCATTTGAACATAATTATACAAAGATCGTGATAAAAGGAAAAATATTTTGGACATGTAAATGAATTTCATGACAAATATGAAGACGAAACATATATGTACATCCTTATCCTCATATCCAATTGAAAAAGGATAACGATACTTTAACCTTTAAAAATTGACATTTTTTTACCTGCCTACATGTCACGTGATGTGGCATTAAGATTTTCTATTTTCATTTTTTTTAACTTTTGTAATGTGGCATGGTGGAGTCCATAAGTCGTGAGGCACGTGTGGTGAGTGTGACATCCTAAGCGGATATTACTAATTTAAATAAAAATAATAATAATATTAGTAATTCAACATTTAAAAGTCTTTCCCAAAGCACGAAAAAATTAAAATTTATTAAACGCGCTGAAATCAAAATCCATAAATCAAGACTTAACTATTACCAAATCCAAAGTTCCAACCATAATTAAACTGATTACAAAATTATAAAACATTATGTGAAACATTTCCCAAACTAGCCTCTCTCTGGCTCTATGCATCGACATCAGCTTTACCTGAAATAATGTATGCTTCTATGTGACACACCACACGATCATCACCAAACACAAGCAGAAATGGTGAGTTCAATATAATTAAAAATACATGAAAAGGCATATCATAGACCCTCACCCAAATCATTTTAACTTAGCCCAAAACCCCTTTTGGTAACTTTTCACTATGCACTATAAATCATGGCTTTCCACCATGTTCATCCAGCTTCCACACACTTTGATTATGACATTAAGATGGCACATGCTGCCACGAGCCTACTGTAAAACAATTAAGGATCTTTAAGATTTAAGATTCTCACACAATAAAATATAATAGAGCATTAACCTAGATCCATAAAAGATCTTGTAAGTATGCATTCTTCAATCTGTAATTTGTGTGCTCTCTAACCATAGTTCCGAATCTATCTTTTTGCCTTTCATTTCTCCTTTCACACGTTATTGATGGGTTACTATAAAAGAACCTTATGACCAGAGAAAAAACCCCAATCCCTTTTATAAACCAATGTCCACCAAGTTGGTTTTTATTTTATTTTATTATCACTCCCCATAATAACCAATAGGTCCTTATATTTTATTTAACCACAATTAGGCCCATCATAATATTTCAAATGAGTCACATAATAGAATTAATTCGTCAATTAATTCTAACATTCTCCCACTTGACTCATATGATGTCATAATATTATGTGATTTAATACATAAGCACAATGCGCTTAAAGGACCTTACATAAATTGGTTCCATCATTATTCATAATTAAATATACAAAAATAATAATAGTCATGGCGATCACACATCATTCGGTCGACATGATCCCTTCCATGTACTACTATATCATCCTTTTCTCCTTAATATGACCTTAAAACGAGAAGTCTATAATGGATTCAAACACAATGT
>Ga0209389_1002901_pt1 | contig 13449 bp, 14 predicted proteins | sample CowpearedBW_FD_187526 | JGI IMG/M metagenome (GOLD analysis project Ga0209389, IMG submission 187526) | Root nodule microbial communities of legume samples collected from California, USA - Cow pea red BW (SPAdes) (version 2) | ecosystem: Host-associated > Plants > Roots > Nodule | place: USA... | reverse complement strand
ATGGAATCAAAATAAGAATATTTGGCACGTGATAGTTGAGGTTTATTATTTGATTATTTTTCAGGAATCAATCGGAGAAAGTGGACTTGTTGATCAAAACATTAATTAAAGAATTTCCATCATGTTGAACGTTATTTTATATTTATTTTTATAATTATTTGGACTTGAGTTATTTAAAATTTATTTAAAATTTATGACAGTGATGTATTTTATTTATTTTATTTGAATTTATGATTAAATATTTATTTTTTAAATAATTTTGTAAATATTCGTGGGTACCCGTGGATATCTGCGGGTATGAAAAAAATAGACGGATACCCACATAACGGATACCCGACAGATATGGATACGGGTACGGGGCAGATATTTATCTAGCGGGTAGGGTACGGGGGAGCTACTACCCGTACCTTACCCACCCCGTTGACATCCCTAGATACACCCTCCCACCAATTCATTTCACAAATGCCATTATCAGCATACTTACCAAGTGGGTGTTTCTTCCTGCACCCATCAAATTTCTTCGTACACCTAATCAAAGGCTTCTGAAAATCTTTTATGAGTGTCTTCCAAAAAAATATATTCGAAATTGATATTAGTGTGTTCCAAAAAATAAAATCCAATAATTGATGGGTTACAGGAAGAAACAGCCTTACAATTACAATGTGTTGAAGTTTTTTTGTCAAATTGTGGAAAATATTGTGAGACGGATTTTGAAAGGAGTCACTTGATTGTAGTATTAACAAAGGAAAAAACTTTTTTATGACAAACAAGCTTTGGAGTTACCTAATAAAATTATGAGTATTATTTGGTTAACTTTTATTTTTCCTTAATATATTTAAGCCTATTTTGAAAATTGTTCTAGTTAAGAAAAATGATGATTTCTAACTTAGAGTAATGAGTATATTATGTCGATCTTATTTATAATTAATTATTCGTTTCTTAATTTGCATCTCTAATTTCTTTCTTATTTTATTAATTATTATTTTAATTTAATGATTTATTTTATTACTTTTATTGAGATTTATTAGATTATCCTTCAAAGATGTTTTTTTGAATTACATACTTATTCCAATTTGGCTGTGATAAATGTAACGTCCCATTTTATAAATAAACTTACTTAAATGACACGTCACACAATATAAATATTACGAGCAAAGGTTCAAAGTATAAAATCACTCCTTAAGGATATCTAAGAGTTATAAAAGAGAATTTCTGAGACACACCACGATGTCAATATGTACAGGATACATACTCCAACAATAATACAATTAAGATTTAAAACAAGTTAATACATGGGCCATAGTCCTAAGAGAAAATCCACTAAGCGGGAACTAGCCCAGGCGAGCTAAGCAGCAAAGTCACCATTCCCCGTTGATTGCAAGAACCTCTCGCATCTGCTCATGTCAATAAATTGATGATCATCGCAAAAGAAGAAGAATCACATACAAGACAACCAAACAAGCAAACAGGGCAAGCTAGAGTATAAACCATTTATCATGCAGTCACAGGCTATTACACAAACCATGCAGTGTATATCATCCAAACATGTTATGACTTTTCAAACAATACACTAGACTCAGACTCTGTAACATCCCTAAGGAATATTACTTACAAATAAATAATAAAAGAATTAAATTATATCAAAAGTCGTATTAATAACAATCCCAACGCGAGAAAATTTAAATTTATTAAAAAGCGCGCCAAAACTCATAACTTAAACAATAAAGTGATACAAGTTCTCGAAATTCGTGTTCATAAATAAAAGTATAAAAATACATGTGAGAAAATCCTAGCTCTAATCCCAAAGCTAGCCCTCATAAGCTGTAGTGCCAATTCTCCTTAAGATCTAATAAGGCCCTACAAACCTCGGAGTTAGCTTCCTTGATTTGATGGCCCTCCCAATTCTTGCCGTCGGTGTCACTCTAAGAAATACATGAACCTCAAACTCTAGAGGTCGCCTCCTCTTATCCGTGTATGACTTTTGTCTGCTCTGAGTGGCCCTCATTCTCTCCTGAATCCCTCTAACCTTCTCAGAAGTCTGCTGCAAAAACTCGGGACCCGACACCAATGATTCCCCATCCTGGTTCTAACACAATGGTGTCCTACACCGTCGCCCATACAACGCCTCATAAGGATCCATACCGATACTGGAGTGATAACTATTGTTGTACGTGAACTCCACCAATGGAAGCATCTCACTCCAACTTCCCATATGATCTAGAACACAAGCTCTCAAGAGATCTTCCAAGGACTGAATTGTACGCTCCGACTGCCCATCGATCTGTGGATGGTATGCAAAACTCATCCTCAACTGAGTCCCCAATGCTGCCTGTAGGGACTGCCAAAAACGAGATGTGAATCTCGGATCTCTGTCTGATACTATACTAGCAGGCACACCGTGTAACCTGAACACTTCACGCACATATAAATCGGCCAATTTATCCAATGACCATTTCTGATTAATGGCAAAGAAATGAGCACACTTCGTCAACCTGTCCACTACTACCCAGATTGAGTCATGCCCCTTTGTAGACCTCGGGAAATGAGTGACGAAATCCATGGCAATACTATCCCATTTCAACTGAGGGATATCCAATGGCTCAAGTGTACCCCGCCGTCCGCTGATGCTCAATCTTGGCTTTTTGACATACCAAGCACGATGCTACAAAGTCAGCAATGTCGGTTTTCATCCCATTCCGCCAGAAGGACTGTTTCAGATCCTGATACATCTTAGTCATACCTGGGTGTATGCTAAGACGACTTTTATGCCCTTCCTCCATGATCTGTTTCCTCAATCTCTAATTCCCAGGCACACAGACTATATCTCTGAACCTTAGGATACCATCTGTCCCGATCCTGTAATCCTTCCATTTCTCAGTCCCTATCCAACTCACAAATTGTTGTAACTCAGCATCATCCTTCTGTTGATCACAGATGGTCTCCAACACATCACTAGTCAGTGTGAGAACACTGCATCTGATGGAATCCTCACCCAGCTGCATACCCAGGTTCATATCCCTGAGCTTCTCAATTAACTCCAACTCCTTCACCATCATAGCTGAGATGTGCATCCTTTTCCGACTCAAAATCGTAATCCTTGAGATACTCCATCCAGCGCCGCTGTCTCATATTTTGCTCCTTCTGATCGAACAGATATTTCAAGCTTTTATGATCACTGAAAACCTGAAATTGCGAGCCATACAAATAGTGCCTCCATGTTTTAATGGCAAACACTACAACGACCAGCTCCAAATCATGGGTAGGGTAGTTCTTCTCGTGCACCTTTAACTGCCTGGAAGCATAGGCTACCGGCCTCTTCTCCTGCATTAGTACACAACCCAAACCCTGGTAGGATGCGTCGCAGTATACCTCAAACATTTTACTGGTACCTGGAATAATGAGAATCAGAGCTGTAGTCAACCTCCTCTTCATCTCCTTGAAACACTCTTCGCATTTATCAGTCCAAGAGAAGGGTTGATCTTTTCTAGTGAGTTGAGTTAATGGACTCACCATTTTAGAAAACCCCTCTACAAACCTCCTGTAGTACCCGGCCAACCCCAAAAAACTTCTAACTTCTATGATTGTCTGAGGTCTTTCCCATTTCAACAATGTCTCTATCTTGCTCGGGTCTACTGCAATACCATGCGAAGAAATCACATGCCCCAAAAATTGCACCTTGTCCAACCAGAATTTGCATTTAGACAATTTGTCGTACAACTGGTGTTCTCTCAGTACTTCCAATACAACTCTCAAATGACCCGCATGTTCCTCCTTGGTCCGAGAATAGATGAGGATATCATCTATAAACACCACCACAAATTTGTCAAGGTATGGCCTGAAAATACGGTTCATATAATCCATGAAGACAGCTGGAGCATTGGTCACTCCAAATGGCATCACGACATATTCGTAATGCCCATATCTCGATCTGAAGGCTATTTTCTGGACGTCCTCTGGCTTGACTAAGATCTGATGATAGCCAGACCTTAAGTCGATTTTAGAGAACACACCTGCCCCTCTCAGCTGATCCAGCAGATCATCAATCCTCGGCAGCGGGTATTTATTATTTATCGTCAATTTATTCAGTTGCCGATAATCAACACACAGCCGAGAGCTACCATCTTTCTTCTTCACTAGTAACACCGGGGCTCCCCACGGTGAGGCACTGGGTCGGATGAATTTCTTCTCTAACAAGTCTTCTATCTGTTTCTTCAACTCTGCTAGTTCAGCTGATGCCATTCTATACGGTGCTGCCGACACTGGACCCGCTCCAGGGATTAGATTAATTAAGAAATCTATATCCTGGCTGGGTGGTAACTCAGGTATCTCATCTGGAAATACGTCGGCGTATTCATCCACCACTGGTATTCGACTAATCTGCTCCTTGGTACTCATCTTCTTCTCTTGAGCTACTATCACAAAGGAAGTGGATCCTTGCCTCATCTCCTTCACTGCCTTTCTCGACGTCATCAACTTTATCCCCTCAGTATCTGGGAATACAACTCTGCGCCGTCCACAATCAAGCACCACGTGGTTGGTAGACAGCCAGTCCATTCCCAATATTACCTCCAACCCCTCCAAAGGCAGGCAAACGAGGTTCACCTTGAAGCATCTGCCCTCTACCTCCATCAAGCATCCGACACAGGCTAGATTTGTTGATACCTGTTCAGATGTTGGTGTCGAGACCATCAACTTGCATCACAGATCATGAGTAGACAATCCCAATCTCTCCACACTGTCATGGGATATGAAAGAGTGCGAAGCTCCTGAGTCAAAAAATACCAACACACTATTACCAAAAAGAAAACAACGATCCAGAATCAGGTTACCTGACCGGGTGGCCTCTGTGCTGGTCATGGCAAAAACCTGGCTTGCTGCTCTCAGGCTATCAGACGAAGGTGGCTAAGATCGTGATACTGGAGCAGTCTTCCTATTAGGACATTTTTTGGCGAAATGTCCTGGTTGGTCACAGGCATAGCACTTGCGAGTGCTCATACCACTGCCTCCACTGCTGGCGAGTCTAGTGCAATCCCTCCGTAAGTGTTCCCCTCCACAATTATAACATCTCAGCTTCTATGAAGATGAAGTTGGTTTACTATAGGGCTTCTTTTGTTGTCTGCCCTCAGCATTACTCTTTTGAGTACGGCTGACCCGACTGGGTCCCATCTCCAGCTACTCGACACTCTTGGCTTGCTCCACCAAGATCGGAAACTCCCGTACCCTCAGTGGTACGATAAAACGCCTCAGCTCATGTTTGAGGCCGCCCTCAAACTTCCTACAGCGCCACTCCTCCGTCACTGTTTGAGAATAAAACCTCGAGAGGTACTCAAACCTCTCCACATACGCCTGTATTGACAGGTTCCCCTGCTGCAGGGTGAGAAACTCGGCCTCGCGCTCGTGTTTAGCGCTGTCAGGGAAGTACTTCTCCAGGAACCTCGTCCTGAAGTTGGCCCAAGTCACCTCTTCAGCTCTGTTCAGCATCTGTTGCTGCATGCTCATCCACCAATACTCGGCCTCGGTCACCAACAGAAATGTGGTGAAATTAAGCTTCTGGGCCTCCGTGCATTCTATCACTCTGAATATCTTCTCGCACTCTTGGAGCCATGCGTCAGCCTCATCTGGGGTGGCTTTCCTAGTGAATTTCGCCGGCTTATGACGCATGAAGTCCTCCATGGTCACAGGTCTCACAGGGGGAATCATGGCTCTTGGGGGTGCTGCTACGGGCTGCATCGCATCCACCATCTTGTGGATTGCGTTAGCAATCTCATCAGCCCCAGCGGTATTTCTACGCCTCCTGTTTGCCATTGCCTGTGCACGCCACATACTTTAGCTGTTAAAATTAAACACCCAAAGATTAAAATACACATTAGCAAGTTTAACAATCAACACACATCATCCAATTTCACACAATAAACGTCAACTCACTCCCCAGTTTTCCCAGAAAAATCAAAACGTTTGCTCTGATACCAAATGTAATATCCCTAAGGAATATTACTTACAAATAAATAATAAAAGAATTAAATTATATCAAAAGTCATATTAATAACAATCCTAATGCGGGAAAATTTAAATTTATTAAAAAGCGCGCCAAAACTCATAACTTAAACAATAAAGTGATACAAGTTCTCGAAATTTGTGTTCATAAATAAAAGTATGAAAATACAGGTGAGAAAATCCTAGCTCTAATCCCAAAGCTAGCCCTCACTCTGTCGCCTGGACATCCTCAGCACCACCTGTATCAACATCTGCTCCCGTGCAACGAATCACACGATCATCGCCATACACAAACAGAAAGGGTGAGCTGAGAAAATAAAATAACAAGTATATAAAACACAAGATAGATCATTCACCCATCTTATTCATTCTACATAGTTCTTGGCCAAGACCTTAACCCCAAGGCTTTATGGCCTTTAAATCACACAATTGGTTAGCCTTGGACTCGAAAATATGATGCTCACACGAACCTGCCCGCTCGTGGTCCTGCCTCTATGAACCTCCCCGCTCGTAGTCCTGCTCTACGGACCTGCCCGCCCGTAGTCCAACACATGTGATCCACCAGCCCCGTACCTCCCCGCACGTGGCATCTCTCAACCGTGAGCACGGAACATACGAACCTACCTCGCTCGTATCCCCACGTGAGAGTAACTGGATATGAACCTCCCCGCTCATATTATCACATGTTACCCACCATCCATGAACCTACCCGCTCATGGCACAGCATCTCCCGATCCAAGCATAGTGTCATTGTTAGTTAAAAGCAACACACACAACTCATAACATGTTGTGCAAGCGCCTGGCGCATCACCCAGCACCGCCTGGCGAAACAGGTTCAAGTCGCCTGGCGGTTTACGTCCCACCGCCAGGCGCTAGGTTCTCGAACAGAAGCTCGCTGCCTCGCGTCTGCCTGGGGATCTCACCTCACTGCCAGGCGCCAGCCTCTGCAGACCCCCTTTCTAGGTCTTCGACCGCCTGGCACATCCAGTCCAGCCGCTAGGCGTTGTGACAGTACCATTCCACTCATTGATTTCGCCTCTCTTCCAGATTATCCCACACTTCCCTAATCTCTCCAAGGTAGTAAAATAATCTTGGTTAACCCCACTCTCATTCTGGATTTCCTACCCAAACTCTTGACAGACTACAATACCTATAACTCCCATTCCAAACTCACTATCACACCTACAATGCACCAATTTCTTCCAACATTATACCATAAACTATCCTATTTCCTAATAAAAGCCACACAATATATTTTTCCACCACATTCTCTACTCAAATTGCTTTATCACAGTATCACCCTTCCTACTCAGTTAATTCATAACTCATTCTACACAAATCATAGGTATTACCTCAAATTTTAATCCAACTATCTCTTATTCCAGCGATGTGACCCGACAAGTGTGTTCATTCAAACCTGAGACTTGTCACTAAATTCTTATTCTTACTATTTCAAATTACACTTCTTACAATCTTACCATATCATGCTCATACCTTCACACTTAATCCAATTTCCCTAATTCCATACTCACTTACCCAAGCATATGATTTCATACTATGTCCTCCTCTAATTTTTAATAGCATTTATAACCTCTTCTAGTACAACCAACACGAAACACGTCGTTGCACCACTGTTCCCGCCGCTGCCTGCGGCAGGCTAAACACCGCCGAGCGGTATATCAGAATTAAAAAACCCTCCAGGTTGCTGAACCCGCGATCTGCCAAGCTGTCCAGAATTCAACCTATACTCCACAGCCAATATCATACGATGAATCACACCTAATTCACTGTCCTAGTTTCCTTTGACATTATAGCCTCATATTCGTACATACCATGAACCCTAATAACTCAATTCTGATTCTACCTATTCCCACAACTAACTCTATTCATGTTAAATTAGAAAGAGTATTCCCAAGCACCATTCGACCCCAATTCTAACCAGATTACACTATCAATGCATAAACTCACCATCAGAAGTCTCAATGCCCCTACACAAGACGTAATTCAACTGAAAACGCAAACACAGACGCGTCGCTTGGCAGATATTCATCCCTGCCAGGCGGTTCAACAATTCAGAACCAAAAACCATGCATAAACTAATGAGCCGCCTGGCGGCACATGCATACCCGCCAGGCTGTTTCTGGTCAGAATCCCAGAAAAATGCAGAAACAACACACATCAGATGACAGATTCATAACTTTATGACCAAACAACATATAATATGATGAATACGACCTAAACCAACGAAAAACAACTCCCCTTACCTGGATTTCCCGCTCTCAAACCCGAATTGGTGAGTGTGCCTCGAAGCAAAACCTCCTTCTCACTTGTTTGCACCCGTCACACTATTTTTCCCTTCCAACTCCTCTCTGCAGTACCTCCACACCAACCGTTCTCTACCCAACGTTCACACTCCAGTCCCAATACCTCTCCTCTTGCTAATTCTCTCTCTCTCTCTTCTTGAATCACTACCTTTCTAATTACCCTTTTTACCACCAAAACGAAAATTAAATATAATGAAGGTTTAATGGTTAATTAAGTTCCCTAACATGATGTAACCAGTCCTCTGAATTACCTATCCATTGGCTGCTAGGGTTCTTAAACCCTTTCATATTCATGCTAACGAAACTTTGGCAAAAAAAAAGAAAATTGATTAGTTCTCAACAAGGTTTGAACTTACAACCCGTCAATCACCAAGTAAATTTCACAACCATTCAACCAATTCATCTTTTGTGATAACTCCTACAATTTTAGGAATTTATCATCACGCCACGCATTCAATATATAATTTAAACAAAATGCATAAATTAAATAACATTCAAGTGGCACCCATAGGACTCGAACCCAAGTCCTCACACACAATAAAGTACTCTCAACCACTTGAGCTAGCAATTTCCACATCATAATTCCACACATTAATTACTTTAAACGTTTCTATTCCACTCGGGTCTTATAGTGTTCACATTAAGCTTGCATTGGTTCAATTGGTCAAACCCTAAATGACCAGTTCCTTAGTTAGTTCAATTCACTTAGAGTTTAGCATGTTCTAGGCTGGCTTTTAATGTTATTTAGCATTGATTAGGCTATCCAGTAGTGCACAGTCAATTCAATCAAACTAGCCATTCTGGTCCAGTTTTATAGACTATGCAATGGATCTTACGTCATCCATTTAAGATGTTGAATGCTATGCAAGTGCTTTGAGATGATATACATGAGTAATGGGTTGTTCTTTAAGCATGACAAAAATTCATATTTCAAGCTTTATGATTGTAATACAGTTTTTATTCTAGAAATTTTATTCAATGAATTTAAATAGGTATTACATTTTTCAATATAGTTGTCTGATCCTAATAACTTCTGTTGAATTGATATATACAAAATGCAACCTAGGCTCTATTTACATATTGATCAAATGTTTTATTAGTTAAGACTTGCATTATTTTTGTTTTATTAGTTGGGATTTAGATAAGAGATAAAGTGAACTTTTGTTTTATGTTTCAGGATGTTGGTGAAGATAAAGAGGATAAAGAATGATAAAAAATCCAAATGGTATATGAAGATGAAGAGGAATGAAAGTGCAAGATAAATTGTAATTTTTCTTTTTTGGAGAACATAATAGTTTTTAATTAGTTGTAAACATTTTTACTTATGGAATTATACACAATATTACAATATAATTTTGCAATATATGAAAATTTTCAATTCCATATTATCTGTTAGAAGTGTCTTATTTAATCTATTTTATTTTATTTCTACTATTTTAATAGAATAAATATATTTTAATTAATATTGTTCAAATAAATTATTAATATTTCATTTAAAATAGTATTGTCTAAATGTATAGATAAAATTAAAATTATATTTTAGATTACTTTATATCATTCAATTTTTATAAGCCTTGTTTAAAAAAATCTACTTTATTCCACACTTTCATAAATGTGGCTTGTAGAAATAAGTAACACAAAAAAAAACCATTGCATTATATTGGCCGAAAAACTGTTGCCTATTGGAACATTTTAGGCAACATTTTTTAATTGTTGCATAATAAGCAACGATTTCGAATTTCCTGGCCTAAACGGAAAAAAATCGTTGCCTCTAGTATAGGCCACGGCCACCTATGCAACAATTGCAAATTCGTTGCCAATTCGTTGTCTAATCTTCAGGCCACGGTTATTTTACTTTAGGCCATGATTTTTCGTCCATTGCCTAAAGTCATTTTTTTGTAGTGATTGTTATCCTTGCAGAATTTTTTTCTCGTGCAGGTTTGAACATTGTAATATAAGCTATTAAAAGTTAGAAATAACAAGAGTGTCTTATGATTGTAATACTATTTTTATATCGCTGTATATTGATTATTTTGTCTGATTTGGTTACAAATTAATGTATAATATTAGTTTCGTACATAGTGTGAATGTTAAATTTGACAAAGAAGTTGTAACTTCACAGAGATGTTTATGCTTTTCTACTTCATTTTTAAGTCATATGAGTGGTACTTTTTCTTTACCAATAAAAAAATATTTATTGTTCTTATGAGATCGAATATTTTCTGTGGAGACTTCAAAAGCAATGTAACACTTCGAACTTTGGGTACTCGTCTTTCTCTCCTTGGGTACCCATCCTCATAACAAAGATTGGGGTTATACCTGTAGAAGTCACTCAAACGCCCAAGTTAGCCAAATGCTTTACGTGTTATTTATGTTATTATATTTTGTAAATTCTTACACAAGTGGGCCTGGATCAAGAAGCCTGAATGGACTTGGACCAAGAGGCCTAATTACCTGAGAGATTCACACTTCTCGTGTGATCCAACCATTTGTTAGCCCAATGACCTAGTAAGCCCAATTTCACGTGAGCCTAACTATTTTGTGTGTGGGTTACCTTAGTCGAATAAGAGAAAATTGGATATGTGTCGGCTTAGAGAGCTGACATGTACTGGGCCAAAGGGGATCACTACCTAGTCTGAGGATGGTGTGACCATATGGAGTACACCAACCTCAGTCTTTAGTATGGAACATGTTGAAGGCTTCTAGTGTTAGGTGTCCATTGTTAATGCTCGATGGTCAAACTTCAATGTCATGGAGTCTACCTTCAATACTTGTTAGTCAGCCTTCAATGCCTAGTGTACTTTTGCGAAGAAAATTTTTATTTCTTTGGTTGTGCCCCTATAGCTATAATAACCCCCTAGCCTCGAGAAATGTGGTGACGAAGAAATTATAATGGTGAAGTGACAAGTCTGAGAGTGAGGGAGATGAAGTGGTGTAAAGTTGTGGGCATAATAATCGAAGAGGGTCTTAGAAGTTTCTAGAGTTGTAAGCCTTGGCCATTTTATCTGAGATGACCTAATGGCTAAGGGAGGGTAAGCGAGAAGTTGAAGGGTCACCAAGTGTGGTTATGAATAGAAGGCTAATTTGCTTCAATTTGTCACTAAGTGATTCAAATATTTGCTCTACTACCGAGATCATTACGAGTGGAGTGTTGTAATTGTCGCCTACTACAAGGTATGTCCCATAGTGGTTCAAATATTAGTGATAGGGGAGAGTCAAGTAGTTCTAGTAGTAGTGGGAGTAGTTGGTCAATGTTGTCTTCTGATGGCATGTCACCCAAGGCGATGAAGGTGGTTATGGAGACGGTTAGGGAGACTAGGGAGGATCCCTTGGTGAGGGAATATTTTTCTAAGTGTAAGTGGTCTAGGATTCTAAATTTTGGGTTGAATAACATCTATATTTTCGATAGGGGGTGGCTCGGGATATAGTATCCCTGGAGAGGCTTAGTGATATGGATAATATTTTTCATGGTCGGGAGGGGTAGAGTGTAACATCCCGACCGGATATTACGGATTTAAATAATAAAATGAAGAAATATAATTAAACTACATTTAATGAAATATCATTTCCCAAAAACGCGAGAAAATTTAAAACTTTTATTACACCGACAAGAGTCCAAAATCCATAATTATAAAATTCCATTGTAATTATAAAAGTCTAGTAATGTAAAAGATTACAATTTATTCAAAATACAGTAAAATCATCAAAACTCTGATAAATAATTTTCCCAGACCGACCCACTCCAACTCTATGTCTCACCTAATCCACCTGCAACATCATCTGCTCACTGTACCGCGTACACGATCATCGCCAACCACAAGCAGATAGAGTGAGGTAACAGAAAAAACATATATATAGAATATACATATATACCTATAACACAACAAAGGGATTCCATCCTTTTGTTCACTAACACATGTCCACCACTATGTTAACCGTGTTCTACGTCTTCTAGTGGGACCTCAAGATGTCTTGCTGCCATACCTATCGGCCACAACCGATAGAGCACGTGCGGGAAACCATGATACGGATCACACACCGTAACGCCAAGTGGAGTTTCAATTATGAACATAATTCGTAACATCCCAAGACTACCAAACTCGTCAGCTAATTACTGAGGAGGGCAGTCTATCTGGACCCATCCGTACTGGCCACAACCAGCACACTCACACAGGCAACAATTGCCAACCCGAGCCACAACTCAAGAGATGTTATTTCGAGCCACAACTCAAAGAATACCACATGCTTAACCCCTATCCCGAGCCACAACTCAAGGGATAAGTTCCGAGCCACAACTCAAGGAACACCAGCAAGTCAACCATTGAGGTATCCTAGAAGCATTGTAGACTACGCACATCAACATAAGCTTGCAGACCGCCTGACAAGGGACGCGTACCGCCAAACGCAAAGCGCCTCAGAAAAATGACAATGCTGCAGACACCGCCTGGCAGACACCTCACGCCGTTAGGCGCCATACGCTTTCCAAAGCCTCTATGAGATCTTTTCCGCCTAGCGGGATCACATTTTTCGTTAGGCGCACGTTCCAAGCTTCTCTGATTTTCCTTTATCACCTGGCAGCACACCCTAAGCCGCCAGGTAGCACACCCTAAGCCGCTAGGCACCACACTAGTAGCGTCACTACTACTGGTTTTTGGCACTTTGAAGCAAGTTCTAAAAAAATCCCAAACACTATACATATAATTCATAACATGAAATATGCTTAACCATTCATAACTATATGACTAGATAATAGTCCAACACAATGTTGAACAACCAAACAATATACAAAAGCAAAAAGAATACATAACTATTGTCCCAAAATATCGCATGGACAATAAAACAATAATAATGATAATAATAAAACTGACAACAACAACAATAATAAAAATAAAACTAAATAATAATAATAATGAAAACAATAATAAAATCAAAATAAAATCAAACAATAATAATAAAACAATAATACTTAAAAGTTTAAACAATAATAGCAAAGTAATAATAATAATAACAAAATAAAGAAATAATAATAAAACAATAATAATGATAATAAAATTATAAATAAAATAAAAAATGATAATAATAAAAATAATAGTAAAATAAAATAAAAATAAAAATAATAATAATAATAAAG
>Ga0209389_1002898_pt1 | contig 13450 bp, 15 predicted proteins | sample CowpearedBW_FD_187526 | JGI IMG/M metagenome (GOLD analysis project Ga0209389, IMG submission 187526) | Root nodule microbial communities of legume samples collected from California, USA - Cow pea red BW (SPAdes) (version 2) | ecosystem: Host-associated > Plants > Roots > Nodule | place: USA... | reverse complement strand
ATCATAGTGGGAAAGGTGGAGGTGATGTTGTGAGGGGGAATGTGGGTTGTGGGAAGGTATTGTGGGTTATAGGGTGGAATATGTGTGGTGTGTAGGGTGGTGGGTATGTTGTAGGGGATCTGGGTGGTAGGAAGGGTGGCGGTGGGGGTTGGGGGTGCGGTAAGCCCCGGTTGACCAGATGGAAAGTAATGGGGATGGGCAGAGGTAACGGGTGTCTGTTGGGTGGTGGTGAAGGTGTGAGGGGCGGGATTGTATTCACTTTCTTCCTCTGTAGGCTGGAAAGCCGGAGACTTCACAGCTTCTGAGATTTCTTTGGCTTTTCCCTTCAGATTGGGATCAACCTCGATCCTTCGCCTGAGGCGAGAGTTTTCTTGTCTCAATGCCTCCATTTCTTCAGCACTACGTTTCTTCAGATCTGCGAGTTCCTGTTGCATCTTTGCTTGGCCATCTAGGATGGTGGCCAAATCAGGGGTGATGCCAGGAGATCCAGAGGGACCAGCATCCGCTTGCTTGTTCACTCCAGCTTTGCTACGAGTGGAAACCATCTTCAGAGAAAAACGGGTACTACAGGTGTTTGTCTCGTGCCCCACGGTAGGCGCCAATTGTTCCTGCAGAGAACAAATAAGATGAGTTAGGCAAAAGTGTCACCTTACCATGTAGACCGCTATCTCTTCGGTTGGTTTCTCCCCGGTTGATACATGTCAGCTTGGACCCAGGAGGGGTTACCTGCAGAAGAGTCTCCGAAGCTCAAGTAAGTCAAAACTCTCAGAAGGTCAAATCAGTGATTAATGAATGCGTACCTTTAATTACTGGGGTCCATACATATTTATAGAGCATTAATTATGTCTGATTACCTCATGGGCTGGGCCTTGACTTGGGTCCTAGCTTGGGCCATGAGTGGGCCTGGGCCCTAACCTAGGCCCTTAAGACCTATTGAAGGTGGGGGCTTCTATTTTACTGTCTTTTAGAGTTATCAGCCTGGAGTAGGCGGCCCGGACCGGCTACCTACCTTGACGACTTATATTGGTTATAGGAGGTGTAGATCATTCCTTCAGATGTATAGGTTAAAACCGGTACAAGTTAGGCTAACTCAGCCTAGGCTGGATACTTGGCTGCCTTGATATACACATTGTTTACTTATTTGGTCGAGTTTGGTTAGGTGTGGTACAATACATGTTTAAATATCGTGGTCAATCTGGTTTCAGAAAAGAGTTTTCAATGATTTTGAACTTTACAAAATTTTTTAAATGGGCCAATTATCCCTTGCCCCATCCTTCCTGGCTTAAACTCCTTTTAGCGTTTACAACTAGTATCAGAGTGGGTTCTTGAAAATTACTCAAGTTTGATCCTGAATTTTTTTCTTTCAAATGGACGAAAACAAACTCCCTTTTGCTGAAGGTGTCTTTATTCATAAGCCTTCTATGTTTTGTGGTGTTAACTATCAATTTTGGAAAATATGCATGAAAATGTTTGAGGAATCTATTGACCATTCATTCCTAAGCATATTTTTGATAATAAATAGGTTAATAAATCATGGAGCCTCTGGATAGAAGATGAGAAAAGGAAGGTTCAATATGATTGTGATGCTAAAAGCATCTTAACATTATCATTGAATCTGTATGAGTTTTTCAAGGTATCTCAATGTAGTATTGCAAAAGACATGTAAGATGTGCTTGAAGTCACACATGAAGGAACAAATTTTGTGAAGATGGCAATAAAGCATGTGTTGATCCAAGAGTACGAGTTGTTTAGAATGCCACGTTGAGAAACTATATTTGATGTTCAAAAGAGGTTTACACACATTATAAATCATCTCATTGGTTTGGGAAAGGATTTTGACAAAGAGTTGAACATCAAAGTCTTATAGAAGTTGGAAACCTAAGGTAACAACAATCTCAAAATCTAAGGATTTATCAACAATGATTATTGCCTCAATGTTTGGGAAGCTTGTGGAGTATGAAATCGAGATGAACAAATTAAATGAGCAAGAGAGTAGTGAAAAAATGTAAAGAACATTGCATTGAAATATAGCACTCGCGAGAATGACGACTCAGATGAAGAAGTGGTTGAGATCATTGACAATGAAAATTTGAATCCCCTGGTAAAGAAGTTTGGAAAACTTCTCAACAGAAAAGGTAACAAAGATAATGAAAAGAGGTATTACTCTAAAACAAATTAATCTGATAAGGACACATTAAGATTGAGTGTCCAAATTTTAACCAAAACAAGGATAAAAGTGCTAACAGGAGACAGGAAAACAAGTCCAAGGAAAAACATGCATGCATTGCATCAGGAGACAATGATGATTCAATAAGTAGCTCATCATAAAAAGAAAATGAGGAAGCAAATACACTTGCTATTACAAACAATTAATTAAAAGGTCTAAATAATCTACTTATAAAAGATTTAACCGATTTAACAGAAAACCTTGATATGATTTAAAAAAATTCAGTTTGTGATAATCAAAATCAGTTGATTTCAAAGCCTTGTTAAAACTACATTGTTTTATAAAACAAGGTCAAATATCTTTCGGCAACTTGTGCAAGGTATACAAAAGTAAAAGCTAATTTAGAAGTTGTACTTGACTCACAAAATTGTGTTTTTGGAAAAGCTGGAATTGGTTACAATTTTTTGTTCTTAAAAGAAAGTCAAGAAGTTTGCAAATTTCCTTTGCATGAGCAAATCAAATGATATGTCTTTTACAATTTGCGATTATTGTTTGAGAAAAGGTCATGTGGTAAAAGATTGTACTGTTAGAAAATATGATATACCTAAGGGATATTTTAAATGGATCCCAAAAGGACTAAGGAAGAATTAACCCTATTGGACCCAACCTATTAAGGGTATCATATAATGTTAATTTGTTTTGCAGGTCTTAAAAAGTGACAAAAAAGATTTATTGTACCTAGATAGTGGGTGTTCCAAGCACATGACTGGAGATGTAGGGAAATTTGCAAAGTTGAGCTTAAATAAATAAAGGCTTTGTGACTTATGGAGATAATAACAAAGGGAAAATTCTTGGAACAGGAACCATAAGCAATGGATCTTCATTTGACAACAAGAACGTTCTCTTAGTAAAGGGTTTAAAGCACAATCTGATAAGTATAAGCCAATTATGTGATAAGGGACATAAAGTAATCTTTGGACCTAGCTATTGTCTCATATTTGATGCACTACAAGAAAAAGCTTTATTACCCATGCATTATTTCCCACAAATATTTTTTTCGTGGGTAAGCGGTATATTTCCCATGGAATATTTCCCACAGATATTTTTCCATGGATAAGAAATTTATTTCCCACGCATCATTTTCCACATATTATTTTTTGTTGGTAAATCAAGTATTTCCCACGCACCGTATCCTGCACATATGTTTTCATGGTTAATGGGGTATTTTCCATGAGTTGTTTCCCACGTAAAATATTTCATGAAAAAAAAATCTCTTAGAGCCCTTAAATTTGTGTTCACAGATAAAATATTAATTAGTTTTCATATATTATTTCCACACAAATATACTTTTGGGTATTTTTTAAAAGTAAAATCAAATCCGTGGGGAAATGAATAAAATTAGTGGGAAATAAAATTTAATTTAAGGCTGCAAAAACACATTTTAATCTAAAGGCGTAAATATAAGTCTTCGGGCTCACCGAAGTAAATTTGAACTTTTTAACTGAACAAGCTCAACTCACTCCGCCAGCCACTGTGCTTCTGTTGCTCACCTTGCGTTGCTTCAGCCACCATTGCCAAGGGCATTGCTACACAATCCATCATTCTTAGGTACAATGTGAACCCTAATTCCATTTTCTACATTGGTAAGTCGTAATTCATCACTCCACTTCCTCCGATTCTTTACGAATGCCATTTCCGTATTCGAACCCTAATTCTTGCGTTAAATGATTGTTATGATGGTTTATTATTCTAGATTTTGTTTTGGTTTTGATTGTTTATGGGGTTGGATTCTAAATGTGGTTTTATAGGTTTCGTTTGGCTCTATTTGTAAGACTTAGGAAAAATTAAATACTTAATTAAATAATTATCTAATAAATGTGGGTAGTAGAAGCTTTTAAGGCATTTAATGCGGGGTGTTACGATGTGGAAAGGTACTAACTCAAATGGTTGAGAGTACTTTGATTGTGTGAGAGGACTTGGGTTCGAGTCCTATGTATGCCATATGTGTTATTTGATTGATTATTAATTTTAATAAATTGCATGATTAGGTTGGGTACTAACATAATTATATAATTAGAGGATTTAACACAAACATGACTTGGTTGAATTGGTTGTGCCTTGACTTTGGAATTGCAAGGGTTTTTGGAGTCTAAAACCTAGAAGGTAGTAAGGAGCACGGGTTTGGGAGTGAAGAGTGCATAAAAGGGAATCAAGAGAGCTGGAATTGGAGGGCACCAAGAGAAGTTAATTTTTGGGCAAGAGGAACCATCATCCTTCCTTGTTTTAAGCATAGGAAACCAGGTAAGGGAAGCTATTTTCGTGTTTTAGGTTATGTGTATGAGTAAGAGTTATATTCTCATAATTGTATGTTGGTTTGCCCTGAATTCTTGTGCCTATGTGCTGTCAATTGGAATGTTGGTTATTTGGATGTTTGTTGAACAATGCCTTATACCCTGGTATGAATATGATGGAGGTATTATCTGTGTTGTATGATGTGTTATGTGCAATATAAAAAATTGGTGTCAAATTGGGTCTAAATAATGTCTATATAACTCTTGAATTGTTTTGGATTGCTTGGTAAATGTGGAGGGAAGGAAATTGGGTTGGAATTGGTATCAGGGTGCGTGATCAGGGAAGAATGTCTGTTAATCTCGCTCAGGTGAACCAAGCTCGCCTAGGCGAAAATAGTAGAAACTCAAACCCTGGTGTTGCTTGAGCATCTCCCTCAGGCGAGGGTATCTCGCCTAGGCGAGAGATCGTGAAGTGTTGAGGTTGTGTTCGAGGGGCTCGCTCAAACGAGTAGTCCATGGATTGGGCGACAGAGCACCTCACTCAAACGAGAGGTACTCGCCTAAGCGAAAAATCACGAGAGATTGCGTGTGGTTGCAGGACTCGCCGCCTAGGCGAGAGAATTAGGTTTAGGCGAAGGGAGCTCTCGCCTGAGCGAGTAAGGCCTCGCCTAAGCGAGTTTTCATACCTTGTTACTGTCACAGGCTCGCCCAGGCGAGAGAGCTTAGCTTAAGCGAGTCAAGCCTGATCGCTTGAGCTAAAGCTTCTAGCCTAAGCAAGAATTGTGGGTTGTGTGTGTAAGACCCGTGGAAATTAATCAATTAAATAATTAATTAAGTAATAAATGTGGGTGGTGGGAAGCTTTGAAGTCATTTAATGTTAATGGGTGTGATGTGGAAAAGTACTTGCTCAAATGGTTGAGAGTACTAGTTCAAGTCCTATGTATGACATTTGGTGTTATTTAATTGTTTTTGTTGTTTGTGTTGGCATAATTGTGAACCGCGAGTGATGTATAACTATAGAATTATAATGGTTATTCCAAAATGTGAATTGGCATAGTGGTTGTGCTTTAGCCTTATGGGTGAAGGGTCCCGGGTTCAAACCTTGAGGGACATAAAGTTGACTTTATTTTTGTTTAAACTAAGGTTGACTTAAAGGTAAAGGGGCCGCGAGAACACCAGCAGAAGGGGCACCAAAATAGGGGGGCTGAAAAACCATAGTAACATTGAATAGAATTTAAAACCATAATTAAGCCCATTTTCGTTTCATTTTTTTAACCCATTATTAAGGCACCTATAAAAGCCACATTTTTGGAGAGAATGAGGGTTTCTAGAGTTTTTAGTTTGGCTTTAGGAGAGGAGCACAAATTGAGAGTGGGAGAGAAGAGTGTGGGTGTGCAAAAGGGCTGAAGCAAAAAGGGTGGGGAATAAGGAACCTTCTTCTTCCCAATTTTATTGCAGAATTACAGGTTAGTGGAGCTGAACCTAATTTTCGTATTGTTATTTTAGGTGTATGAATTTGATAATTGTATGGTATGGTATTCGTGTTAAATGCAATTTGATTTTGTGGTTAGGGTGCTTTGATATTGTTGCTTGAAAGTCCTACCAATTGTATGAGTTGGAGGGGCTCATGCACTGTTCGCGTGGTTCATGGTTCTAAACTGGCTTTTGGGATTATATTGGGCCACTACTGTTATAAATTGTATTCTGTGAAATAAGAATTTTGTGGGGCATTTGCTGTGATTCATAATCTGGTTGGGTGAGATTATGTGTAAAGACATGCTATGCATCCTTATGATTAGAGGGAGGGTTTTGGGTATTGCTGATTTAAATCTCGAGGTTTGGTAGTTCAAATGGTTATATAACATACTTTGGAGTGTTGCTTGACATTAATCTTACAATTGGTAATGATTAAGTGGGGTTTTGGTTCAATTTTGGTGAATTGTGTGCGTGAACAGACTCAAAAATCGGCAAGTCTTGCCCAAGCGGGTCCATCTCGCCTAAGCGAGAGTTGCAGAGTCTCATTTTTGGTTCTGGTTCGTGTGTCTCGCCTAGGCGGCCAGGAAAAGGGTTGAGCGACTTGGTCTCTCGCTCAGGCGAGAGACACTCGCCTAAGCGAGGTCGCGAGGAAACCTGGGAGTTTTGAGTGGGACATCTCGCCCAGGCGAGAGGTTTTGGTGTTCTAAGCGACAGGTATGCTCGCTTAGGCGAGAATGCTCGCCTAAGCGAGGTCGCGATGAGACTTGGTGTGTTCTTTGTTGAATCCTCGTCCAAACGAGGATCTTTGTGTGGGTTGAGCGACTTGAGGTCTCGCTGAGGCGAGAAGTGTAAGACCCACTAAATTTAAATAATTAAATAAATAATTATCTAATAAATTCGGGTAGGAGAAGCCTTTATGGCATTAAATGTTAACCTTCATGACGTGGGAAAGTACTAGCTCAAGTGGTTGAGAGTACTTTGATTAGGTGAGAGGACTTGGGTTTGAGTCCTATGTATGTCAATTATGTGTTATTTATGTGAATTTATATTTATATATATATATATATAATCATGTTGGGGAATGATATAGTAATTAAATTATATTATTTAGCATGAAACATGAATTAGCATGATGGTTTGGTATTGACTTGGCATTTTAGGGTTGTGGGTTCAAACCTTGGGGAACCCAAATTGAACTTCATTTTTGGCTATTTTGACTTTAGATTGGAATTTCAAGGGTTAAAAGAAAACTCTAATGGACATGGCAGCTGTTGAAAAACAAAAGTTAATTAGGATATTGAATGGTAAGTAATTAACTTAGGATTAATGCCATTTTCGTTTTCTCACATTAAACCCATAAGACCATTTTAAAAGGGTATTTTGAGGTAGGAGAGAAGGTTTGGTTGGGCTGTAATTGTGGTTGCAGAAGAGAACACGAAATTGTGAGTTTTGGTGAGTGTTGAGTGAGGTTTGGGGGGGCTAAGTTGGAAGAAGAGCAAGAAGGCTATTGGTGATCAAGGAGGAAATAGAGAACTTATCAAATTAAGCAAGGAATACAGGTTAGGGGAGTTCCTTCGTTGTTTTAAATTGTGACTGTTGCGTAATCATGTAATGAATGGAATTGTTAAAGCCTGCATCTCTATCAAGGTTGAGTTTTGCTCGCCTTTCTGGATTTTCCAGAAATTGCCTGGCGGTAGGTCATGTGCTGCCAGGCGGCCTATGTGTTTTACTCTATTTTCTGGGTTCGCTTATGAACCGCCTGGCAGCTGAGGATGGCCCGCCAGGCGATGCAACGTGCGTCTTCTCATTTTCTCGTTTTGGTTGGTTTGTCAGCGATGCCGTGGTGTTTGGATTGTATTTCTAATGTACATATTTAATTGGCATGATGAATTATGGGATTGTAGTTACTCAATTGATTGGACATTGCATGAACTTGAAAATTGCATGAATATCAATTGGTGGGTTAATGAATTGGGGATTTTATAGTCGCATTAGATTAATTGGTAAGGTTAGTGGAATTTCGTATATGGAGGAGTATTATGAAGGAATAATGAATATAAACATGTGAAGGCAGCCTATTGGATCGTAAATCGAGTGGAATCAGAATTGTAGGGGTTGGAATAAGCTTCGTAGGTGTTAAGAAAATTTCTGGGTTCCTGGAACTGCAAGAACTGCTTGGCAGCACCCAATTGGCCGCCAGGCGCCACATCAGAGATGCGTGGTGTTTTGATTCACGAAAACGCTATTTTTCGTACTTTTCGCGCAACAGTAACCGCCGGGCGGTGTTTTAGTCCCGCCGGGCGCCAGTTCTTCTGATTCTGGGCGCTAGGCGCCACCAATTTTTTTGGTTCGCACAGTTTTCGTAAAACTGCATTTTCTGGTTCGTAAACCGTCCGATTTAGGTGAAATTTTGACAGGTGGTCCATAACACGTGGTTCTTCACTTTGAATGGTGGAGATTGGATTTGGAGGTCAGTAGCTAGAGATATACAATACTTAATATTGCTAATTTTAGAGTTTGTAAAATACATGAATAAGCCCTTGATTAGTTCAAGTAACTTCTAATGAAGCAAAATTGGGTGCATGTGGTAAGTTAAATTCATAATGTATGTTAATTGGGTAGGAGTGAGATAATTATGTGAGATATGGTATGGATGGTGAAAATTTACCCTAGTCGTGGTTTTGTGCTTGTGAATTTTTATTGAGGTACATATGCAATATTGACAAAAGTGTGGTGTCATGAGTTTATAAAAATATCAGAATGTATGATCCTAAGACGGGGTGTATGTGGAATGTATGTGGCATGTTTAAAGGGGTAAGTGAAGGAGAGTATGGGTGCATGACAATACTTGATTTGATGGGGCATGTTTGAATGGGTGTGGTGTAATCTTATTATAGTTGTATGACTGGAAAACTAGGTTGTGTTGTAAATTGTTGTGTTGTATGATTGGGATCCCTTGGGGATCTGTTTAAGTGCCAAGAAACCCATAGCACTGCGCGAGCGAGCCGCCAGGTGGACGGAACATAAATCAGTGGCAGTGGCCACTATTGACGCGTAGCGCCTAGAGGTAGGGAGGGTTTCGCCAGGCGGAATGGAACAGCAGAGGGGCTGGAAGGAGACTGGCGCCTAGCGGCAGGGCGGAGTCCGCTAGGCGGTGACAGTGCAGTGATGATTCTACAGGCACTTGGCGCCTGGCGGTGTGTGATGCCCGCCATGCAGTCTGGACCCAGTGTTTGCTTGGCAACGTGAGATGCGCACCAAGCGGTTTTGATTTAGTGATGGTGCGCGAGGAAAGGTTTCTACACAGCTTTAGGTGATGTTCATGATGCGAAGCTTTGGCTGGGGGTCCAGTTACGAGTGTAACCCGTATTGGAGTAACACGTGACCACTCTAGGTTGTAGCCTGGTGGTTTAGGAAGTCCAGTGGAGTGTGCGAGTTGTGGCTCGTACGACGAGGTTCGGGTGATTGCCCTCTTCAGAGTATTCTGATAGAGTTTTGGTAGTCTGGAACAGCTACAAACTTTATGTTTGTTTCGGGGAGCTCCACTTGGTGTTACAGTGAGATGTTGTGGCAAGGTTATTCCCACGTGTGGACTATCAGGTGGTGGCCTGTAGTCGGAGGGGCGAGTAGACACTCGTGCAGCGCAGATCGATCATTGTTCTCACCTAAAGGGTATAGAAATGATAGACATCTAAATGCAAGTACTAGTAGTGGAGAATAAAGGAAAAAGGGAGAAGAATACCAACCCGGGGTTTTAATGTTGCGACGTTGTATTTAATATTATATTTGTTGGTTTTATTTAAATGAGCTCACCCTATCTGTGTGTGTGTGGCGATGATCATGTAACTTGTTACATGAGAGCATATGTTAATGCAGGTGAGCAGGCGGATACGTAGAGACGGAATGGGGATCACGATGGGATTATTTACTCAGTTTTATTATGATTTTCTTTTGTAATTTTTATGGTTTGGTTTTGTAATAAATAAATAGTACAATTTTAATTACTACGGAAGCGATGTTGAACTTTTAATTTTCCCGCGTTTTTGGGAAATTGCGAGAATAAATGCGATGTTTTATAAATCTTATTTCTTATTTATTTTTAAATAGTAATTTCCGGCTAGGACGTTACAAGAAAAGCTCGCATAAGCGAGTTGACAAGGTACAACCATTGTTACACGCTCGCTCAGGCGAGGTGGGCTAGCCTAAGCGAGACCGAGGTTTTAGCTTGGGCGAACTGACATGGCTTAAGCGAGAATGGCGCAGAGTCATGTGTCTGTGCACTGTTTAGACTGCTTGCTTGTTATTTCCTAAGGGATAGGAATTATATGCTTGTGTTTGTGGTGTTTGATCTTGAAGGACAAAGTCCAATAGGGGTTTGGGATGTGCTTGATGGTTGGACGCATGATGGGCATGGAACTGGTTGAGTTCCCGTCGGCTACTAATGGGCGAAGAGTCCTTAGTATGTTGATTACATGCGTCGGGCGCACAATGGGCAAGGAATTGTTACGTTCCCGTAGGCTACTATTGGGCGAGGAGTCCATAGTATGGTGATTGCGTGCGTGCCAGGGTCCAAGTCGAGAAGGCTTGAATGATTTACTACGGACGAGGAGTCTGTAGGCAGGACTATGAGCGGGATAGGCTCATAGGGTTGGACCACGAATGAGTTAGTTTCGTGGGAGCATAGTGAAGTCCCAAGATCTAGTTCATGTAATTGACTCATGAAGGACTAAGAGTTCATGGATGGGTAATTTGAAAACAATAAGATATTTAATTATGTTATTTTGGGATGGGTGGCATATTTATGTCATGTGTATTTTTAATTCTTGTGCATAGCTCACCCTTTCTATATATATGTGGCGATGATCAGATAACTCGTTATCCGGGAGCAGATGATTTGACAGGTGGGCCAGAAGATGCTTAAACTCGGAGCGAGGGATAGCATGGGATTTTGTATATATGTTTATTATTTTGGTTTTGAGATAATTATGTAATCTTTTGGGAGCCATTTGAATATTGTTTCAGTTTTATAAATCATGGACTCCTATTTTTATTATACGTGTATTGAAGTTTTAAATTTCCTGTGTTTTTGGGAAATGGTATTATATTAAATGAGGTATTTATTTTATTTCTTGTTTTATTTATTAAAAATGAGTAATATTCCTTAGGGATGTTACAGTGTGTGTTGTTTGGATGCAATTGAGGCGAACTTGGATCAGGGGATGATGTGCCATGAACGGGTAGGTTCATGGATGGTGGTAACACGTGATGATATGAGCGGGAAGGTTCATATCCAGTTACTCTCGTGTGAGGATACAGGCGAGGTAGGTTCGTATGGTTCGGCTCACACTTGAGAGATGCTGCGTGTAGGGAGGTACGTAGTTGGTGGATCACGTGTGTTGGACTACGGGCGGGCAGGTCCATAGAGTAGGACTACGAGCAGGGAGGTTCGTAGAAGCAGGACCACAAGCGGGCAGGTTTGTGCGAGCATCATAAACCCTGATTCCAAGGCTAACAATGTTAAGTGAATTGAAGGTTGTAAAACCTTGGGAAATTAGGAACTTGGCCAAGAACTAACTAGAATAGAATAAATGGGTGTGCTGTTGTTATTTTCAAAATATTATATGTTATTTAATCATTTATAAGCTCACCCTTTCTGTTTGTGTATGACGATGATCGTGTGATTCGTTACACGGGAGCATGTGTTGATACAGGTGATGCTGAGGACGCTCAGGCGACAGAGTGAGGGCTAGCTGGGATTAAGCTAGGATTTTATTTATGTTATCACTTATGTTTTGATTTTTATTTTGGAAATTGTAAAGTTTTAAATACTACGATTTTAATAATTGTGGCGCGATGTTTAAATATTTTAATTTTCCCGTTTTTTGGGAATAATGATATCGTGACATTTTATTTTATTTTCTTTCTTTCTTTATTTATTTAATTTAGTAATATTCCTTAGGGATGTTACACTATTTCTATGAATTGGAATCTCAAACTAGGATATCACAAGTCTTAGGGTTTGCTCACTTCCTCTTCTCGTTTTTGTTTCACTTTCTGTGCTTGAGAAAACGTTTGTTTTTGTATTAATGTTCCTATATTTGATCCTTTAGTGTCTTTAAGTTGTGTGTAAAATTAAGTCCAAGTAGTTGTAAGCATCATGGTTGGAGTGAAACCAAGCTATGAAAGCACCTTGGTGAACATAGGGCCTACTGATGGGTAGAATGAGGTAATATTTGTTTTAAAGTTCCTAGATCTATAGGTGCACCATCAACAGCACTAGCAACAACTGTTGCACCCTTGCTTTGTCCTACTACACACCATCCCCAAACGCATCTATTGGATCCATACCATCATGATCCTCAATTGTTGGTACCTTAAAAGACCCATCTCTAGATGTTGTATCCAAACCTCCATCCTCAACGATTGTACCTATGCATCCATATCTAAATGTTGCATCTAGACCTTCATCCTCAGTTATTGCACCTAAGCCTCCATCTCTAGATGTTGCATCTAGAACTCCATCCTCAATTATTGCACCTAGGCCTCCATCTCTATATGTTTCATCCAGACCTTCATCCTCAACTATTGTGCCAAGGCCTCCATCTCCAGGTGCTGCATCCAGACCTCAATCCTCAACTATTGCACCTAGGCCTCCACCCAGGCATCTATCTTCAAATGTTGCATTAAAACCCCCATCCTTAGTTATAGCACCTAGGCCGTCATCCCTAGCTATTCCACCTAGGCCTCCATTTCTAAATGTTGTAGCCACACCTCCATCCCAAACTATTGCACCTAGGCATCCATCTTCAGATGTTGCATCCAGACCCCTATCCCCAACAATAGCACCTACTTTGTCATCTATAACACTTGCATCTAGACATCCATCACAAGTTATTCCACCTAGGCCTCCATCTGCAGATGTTAGATTTAGACCCATATCCCCAACTGTAGCATCTAGGACGCCATCCATAGTATTTACACCTAGACCTCCATCCATAACTTTGGCACGTAATTCTTTATCACCGGATGTTGCATCTACATCATCTTCAGTTATTGGATCCACAGGTATCCCAGGTGTTACATCTACACCTTCACAATCAAATACATTTGATGGTGTTAATATGGAGGATGATGATCATGTATTTGATGATGGAGATGATGAATACACTAAACCAAATCTTCTTATGATTAAACCCATTGGAGGAAGGTATGTAATACATATCATTATAATATTTATCACACAATTTGGCTATATTTAAACTAAGTTTATTTGAAAAAAAAAATGATTCATGAATTCCTTTATATTTTGTAGGTTTCATCCGTGCAAGATTGCAGCAAAGGCTATCACATTGACTATAAAGCAACAATATCAGAATCCTTGGCCTACATAGGGTGCAATTCATAAACAACCTCAAAACACATTCTTCAAATGTTTTAAGGTATTTTTATTTAAATTTATGCTAAACATTTAATCAATTCATAAGAATAGGCACTTGGTACATTCATTTATTAGACA
>Ga0209389_1002896_pt1 | contig 13459 bp, 7 predicted proteins | sample CowpearedBW_FD_187526 | JGI IMG/M metagenome (GOLD analysis project Ga0209389, IMG submission 187526) | Root nodule microbial communities of legume samples collected from California, USA - Cow pea red BW (SPAdes) (version 2) | ecosystem: Host-associated > Plants > Roots > Nodule | place: USA... | reverse complement strand
TTTTTTAAAAAAAAAAAAACAACAAAATCAATCCCTACTAGTAATATTGATTTTTATCATTTGAAGAGATATTGCTTCTAATGATTAGAATCATATCACTAATTTCTCTATTAAGAACAAAGAGTACAAAATATTTAAGTTGTTAGCTCATGAAAAGGGGTGTAATAATTAATAACAAATTGTGCTCTTCCTTCTTTTTTCTTCTATTTTTTTCTTTTTTCATCTCTTTTTTTTTTCTAAAATTAAAGTTTGAAAGATCTTTGAAGAAAATTTGGTTTCACATTTTTTTTTTGAAAATAAATTTATTCACCCGAACGAAATTGGGTGTTGACAACTGCCCCTCTTTACTTAGATTTTACTAGATAATATAAAAATTTGACTTTTTCATATTATCATAATAAAAGATAAGTAAAGATAAAAACATTAATTTTGTTCGGGTTTCAAAAGAAGACAAATTTGAAGACAAACTTGACCATTCTAGAGGAGATGGTTTGTATCTTAAAGAAAAGAACTAGGAGACCATTACCAAGTAGAGGATCTCCATTGGACACACAATATTTTTTACTTTTTGGGAAAAAAAACAAATTAGACCAATCCCGTGGAGAGGGTCTATTAATAGGGTTCAGTGACCATTACCATGTAAAGGGTTCCGATCCAAAATTTTTCTTTTTTTGACTTTTGGAGAAAAGATTAGACCAATCTTGAGGAGAGGGTCTATATCCAAAAGATTCAATGACCATTACCATGTAAAGGGTCACGATCTGACAAGTCACTTTGTTTTATTTTTTTCTTTTCTGACTTTTTGAAAAAACATATTAAACCAATACCAAGGAGAGGGTCTATATCGAAAAGAAAGAAATCAATGACCATTTCCTCGTAGAGGGCCTTGATGTAAATAAATCAATGACCATTGCAGCGTAGAGGGCCTCGATGTGACAAAGAAATCAATGACCATTGTCGCGCAGAGGGCCTTGATGTAAAGAAATCAATGATCAGTGTCTCGCAGAGGGTCTTGATTTTCAATGATTTTGTGGAGTATGATGAATGACATGATATGATGATGGATGACATGTTATGATTTTCTTTTTGAAACTATATGATATGCTTACATGGATGTGTGGATGCATGAGTGAAATTTGCTTTTTTTTTCATTTTTCATTTTTCCTTTATTTTAATTTGAGAGTAAGGAAAACTAGGCTTAGAGGCTAGAAAAAAAACTAGGCTTGAGGCCAGACAAAATTGGGTTTGGGGACTAGTTTGGAAATTGAGCTTGGGGCCTAGTGTGGAAATTGGGCTTGGAGGCCAGTGTGGGAACTAGTCTTAGGGACCAGATTGGAAACTAGGCTTAGGGTACATTGGTCATTCATATGAATGAAGAGGACCATAAATTTAAGAAACATCAAAGAAACAAATTGTATATTTTTTTTTTTAATTTTCTTCCTTCTAAAACGAAAGGATTCAATAATCATTCATATGAGTAAAGAGGGTTTTGATTGGAAAGGTGGAAACTATTTTATTCAAAAAGATGAATGACTTATGTATGCATGACTTGGTATGATGTATGAATTTTTCTTTTGCATTTTTTTGAAAACAAATTCGAATTGATTCTCATTTCATTGTTATTTCGAATTCATGAAATCATTCAACTTTGATATTTTTTTACTTTTTCAAATCATTTATTTGGTCTAATCAGTTTACTAACAAACATTTTTTTTATCATTTCTTTTGAAACACTATTTGAATTACATGCATGAAACTGACAAGGGCTTGAAAAGGTTTGGATGAGGTGATGAAGAATAACTAGAGAGTTTTCCCAATTTGAATTGGTCTCGGGGCATAAAATGTGTTTGGGCTTTCCCTATATATTGATGATGGTAAGAAGGAAATGATGGGGACTTTAAAGATTTGCCCCTAGTGTGAGAGCCTAGGATGGTCTTAGGGTACAAAAGCATGTTTGACTTTTCCCAATTAAGGAGATTGAAAAATGACGAGGTCTTCACAAGTTTCCCCTAATGTGATCACAGTCTTTCATGTAAATAAATGCCCCGATTCAGATTGAATGATAGGAATATATGAACTACAAACAAAGTGATTGCCCCAGTTTGAGTTTGTGATTGATAAAGATGGACTATTTTAAGGTTGGTCAAGGTTTAGGCTTAGAGCGAGGATATTGTAGGAGCAAAGATGGAGTTTCACGAAGAATGAAATGAAAGGGGACAACCCAAATTTAACTTAATTGTTTGATTTCCCATGCTAATTTTGAAGCTTTGGAAATATGTTACCCAAAAATAAACTGCCTCAGTGTTTAAAAGAAAATCTCTGAACACACTTTTTTAATATTTTTTTTTCTTTTTTTAGAACAAACCTCTTAGCAAATCAAAATTTTCCTCTAAATTAAAACCTTTGAAAGATAACAACCAATCTTTGATCTATATGGACTTTATTAGGCTTGTATCGTGGCCAAGGCTAGGGGTATGGAAGTAAATGATAGTAAAGGCCCAAACAAGTGATGTGAGGGTTTTTCAAACAAGGATCTTTGAATAATGTTTCATTCAGAATTTGTTTGACTTCTTCTTGTTCAACTTTTGCTTCTCTTTTTCTTTTCTTTTCTTGATATAACCATTTACTTTTTTTATATATTTTTGTATTGGTGAACTACCATTCGGATGAAACAAAAGCAAACATTATGTCAACCCTTAATGTGAGGGTGACCTTTGTTTAGGGTAATTTCAAAGAAATTTTTTGGAAGGCTCAAATTGGATAATTACTTTTGTTTTTCTTATAAAGAAACATGGCCACACAACATTTCAAATCATGGTTCTTTTTCTCAACAAAAACTTTAATTCAAAGGAAAATAATTTAGTTCATGTAACAGGATGTCCCTTGATTTGTTCTTTTTTTTCACTTTTTTTTGTCTTATTTTTTGCCTAGACTGTCCTTCAAAGTTATTAGTCTAGCGAACTTTTTTTCCTTTTTTGTTTTTTGTTTTTTCTTTTGTGTTCAGAGAGTTTCTTGAAATCATTTTAAGGTATGTGTCCCCTTTATAATGATCTTCCATTGAAATGAAAACAAGGTATAAGTGGAAGAGAGATCGATAGGGAAATAAATTTGAGCAATTTCATACATGCAAGATTAAATGGGTACTTCAAAAGAAATAATAATAATAAACAATATTTTATTTCATTATTAAATCCACTGATTTGATCAAAAAATGTTTAATTATTTTTTCATTTTTTATAAGATTCCAAGAATTTGGTGATGAGGAAAGTGGGAAACAATTTGAATTTATTTTAGTTCAACTCTTTTTTTGTTTTGTTTAAATTATGCATATGCTTATTATGTGTTGAAACTATGAACATGGTACAATGGATGACCCCAAAATGGGAATCCAATGCATATTTGTGTGCGTAGTGTGACACTTATTCACGTGATATGCTAATGAAATGTATGCTTATGCCTTAAAAGACATTTTTTTCTTTTTTTTCTATAATGTTGTGATTGTGATGAATTATTATTATATACAAGGAAATGTGAGGGTAAATGACGCAAATAGTCTCCCTTTTGTGCCTTAATTTAACATTGGTTTCACGCTTAAATTTCTAAGGCAAAGTATATGTGCTCAAAAGGATAGTTCCCTAATACCTAAAGATCAATGTAACTAGAGCTATGACCCACTTCATGGCATTTCCCACGACAGTTGGTAAACAACAAGAAGTGGGAGTACCAATGAAGTAAACAAACTCTAGTTGAGATTCTCACAATGACCACTTGGGAAGTACATCCATTGTGGCACTGCTACACAATCCCCTCTAATTCTAAACAACTCAGACCCGGATATAGGGTCCCACTCATGTAATGAACAAAATGCGTGTGTGAATGGAGAATTCAATGTATAGCCAAACCCCCAAACTAACCACCATTCCAAATACCAAAATAAAGAAGAATATACACATACAATTATTCTAAATATAAAAAAAGATAAAAATATTAGAAAAAAGGGAAGCAAAACTATTAAGAAAAACCACATCACTTTTGCACATCCAAACAAATGGCCAAACTCTCTAGCCTCCCCAGTGGAGTCGCCATCTGCCGCAACCGAAATCGCGATGGGACAATGAACCAAAAATAAAATTTGTAAAAACAGCGGATTAGAGTCGCCACCATAGTTTATTCTGAAAAACTATGGAAAAACCAAAAAGATAAGACAAGGTCTGCTAAAAAACTAGATTTTGGATCTGGAAATCGATTACGCGTGGGAAAGGTATTAGCACCCCACAACGTTCGTCCTAAGACTGTACCTTTAATTAAATATGTAAAAAGATGTAGTTTTCAAAATATTTAATTTTCCTCAAAAGTAAAAATAATAAAAGGATATACAAAAGAAACAAAAATAATTTTTTGGTTTGTTGGGCCTCACGAGGACTAATCCTCGCTCCTACTATCTCCATGTGAATGGAGAATCAAGGTTACGTAGTTCTTTACAAAACAACTATTAGGAAAATGATTTGAATTTTTTGATATTTTTTAAAACCTTTTTATTTAAATTTTTCGTATTTTGAATTATTTTAAAAATGGTGTCACGCGATGCGAGTGGCCGGACACTTGAAATAAATTCTTTTTTTTATTTTTATTTTTTTCATTTTTTTATCATTTATAAATTTTTAATAATTTTTTAAATTTATTTAAATGTGGATGTAGATGTCATTGTGACGTGAGCAATAAGATAGATATCAAAAAATAAACAAAGAAAACCTTTTTTTTTATTTTTTGATCATCTATATATATATATATATATATATTAGAAAAAAACAAAAGTTATATTGGATGTCATGCAACGCGAGCGGTTGGGCAAACACTAAAGAAAGAGGAAAAATATTTATTTATGATTAAAAAAATGAAAATTGGAAAAACTAAATCAAAAGATGAATGAACTGAGAGTGACGTACCTTCAAAAATTTTCAATATCTCCTCACCTTTTCTCTTTTCTTTTTTTTTTGCATCTTTTTCTAATATTTTTGTGTTTGTTTTTCCAATAGAGGTAAAAATGAGAGGTATCTATGTGGGTGGTAATGAGAGAAAGAGAGAGTGTAGAGAATGTTTTCTTCTCTCTTTTTTACCTCCTTAAATATGTTTTTTTTAAAGAGAGATAAAGAAAAGGTGTGTATGTGGGACTGGTGATGGGAAAGAATGAGAGAAGTGTATAAATTATTTTTTTTGTCCCTTTTTCATATGACAAAGTGCGTATTTATACTCACACCTTGCAATATCAATGCAATCTCAGCCTTAATTGTAATGAACAATATAGGAAGGAATTGGTCATGATAGCAACATATTATAGGATCAAATCGTAGCAAATCAGAGCACAAAATCAATCAAGATCGGTAATATTGATTCTAACCATTAACAAATCAGAGCACAAAATCAATCCAATTAGTAGTATTGATTTTTATCATTTGAAGAGATATTGCTTCTAATGATCATAATCATATCACTAATTTCTCTATCAGGAACAAAGGGTATAAAATATTTGAGTTGTTGGGCTCATGAAAATGAGTGTGATAATTAATAATAAATTAGGCTCTTCCTTCTTTTTTTCCTTTTTTTTTCTTTTTTTCATCTCTTTTTTTTTCTAAAATTAAATTTTGAAAAATCTTTGAAGAAAATTTTGTTTCACATTTTTTTTATTTTTATTTTTTTTTTGAAAATAAATTTATTCACCCGGACGAAATTAGGTGTTGACAGTAAGATATAACTAGATTGAATTATTTGAAGTAGATACTGAATATGAACATTTGTTATTGAAATGTTTTTTGTCTATTACGGATATCGACATTCGGTTTGTTGATGTGTGTCACGGATGTTGACTTCCGACACATTTGATTATTGTTTCTTATAGAATTCCACATCCAGTACTGTGCCATTTTTTACGGATGTCATTTTCAAAAAAATTTGATCTATTACGGATGTCGACATTTGGTTTGTACTCGTGATATACGAATGTTGACTTTCGTCGTTGTTTGTGGGCTACAAATGTCAATATGTTTGTTCACTAAGAAAGAGCCCCACCGAACAACTATGGTCGAGCCACATCACATCTCATGGTGGTGCAGCTCTACAACATCGCTAGGTTCCACGACGCCAATGCCTCTACACTGGATGCCTTCATCGACGTCGCAATCTACTTCGTCCTCTATGTTGGGTTCCATGTGTCGCTCCAGTTGTTAAGGTTTCAATATTGGATGGGGATAATGTTGGTGACAGGAATCGTGCTTTGGTGTTGGAGGCGTTTGCTCGCCAATTGAGATGCTTGGGAATGAAGGGTTAGGTGGTGATGAAGATGATGAGTTAGGGAGAGAGAAAGAATTGAGCTTCATGTTGTGGATCGAAAATTAAGGGTTTGTGATGCTTTGGTAAAGACTTTGTGACTTTGTAGAATCATTCTTAACATGTTTTTAAGAACAGTTGAATTTGTTTCTTTTCTTGATAGTGTAGTACACTGAGTTGATATAATCATGGTAATAAAGATTACAAATTAAATTGTACACTCGTAGAAGAATCACATTGACTCAAACAAACGCACAAGTTTAGGTTAATAAAAAATAATTCAATTTTACGATTTTTAAATAATTTAATCATTTATTTGAAATATATGAAGAAAAAAGTTATTTAAAAGTACTGGATATACACATCCGTTACAAGTGGACATTCGTACTGTAACATTTTTTTTTTGTAATTATTAATTTTTGTAATTATTCTTAATTTATTTCTTATTTTTATAATTTTATTTTAATTATTTACTTCTTTTAACAATAGGCTAAATAACTTTTAAGGTTTGTAAATTAATTTAATGGTTTTCTTAAAGGGAAATGAAAAAGAAATATAATTTAAATTTAAATATAATTTTAGTTATTTAAATTTTTTAGTAAATAGGGTAAATGACTTTTAAGGTTTTTAAATTAATTTAATAATTTTTTTAATATTTTAAATATTTAAATCCGTTATGTAACATTTTTTATTTATTTTATGTATTACTAGCATACATAGGTGCTGTCGTGTCTATAAATACGTACTTTTAAATATAATTATATTATATTAGTAGGTGATGAGAATGTAATGTTATTAAGTTAATATATAAAATAAAATTCTATTTATTAAAAATAGTGAAATATATACAAAAATATGAGAGAATAACTGTTGATAAATAGAGAAAAAGAGAAGAGCAGAGATAAACGATTTTATAAAAAAAATTTGTTAAAGTAATGGTAAATTTTCAAAAATTTAATAAATAATTATATTTTAAAGAGTAAAATTGGTATTTTGAAATGTGGACAGAAAAGAGAGAATCCTCTTTATATATTGTTATAGATAATTATTTGTTTTATTATTTATTTATAATTTAGTTATTATTTTTATAATATTATTTTAATTATTTAAATTTGTTAGTAAATAGGCAAGGTTTTCAAAGATTTTTTATTTAAGTTAATAGTTTTTTCATGAAAATAAAAATTAAACAAAATATCGGATTTGGACATCCTGTACAAATAGTAACCGGATGTCGACATCAGTTAAGTTAAATTTTAATTTTTCTTAAGTAATGTGTAATGATATTTAATATTTTTTTATGATATAAATTATTAAATTGAAGCTCTAACACCTTACCTCATACGAACCTGTTTTTGTAATATACTAAACCCACTAATGTTTATCCACTATTTCCCCATACCTCTAGATAGTAAATTACAAAAACCATTTAGTTATAACAAAAATAATAATTGAATTCGAAACCCACAGTAGTTAGGTGAAGGTGGCCAATAGCCATTGCTTGAAGATGCCAACAAGATTAAAATAGCAAAAAGAAACAGAGCCATGAAGAAAAGCTAGTTAAAGTGTTAGCAGAAAGGAGAATGATGTTGTTTTGTATAAATAAAGGGTGTGAGAGAAATCCAAATGTGGAGATCCGGTTGTAAACAAAAAAGATTTAAAAGCATCAGAACGAATGTGGAGACCCGGTTGAGAAAAAAATATTGGATGTCGACATTCATAGAACAAAACATCATATGTCGACATCTGTAGATGAAAAAAAATCAACTGGATGTCAACATCCGTTAAATAAAATAAGGAACTGGATGTTGACATCCATAAAAGCAAAAACACTTGGAGGTGAGATCAATTAGTGTGGTTTAAATAAGAGAGAGAAAAAATATATTTACCAAGAGACAAATCGGGAATTTAAAAAATATTTGGGTTTGGCCCCCCAAGTAATGAGGATCTCCAAACCTCTATGCTTCCTTCACCACGTATTGATCAAATTTTCTAACGTTTTTTACTTTGGGTTTGGCCATTCTAGAAGGTCAATTTTTCCTGCAATATCATTTTCTTCTTGCACTCCATCATTTTAATTAATTCCAGTTTTATCCTTGATACTTTTATTTGTAAATTGTCTTAAACGAAGGAGACACATTGAAGAACAAAGGATTGGTGTTGTTGGAGAAGGTTCTTTAACACATTTATTGGTATGTTTTGACATTGTTGAGTTGTTGGAAGAGTAATGCTAGTCATTTGAAGGAGATATACCCACGAAGATAATAACCATGGGGTGTGTTTTTTGGTGTGGGTTGAAATAATACGGTGAATAATGAATGGCTTACCGAAAATCGTTTCAAAAATATAGTAACGAAAAATGTTATTCATAATAGATGTGGAGGTGAGGACATTATTCCGAAAAGATATTTCCAAAGTAAAAAATAATTTTCCAGAAAAATAAATCCATAATTGGTTAATGAATATTCCTTAGATTCGTAATACTAATATTGTATTCCTCTAGAAAGTTACTTCCGTGATTGGCTTGAGGTGTTTTCTAGAAAGGTGCATACTGAATAAAAAAGTGACTTTTGAACAGTCCTTTTACGAATGTGGAAAATGAGTGTTCTAGAAAAAAAAATCTTACTGTGATTTTATGCTTTTATATTTGACTTTTCAAAAGTCACTTTTACAATTCCAAATTTTTGTTTATGGAAAAAAAATAATTAGTTCTAAAATATGATTTTGGAAAACATCATAATAATGGTTTTTATTTTTATTTTTAGTTTTAATTTATTTAAGATGGGGATATTTAATGATGTTGAGATGTGTGTTGTTGAGTTTGATTTTGATATGAAGAGTAATGAATTGGGTTATGAATATATCTCAAAGGTTGCACTAATGTCTTTACAACTATAATGTTATTGAATTTCGGTCATGGTAGAAGCCAATAGCAGTTTCCCAACCTGTCGCCACAATAAGGCAGGGGCGACTAAGATTTTTCTTAGCAGCCCACGGTGATTGCTTTTTGCATGGTAGGTAGCAGAACAATCATGGTCGAAAAATAGGAATGGAAAAAGAAGCCAAAAACTTGGAGCAAAAGAGAAGAGATGAAATGGGCAGATGGAAGAGGCATGACAACGACGACGTGGGAGAAAGAAGGATAACCATCAACCGTAATTGTATCCTTTGTTTTTTTAGTCTTTAAACAATTGGGCCCACTTCTTTATTTAATCTAACCTAATGTGCCAAATTTATTCACTCTTATTCCTTAACCTTCTTTTACCCTACGTTATTGGATCCACCAACAGTAAAAGTTCCTTTAACCTAAATCAATCACCAACGTTATTCTATCCCTATGTTACTACATCAATTGATGTCACTGCCAACCACTACTGTCGCTAACCACCATCACTGCTAGCTACCACCATTGTCTGCCATTGCTGATTTGGATACTTCAAGAACATCTCATAAAAGTGACATAGGTTGGAAACATTGTCATCTGATGGATGAATCAAATTTAAATACAGTCGTTTGCAATTATTGTGGGCAAGTTACGAAAGGAGGAGTTACTAGAGCAAAAGAATATTTAATGGCAAACAAGGGCGATGTTGCTGCTTGCACCAAGACTCCGAAAAATGTGAGAGAAGAACTTTGGAAATTATATAAAGAAAAAAAAGACAGCTCCTCCGTCAATCCTAGATATAATATAATCAATGATAACCATAAGAAAGAAGATAAAGTTGAAATCTCCATGGCTAGAAAAGACAGAGGGAGAAATAACGGTGGAAGAAAAGGACCAATGGATATGTTCTGTAAAAATCTAGTTGTTGAAATAGAGAAGCAAAAAAAAAAGGGAAAAACTAAGGCAAACTAATATTAAAGAGGCATGCGATAGAAATTTAAAGGCCTCGGTTATCAATATATTGTTCGATTTGGTATAAAGCAGGCTTGTCATTCAACCTTGTGAGGTTGAAAAGTTTTCAACATATGATTGATGTCATAGGTGCTTATGAACCTAATTTACCCGCTCCTACTTATCATGACATCAGAGTTCAACTTCTCAACAAGGAAGTTGAGTACACTAAAAAGTTGTTAAAGGATCATAAATTGCAGTAGAGCAAACATGGTTGTTCTATTATGTCATATGAATGAACTGATCGAAAGCAATAATGCTTGATTAACTTTTTGGTGAGCTCCCCTATAGGGACAATGTTTCTCAAGTCCATTAATGGTTCTAACTTTGTGAAGACAGGAGAAAAAATATTTGAGATGCTTGATTCCCTTATGGAGGAAATTTGATAAGAAAATGATATGTTGGTTGGTAAGTTGTTATAAGAGAAAAGACCCTATCTCTATGAGACTCCTTATGTTGTCCATTTTATAGATTTGATGCTTGAAGACATTGGAAAGCTTCATTTGATAAAGAAGACAATTCTAACAAGAGTTAGTCTTGTTGGCTTTATCTATAGCCATTCTAGTAGCTCAAGTTTCTTGAGACAATTTACAAATAAGAGGGAATTAGTAAGACATGTTGTTTCAAGGTTTGCTACCTCTTATTTATCATTACAAAGATTGCATTAAGAGGAGGGAAATTTTAGAAAGATGTTCACTTTCGATGAATGGAGCAATAACAAACTATCTAGGGAAACCAAGGGGAGAGAGGCTACAAAAATTAATTCTTATGCCTTCATTTTGGAATCAAGTAGTTTTTACTCTTAAAGTCATCACTCCTTTTGTTCATGTGCTTCATCTATTGGATGTGGAAAGAAAAAAACTATGGGTTATATATATGAAGCAATAGAGAAGCCAAGGAAACAATAATGAAGTCATTCAACAATAATGAAAGTAAATACTATTATCTATTTACAATTATTGATAATAGATGGACATGTCAACTTCGTCACTTTTTAAAACCAGAGTTCTTTTATTCCAACCCAAACATGGAATATGATTTGAAAGTTATAAATGGGTTATATGATTGCATTAGGAGGTTGGTGTTGGCACAAGCAAGCTTGAAGTAAAGATTTGATAAAGCCAAGTGCATGGAGATCATATGTGGTTGATGAATATTCATGAAGATCCACTTGAAGATTATGTTTCAATTGTATTAAATTGGTAAATGATGTGTTAAATGTAATGAGTACATGTTATATCATGTTGGTAGGCTATATGACATAGGTTAGATGTCTTGTTAGTGTTAGTGTGTCCTTTTTATTCTGTTAAAATGGGTTTTAATAGGTTAAAAGGCTTGTTGTATATAGTTTATGTTATGAATGTATTCAATCAATTGGTTTTTTTTTCAATCGACTGATTTCACTTAAAGTCAAGTGAAATCAAGTGATTGTATGGAAAATTCAACTGATTGATTTCACTTAAATCAGACTATATAAGTTGTGTTTTCGAGAGCAGAGGCACGATTATGAGTTTTTTAGCGCGAAAACTTATTATTCATCACTCGAAAACTCTTTCTCTCTGCATTACACAACTGCAAGGTGAAGATTGAAGATCTTGGTTGATCTTGGAGACATTTTGGCTTGGGATTAACTTGAAGAACTCGTGCATGGTTGGCTAGGGAGAGCCACCATCAGGTTTTGTAGTTCTTGTGCCTTTGGTTGTTTCCCTAATGTGATTTTAGGTCTGTAATTGTGATTCTTGCAGGGTGTTAAGCTAGATTTTTTTATGACTCAAAAATCTTGTGTGTTTCTTTGTTCAAAAGTGTAATCTTGGTGTGTGTGATTTGTAAAACTTTTGAATATAGTGGAAACTAGACTCAAGTTATCTTGGTAAAACGAATGTAGCTTTGTGATTGAGTGAACCGGTATAAAAACAATTGTTCCATTCTCTTCTCTTCATCTCATTCACTTTAAATCACTTTAAAAATTCGAGAAAACCAAGTAAATCATTCTTTGTTGAGTTTTAATACGTTTATGCGTAATCTGATGATGCATAGATGTTAAGAATATTGATTGGAACAAGTCTTGTGTGTAAAAGTTTGTTGTTTGAGTTAAATATGTGAATTTTGCATTCTGTATAAATTCCCAGGATTTTAGCCAATTGATTTGAAATTTTAATCAACTGTTTCATAGGCTAAAGAACAAATTAGTCTGTTATTTTAGTTTTTGATCGATTGAAAGTGTATTGTTCTACAGTTTTTGCTTTTGAATTTCATGGTCTATTTGATTCAATCAAAAGGGGTTTTAAGCTTTCAAAAAACTTTTAAATAGCCAATTCAACCCCCCTTCTTGGCTTAAAACAACATTTCAAACTAACAATTGGTATCTAGAGCAAGGTTCTTGAAAGGTATTCAAGTTTGATAAAAAATCTTTTTAAATGGTAGAAAACAAACTTTTTTTTGCTTAAGGTGCCTCTATTCATAGGCCACCTATGTTTGGTGGTATAAACTATCAATTTTGTAAAATAAGAATGCAAATTTTCATTGAATCAATAGACAAAGGGATTTGGGATGCAATTGTTAATCGACCATACACTCCTAAATGTCTTGTTGAAAATAAGCAGGTGGACAAGCCCTGGACTAAATGGACAAAGAAAGAAAGGAGAAAAGCTCAATATGATTGCAATGCAAAGAATATCCTCACGTTGTAACACCCTAGGTGGATATTACTTGATAAATCAATTAAATATAAATTATGGAATTAAAATAATATATAGAAAGTTCCCCAAGTGCGGGAAAAATTTAAATCTTGAATCGCGGAAGTTCAAATACACTTAATCATCCTTATTACAAATCCATATTAAAGAAAAACATAATAAAGGCTTATTACAAAATATTTGTAAACAAAGCATAAAGTAGATCTCCCATAGTTTGCCTATCTCCGGCTCTATGCATCGTCATTCTCACCTGGATTCACATATGCTCCCTTGTGAAAAGTCACACGATCATTGCCAAACATAAACAGAGAGGGTGAGCTGAGAAAGAAAAACAATCATATTTCATAATTCATTAAAATTAACACCCATCCAAATTATCTTAGCCAATTATTATTTCGTTGACTCCATTATACCATTTCACCCCAATCTCATAACCTATATAAGAAAGATCCATACATAACCTTGGTCTTTAGGGATTCTCATGCTTCCACAAACCTACCCACCTGTGATCTAACTCTACGGACTTCCCCGCCCATAGTCCAACTCT
>Ga0209389_1002892_pt1 | contig 13462 bp, 5 predicted proteins | sample CowpearedBW_FD_187526 | JGI IMG/M metagenome (GOLD analysis project Ga0209389, IMG submission 187526) | Root nodule microbial communities of legume samples collected from California, USA - Cow pea red BW (SPAdes) (version 2) | ecosystem: Host-associated > Plants > Roots > Nodule | place: USA... | reverse complement strand
TACATGTCAGTACTAAATGCCATAAAGGCTCCCACCACCCGCCTTTAGTAATTAATTAATTATTTATTTAATTAAATTTCACGGGTCTTACACACGATCCGATAGGTGATGGTGCACAATTTCTCCCAATCGGATGAAGCCATAGAATAGAGTGATGTTGATAAGAGGACGAGTAACCTGATGTGCTATGTAGGGGTTCCACACTACCCCATCGTACGTTAGTGCATCCAATTGTGCCCTGACTTAAGTAAAGTACAATTCAGTCTCAGTGTCACATAACGCGTCACCCGAGGTCTCTGTTCATCATAATTGTCTAGTACTTGCTTCCTTCCCAATCCTGAGAAGTGCTCATATATCCAACTTTACAAACAAATGCAAAGATTTTTCAATAGTGAAACAAAAAACATGACCAAAGTAAAAATCATGTTTGAAAAATAATTTTGTACCTGTAAAAGAGTAAAATATCTAGCTAATTGCTTGGTGTGGGCAAGGCTGACATCTCTAAGCTACTCATAAAGATGTGCCAGTGCAGTAGCTCCCCATGCAAACCTTCCACAAGACTGCAGATCTGACAACATATTAAGGTAGGAGACGCTGAGAAGCGCTCTTATTCACAAAGATGGTGCAGCCAACAAGATGCAGCAGATACGCCCGTGCCGCAAACTGCCACTATTGATTCTCATAACACTCAGTGTAGACGTTTGTCAACCAACTGAGTCTTACATGGGGATCGCGATAATGTGTCAACTCAGATGACGCCTTCGTCTGTTCAACACCTAAAAGATCAATCACACACTCAAGAGCAACATCGTAGTCTAATGCTTCGCTGCTAAAAAGCTCTCTAACTATAGGCAAATGGAGAAGGACAAAGACGTTGTCTAATGTCACGCTCATCTCTTTCCAAAGGAAGATGAAAGTTGCTGGTCTCTTTGTGCCACCTCTCAACAAAAGCTAGTATGAAATCCTTATCAAGATATTCATATATTATATCACATAGTGGCATCAACCCCGAATTTTGAACAAATGGCTCAACAACTGCATGACAAACTCCAAATCTTTTCAATTTCTTGCCATGGGACACTAACTTCATGTCCGTCCACTCTGTAACATCCTAGTTAAGGCGTCACACACTCGGTCCTAATAAAAACTATTACACAAATATTTTAAATTCATCCACCAATTTCAACAAACAAATTATTAAAGTACAATACTAATGTGGCCATCCCAAATAGCACATGCGAAATGATCAGCTAATCCAGTCAATAAAGACGTATCCTCGGGCCCTCTAGAAAATCCTCCTAAAACATCGTGGTCCTGGTCCGTAACAACCTCCTCATGGTGAATTACATTTTCTTACTGCTCATGAATATCAGCAGGAGCTGGTGATGATGGACCAACTTCTCCATGACTAGTTGATGAACCAACTTTCCCATGAGATGATGGGTCACTCTCTCTATGATGACACTTACCTCTTCTACGAATAGATGCAGTAGGTCTCTGCCTAGGCTCCTGCTCAAAGCCTCAGCATGTGAAGAACTTGAGCCACCACGAGGTACAAATGCTCCTCTTATCCTAGTCATGTCTATAATTAACAAATTTAAAAATATATTAAAATTCTAATTAATTAAAAAATAAAATTATTCGAATAATATAACTAATTAAAATTATACAAAAATTATAAATAATTATAATTATAATTTTTCAAAATTATAATTAATTATAATTATTATTATTCAAAATTATAATTTATTATTATTATTATTCAAAATTATAATTTATTATTATTATTATTCAAAATTATAATTAATTATAAATAAAATTTAATTTAATTAAAATTTAAACTAATTTAAAATAAATTTATTCAAAATTATAATTATTTAAAATTATATTTACTCAACAATAGAATTAGTTAAAATTAAAATTATTCAAAATAGTAAATAATTAAAATTTTCATTATTCTAAATTATAATTAATTTAAATTATAATTAATTAATATTAAAACTTATTTACATTAAAATTAAGTAAAAAAAATTACAACGTAACCTAGAAAAATTACATAACAACAATGATAAAATAATAAATATTAAAAAAATTATATTGAAAAAAAAAACAACCAAAAGTCGATATCCAAAATTAAATATTTTCAGAAGTCGACATCTGGTGAGTTAAGTTAATGTTGTCGAATATCATTCACTGGAAGTCACCCACATGTTTACTGAAGTCGATTTTCGGTGATATTTTCCGCACACCTACGGAAGTCCACTTTCAAGCTCAACACTTATGGAAGTCACCCATCTTTTACAGAAGTCACTAATCTCTTACGGAAATCACTCATCTCTTGGGGAAGTCACATCTAATTACGAAAGTCACTTTCAACTATGGAAGTCACCACCTACGGAAGTCACCAACTACGAAAGTCACCACTATAGAAGTCAGTTTTAATTACAAAAGTCAACTTCCGGTTGTGCCATTTTCATGTTGTTCATAGTGGTCTACAGAAGTCCACTTCCGAAACTTATCTTTGTTTATGGAAGTTCACTTCCGTCATTTTGTGGCTTATGGAAGTCGACTTCCAGAATTAAATCACTTGCGAAAGTCGACTTCATGTTTGGGGTTTACGTTTTAGGCATTGATACTCACAGATCTATACTCCAATCAACTAAATGATGCTTATACCTATAGATGCATGGCAAACACGACAACAATAACACAAAAAATGAAAAACTACGAAGGGATATCATTACTTGTGCTAATATAGAGGAACGACGAAGGTAAGAGGGACCCCAGAGAAAAAAACAGTGAGGAGTGTGGCTTGAGGGGCGAGCTTAGATAGTGAGGAAAGTGAGGCAGGGAGTTTGAGGGTAAGGTGAGGATGGACGCTAGGTGTAGGTTAAAAGAAAGTGAGGAAGTAATTTTCATTAAATAAGAGAGAGAAGTGAGAAAAGTGATTAATTTAAAATTTCAAACTAGTCAAAGGGAAATTTTGGATTTTAAAAAAAATTTGGAGGTGTAGAAGAAATATTAAGGGTGCAGGAAGACAACCCTGAACCATAATTGCCTCTTCTTTTTATCACAAACCCTAATTCTCTATTTCTCATTCTCAAGTGTCGTCACAGGAAGAATGTGGGAGCCAGAATCTCGACCTCATCTCATGCGGCCACTCCCTTGCAGCCACCTCTTTCCTTTCCAAGTGAAGTCTTTGCAGGCAACATGTGCTACTTTTGGAAGTCCCTCCGATGGTGCTGCCACTGCGAAGGCCTCTTTTCGAACGCATGCCTCAACCCTCTTCATCTTCAATGATCTCATATTCTCAAATGATGCCTCACGCCTTCAACACTGATGCCTTCGAGATGCGACTAAAAGTACCGTCGACTAGCCCCGCCAACGTCATTTTCGGCTCACCCTTGAGAGAAGGTTTGTTCCTTAATTGGTTTCTGTCTACGGCGAAGATCCACCACGTCATTGCTTCGTTCTCTGTTCGAAACTTGGAGTTGGGAAGATGAATGTTCTGTTTGAAACTTGGTTTTTGGAAGATGAACGTCCTATGTTTTTTGTTTTTTTTTCTAGATCTATGATATGTGTGTAAATGGTGTTGGAGAAAACTCATATTTTTTGTTCTAAATTGTTTGTGCTGGTGATATTTTTTTGAAAAAGAATGGTGGTTTGTGCAAGTGATTTTATTTTTGATTTGTTTGTGATCTTGTCTGGTTATAGGTGCATCGAAAGTTGACATCATTAGTTAGAAGTGGGAAGGTTTTCATGGTTGTTTTTGTGTTTTATTAAGGTCCAAACATCTCAGACATGTCCTCAACCATCATCATCAATGTCATCTTTTATTATAATTTTCATTTCAATTATTTTCTTTTGTTTGTAATTACCATTGTAAGGTTTTTGTTCTTGATTTGTTTAAATAAATTATTTAAATACATTATAAATTTTATAGGTGTAATTAAAGCATTCAAAATACTAAAAATCCAATAGAAGTCGGTATCTGAATGATATAATAAAATTTGAATTCGAAGAAAAAAAATAATCAGTTCTGAAACAAATAAAAAAAATCAATTAATAATTCATGCCTACCGACGGATATTATTGAAGGAATTTTTTATGGGTAATTATTGACGGAAATTATCGATGAATATTTTTGTCAGTAATTACCGACGATTAAATAATTCATCGGTAAAATTTATTGATGAAAGTATTATTGACAGCCAAAATTCGTCGGTAATCTGTCAGTAATTTTGATTTATCGATGAAGTTTAAGCATTACTGAGGATTATGACCGTCGATAAAACCAATTTTTCTTGTCGTGAATTATTTTGCCTGAGTCTTACACTTCTAAACTTGCATCTTCATTTGCTCCCACCAGAATGACGATCATCGCAAAAGAAGAACACAACACAAGACCACAAAGTGGAAGGGTAAGCTAGTTTACAAAAGATTTGTCCTAAGATCATTTAAATCATATTAATTATAATTCATACATGGACAACTACAATTAATTCACATAATTGCTCACAAATAATTGACACTAAACTCAATTATCTGGATACATGCATTTGGAATCGAAATAACTAGAGACTTACACTTGTGATAGCCTCCACTGCTCTACCATTCTGCAGAGCCATTGTCAATGGGTTTCACCTTACAACACAAGGTTAATCCATGATCATTTAAGGCCAATATCCTGCCTTAGACTAGGACCTCCTGCTACTCACCACATGAACCATTCTACTCTATTTGAGCATGAACAATCATTAGAGTTTCAGGCAGGTGCGGCTCAAGAGTTTGGAAGGCCTAAAGCAAACTTAAAAAATTAGGCCTTTTATTTAAAATTTATTTTTCTAACTTTTTTATGCAAAATTATTTATTAAATTGTCATAATTAATTTTATTTAATATTTCTTTTTCAATAAATAATAGAGCTAATTCATCTAATCTTTCTTAGGATATTGTTGATCTTAAATAAGTTTTTATTATCTTTAGTTTTGAGAAACTCTTTTTGGTTGAAGCAACTGACACGAGAATTGTTAACATTATCCTATCACTAACTACTCCTATTTCTCTATTATTGTTTTCACTTATATTTAAATTGTTATTACCTTGTTCATTCAAAGAGCACCCACCTATATTTTGTAATTCATTTTTCTTATATATTTTTATAATTTTATTCATAGCTCCTTTTTGGTGATGCAATTAATGCCTCAATTCTTCTCTATTTTTGGATTTCTGAATAACCTGATTCAATTTTTCTAGTTGACATATCTATATATTTTTATATGAAATAAAAATTATAATATATAAAATACTACTAAAGATAAGTATATAAAACAAATGAATTAAAACAATAAAACCTGGTTTTGGTAGTCAGGGAAGTAAACTTGATAGTACACTTGTAGTATCTTGAAGTTTTCTCCTTCTCAAGTCTCAACTATTTCACACACCTGCGGTGTTTATTTTAAGATTAATCATTAATAAAAATAATTCAAAACAATTATTGTTCTTCGATAATAACCAGGCAAGATATATGAAAAAAAAATTATTGAAATACGTAAATCGAAAAGTACCGAAAAACAAAATTGTGCAGAAGAAACACATTTCTAATTTTAACACAAATCTGAAACAAAATAAAAATAACATCAACACAAATAGAAAAAAAAATATACTAACCAAAAATGAGGATGAAAATATTGGTACACAAGGACAACATGAGATTCAAGATCAAGAGATTCAAGGAATGTAATATGCTAAAACCCTAAAAAAATGACTCTTGGAAGAGAAGAAAGTAAGGAGAGGCAAGAGAGGTCACAGAGAGATAAAAGAAGAAAATAGAATACATATTGATTATAAGAGAATAAAGATATCGTTAATCATTCTCCTTTTCATAAAAAAAACTATAATTTATTTAAAAACGTTTTAACTCATTAATTATCATTTTTAATACCAATAAAAATTATCAGACAATAATAATTTAATTAAATTTTATTTTCAAACCTAAACTTATAATTAATTTAATAGAACTATATTAATAATAAAATATTTTTTTGGAGTCTTTTTTTTCTTAAATATAATTTTATAATTAATTTAATAAAGGTATATTAGTACTAAAAAATATTTTTGAGGCCTTTTTTCTTAAACATAATTTTATATTTAATTTAATACAAAAATATTAGTAGTAATTTTTTTAGGCCTTATTTTGCTGGAGCCCTAAAGCGAGTGCTTTACTCGCTTTACCCTTGAGCCGGCCTTGGTTTAAGGATGTCACCTTACTCATACAATGCTTGTGTGTGTGTGTGTGTGTGTGTGTGTATATATATATATATATATATATATATATATATATATATATATTCACAAACCCATTATCATCATAGTTTCACAACAATACTTTCATAATCATATATATCCTTAATCATATTTTCATATTCACATATCAATAATTTCATCTAAATTCCAAATATCAAACAATCACGAATTTTGCAACAACATGCCCGGTCAAGTCTAAAAAATACCACATCATTCATGCATAACTTCATACATCATATTTTTAAAATTTACTCAGTCAATCACATGTTAAAAATATGGAATTAAAATTCTGCAGCATTCTTGCTTGAGCTAAAAATTCTCACTTGAGCGATAGGGGCTCTCTCTTAGCTAGAAATTCTCACTTGAGCGAAATGGGCTCTCACTTAAGCTAGAAATTCTCGCTTAAGCTAAAACTCGAACAGAGAGCAAAGTGAAATTTTGGTTATTTTCACTTAAGCTAGATTTCTCTCGCTTGAGCAAGAAGGCTCTCACTTAAACTAATAATGACTATACATCCTAACCTCATCAAATAATATACATATAATATTTACATGAAAACTCATAAAATATCTAACATCATCTTCTATAACACCGAAAAGAAACGAAGTCCACTGCTCACGAACTTCCTTAATTCTTGCTCTAATGGATACGCATCACCAAAAATCTACATAATGAACTACAACTTCTTTTTAGAGGCGATTTTTGTTCCCTTCAACCTCGAATAAGCCTTAACCACTATGTAAAAGTTAATGTACATTGAAATTGTGTCATGTATGGAACTTAGTAAAATTAAATTGGGTTCAGTATGTTTTTAGTCCCTGAACTTTGAGTCAAAATTAAAATTCGTCCTTGTCTAAAACTTCAATACATTTTGGTCCTTATACTTTAGAAATGAATGAATATAGTCCTTTTAACCCAATTACGTTAACTTTTATTTGACGTGTCGAACATATTTCATGTTAGTATTGAAGTTGCTTACACTATTTGAAACATTCTTGGTTCAATATATGCTGGAAAATGCATTCAACACTTCAAAAAAAGGTAACGTAATTGGGTTAAAAGGACTATATTCATTCATTTTTAAAGTTTAGGGACCAAAATGTCTCGAACTTTCGAACAAGGATGAACTTCAATTGTGGGTCAAAGTTCAAGAACTGAAAACATACTTAACCAAATTAAATTACAACATAATAAAAACAACTTATGGTTGTAGTGAACTTTTAATTGCCAAAGTTTTCGGTGACTTATGTAATGAACACAAGAGAACCATAAGAGACTGTTAATGAAGAATTACTAGCAATTGCCAGTGACCCTTGCAGATTCAAATAATATTATATACAATTAAGTTTTATATAAATATAATTTAATTTATAAAAGGCATACTTACTTTTGCATATAAGGTGCTAAGTACACTTCTTTTTTCCATTTTCAAATGCCTCTATTAAGTATTGATGCACCTTTTCAACTTTATTCCTAACAAATTGAATGGCAACAAGGTTAATAATTCCATATATGTCTTCCTCTAAGTTAATCTACGATGTAAATACCTTAAACATTGAAAAAAAATGTTAGAATAATGTATTGAATATATTCAAACTTAATAAAAGTAAAAAAAAGTTATAAAAATTTACTTAAAACAACCAAAGTTGAATTATTGATATACATAGCATATTAGTGCTAGAGAGAACTTCAAAATCATCCTTCTGACAAATAAAAAAGAGGAGGTTAGTGGTCCCTGTTTGTGACTTCACCAAGCATTTCTAACTGTACAGGTGTTAGGGAGGTAGTCATTGCCATTGCACCAAGTTGTTGTAAAATTGTCTGCTAAGGTGCTAATTCATTCATATCTTTCTCCCCTTGTGCTCCAAACTGCTATACATATTAAAAGACTTAAATAACATTGGTATACACCATTAAGAAATAGAAAATACATAATTAAAACAACCAAGGACAATTATCACATTTACAATTATTTTTGCTAATCTAACTGGCCAAAGGAAAAAATGTCCAGGGGCCTGCCTCACTATCTTAACGTCTTGAGTGGGCATAAGGAAGTGGCAGCGCCTGGCGCTGCGTGACCTGTGCCAGGCGATTTTTGCTACAATAGCACTGGGTTGCTGGCATTGTGTCCGTGATCTACAAGGCTTCTATGACACCTTAAAGTTCGGCTTACTGGTGTTCCTTGAGTTGTGGCTCAGAACGTATCCCTTGAGTTGAGCTCGGGATAGGGGTTAAGCATGTGGCATTCCTTGAGTTGTGGCTCGGAATGGCATCCCTCGAGTTGAGCTTGGGATGGCGGATGAACACGAGGAACTCTTGAGTTGAGCTCGGGTAGGCGAGTGTTACAGGTGAGAGTGTGTTGGTTGTGGCCAGTACGGCTGGGTCCAGATAGATTGCCCTCCTCAGTAATTGGCTGACGAGTTTGGTAATCTTGGGACGTTACGGACTATGTTCGTATTTGGGAACTCCACCTGATGTTACGGTGTGTGATTCGTAGCATGGTTTTCTGCACATGCTCTATCGGTTGTGGCCGATAGGTATGGCAGCAAGACACCTTGGGGTACTCACTAGAAGACGTAGAACATGATTAACATGGTTGTGGCCATGTGGTATGGAATCAAGGGAAGAAATTCCTTTGTGTGTTTGTGTGATATATATAAATGTGCTATATGCCTATATGTTTATTTTGTTAGCTCACCCTATCTGCTTGTGTTTGGCGATGATCGTGTACGCGATACACGGGAGCAGATGGTGTTGCGGGTGGATCTAGTGAGGCTTAGAGACGGAGCAGAGCTAGATTGGGATGGTTGTTTTGGAATAGTTGTAATAATTTACATTATTAAACTTGGATATTGTAATTAAGCTTTATAAAGTTTGGATTCAGTTTATTTTATGATTGAATAAAGTTTGAAATTTCCCGCAATTTTGGGAAATGGAATTATAATTAATGAGATTTTAATTTCTTATTTTATTTGATTATTTAAATTCGTAATATTCTGGTCGAGATGTTACATTGGGTGCAAAGAGTTTGAGTCCTTATGTTATTCCGGTGTTATTGGTTCCCAAAAGAAATGGCAAATGGCATATGTGTTGTGATTGTAGAGCCATCAACAACATCACCATCAAATATAGACATCCCATCCCAAGACTTGATGACATGTTGAATGAATTACATGGAGCAAATATTTTCTCTAAAATTGATCTTAAGAGTACCACAAAATTCGCATCCAAAAGGGTGATGAATGGAAAATCGTCTTTAAGACCAAATTTGGCCTTTATGAATGGTTGGTAAATGCCCTTTGGCCTCACCAATGCTCCGAGTACATTTATGCATCTTATGGATCATGTCTTGAGGGATTGTATTGGTAAGTTTGTTGTAGTTTATTTAATGATATCTTAGTGTATAGTAAGAGTCTTAGTGGTCATGTAGGTCATCTTAGGGATGTTCTTTCCATTCTAAAGAGTCAATCAACTTTTTGCAAACATAGATAAGTGTACCTATTCCTAAAAATGTTGGGGACATTCGTAGTTTTCATGGCCTTGCTAGCTTTCATAGAAGGTTCGTACCCAACTTTTCAACTTTAGCTTCACCCTTGAAAATTTTGACAAAACTTTTAAGTTAGAATGTGATGCTTCGAAAGTTGTAACAGGTGCTATGTTATTACAAGAAGGTTATCCCGTTGCTTACTTCAGTCAAAAATTAAATGGGCCTTTTCGTAATTATCCCACCTATGCAATTAGCTTTATGCACTTGTGAGGGCTCTTCATACTTAGGAACATAACCTTGTTTCTAAAGATTTTATTAAGCATGTCCTAAATGTGCTTCTATCTCTAAGATCCCAAATTTATGGATCAAGTGCCATGTGTCTAGTCACGCCTCCTTTGCTTACCACATGTGTTTAATGTGCAAGCCCAATTACCTAGACTTTGTAATTGGGCTTGAATTAACCCAATTGCAAAGCTAGATGCAATGTGCTTTTACAATTTATTTAGAAAGCAAGGTCTAAACAATTGGCGTAATTGAAAGCTACTCTAATGATCTAGAATAAGCCCATCATAACTTCATATCTTCTTTGGCCTAAGAGAATAACATCTAGAGTCCATGAAGCCCATTAAGCCCTTGAAGATCCATGCCCTCTTGTATCTTCCTTAGCATGCTTCTAGTGATTGGGCCTTTGATTGGGCCTATGGTTGGACCCAAGTCATCATTTCGATTCTAAGTCAGTCATTCTCCCCTTTTCAACATTATTGGAGGTGCATTGAGGGATCAACAACTGGAGACTCATTGTGTAACATTCTCAGGTCGTCTTTTGATCTACATGGATAGTAATGATATCTCCAGATGTGGATGAAACTTCATCACCAAATGTGGGGTTAATACAATTGCATTGAGCTTAATTAGGGAAGGTCTCCCTAGAAAAATGTTATAGGATGTATTAGCATCCACAACCAAAAGCCGAAGAGGCATTGTTTCTTCAGCCCTTCCTCTCCATACATAACATGTAGGTCAATATACCAATTGATTATTTATTCATCATACAGATGCATGTAGTTTTGCGACAACTCCAAGTTGTTAAATGTCTTCCAATATAAGATGTCAACTGATCTCCCTTGGTCAACTAGTGTTTTCCTGACTGCGAAGTTCTCAATTTCAATAGTGATGACCATTAGGTCATCCTACTCAGGATCTAGGGCCTTGAAGTCGACACCAGTAAAGGTGATAGAAGGCATCCTCTTCCTTGGAGACCTATATACAACGTTGATAGGCAATACCACTATTAGATGTCTTTTCTAGGCTAGAGCTAACGAACCTCCTCTAATAAATCCTTTCGAGGTGGTATTAATAGCCCCCCTTATTGGGGGTTTAGGCTTTGTGCACCTTTCCTCTTGTTGCATCAATGCTACTCTACTTTTTTAATCTCGTTCGCGATCTTTACGACCTATCTTCAATCATCAAACATTCTTTATTCACCTCGTGAACTCCCAACATAATCCCACCCTCTAAGATCTCTAGCGTAAATAAGTTCTTCAATATTGTCTTTGAGGGCTACACATTCATCGGTCATATGCTCGTAATTGTGGTGATATCGATAATGCTTCCTCATGTAAGCATTTTGAGGTGTTTGTGATGTCCTGGGAGCCACCAAAAATCAGCCTGAAACGCCTACTCCAAGATGCAAGATTTTGGAGCATTAAAAGGGGTATACCTCACAAACCTTGTAAACTTTGGATCTCTAGGCCGAAAACCTCTCATGTGTTGCTACATTATGCTCTGATGACTTCTTTTCTGCCAACATGGTCTTAACGCTCACCTTGTTTCTAAAGTCTTTCAACACTTCTAGCTGCATGAACTTTGCAGCCATTTACCTAAATTTATCCAAATCTGCAACTACGGTCATGCAAAAGTCATCTACAAAAGGTCTTGGTCCTAGAGTCATCACCATAGGATATAAGGACACCTTTGAAAGTTGTCTTGATAGAAAATATGAATATTCTGTCTTCGGATTTTCGTAGCCAATGCTTTTGTAGGTTGCAATCTTGAGAGAAACCAAGAACCATTATTTACAAACACAATGCAACACATCTAATATAACAAGTTTTGCATCTATGTGATGGGGTAAAAACACTATGGGAACAAAGGAACTAAGAGTCTAACTATATTGTATTGAAAGAGCTTAATAGTCATTCAACATCTTGTGAAGAGTATCATCGCCAAAAACAAACATTTACCAAATTGTGGTTGGTTTTCCTTGTTGAAAGGAGGGAAACCAAAGAGTGCCTTACTATATTGTGTTTATTTACTTATGCTATTGATTTTGTTGTATATGAGTTGGGGCAACCCAATTACCTCCATTAATATATTTGTTTTTGTTGATAAAAAAAGGCCACCTCGTGATTCAGGTTTCGGATGTTAAGGGCAACCTTCCCAAAGCGCTTCATAAAGGCGCGCAAAGACTCTTTTTCCTTGCCTTATCTTCACCAAAAATATAGAGGTGAGATGGTAAGGACTGCTCATTGCAAATTTTGTTCCGAAACATTCCACCAAAGTGATGAAGCAAGCTATAGGGAAATGAGGAAGACAGGTAAAACAATTCAAAGCTTCTCCTTTTAGAGAAGTAAGGAAAACCCTACACATGATAACATCATCCATGGTGTACAAGATGACTTAGGTGACTTAAATATTTATGTGCTTGTCGAGATCGGTGCTACCATCATATTGGTCTACAGTTAGAGACTTCCTGTTACTTGGTAGTGGGGTTTCCATGATGCCATCTACAAAGGGATGCCTATGACTCCCTCCGAACACAGTGGATTTATTTGTTGTGCCTCTAGCATGTAGAGTGTTGTTATAACCACTTTCTTTATAGTCTTGGGTACGTGAGGTGTGGTTTTCTGTGTTGGGGCGGTGTTTTGTTGCACTTTTTCTTATTCCACCTCTTCAACCTTTCTCTTTAACCTTTGCATTCTCTTGTCTCAATGCATCCATCTCCTTAACACTTCTCTTCTTGAACTCGGTGAAATCTCTCTAATCTCTAAAAGCATGGCCATTTCATTATAGTTATTGCTTACTTATCTTACAATTGTCATCTTGCTTCTTGTAAACACCATAAGGCTTTTCTTCATAGAGTATATCTAGGCCCCACGGTGGACTCCAAATGTTCTTGAAGGACCAAAAGCACATTACTAAGACTCCACAACAAGCTCTGCTCTTCATTCTTCAACCTTCAAGCTTAGATCCTTCCATGTTCAGGTATCTTTTCAAGCCGAGAGCGGGTGTGTTTGCAAAAGACACTTTGACGCTGAAGTTAGGGGTGTGTGTCAGATGACAATAAATGTTGTAATAAATAAACACATAATTAATTACCTCATGAACAATGTTATTTATATTAGATTTATGGACCCTTATCTGATTGGACGTGAACCACATAAACAATCACCATTATTAATTTGCTTAATGATATACTAATACATTTGAACTTTTAACCTTCTCTTAATCATAGTTGATCATTATTATTACAATATGACTAAGTCGATGTGATCTCGATCATTACAAAATGAGATGATATCAAATAGGTATTCATGATTGTTTGAGATGATCCTTGACAAATATAGACCGTAATCATCTCAATTACATGTGAATAGGGATAATCTCGCTC
>Ga0209389_1002888_pt1 | contig 13466 bp, 6 predicted proteins | sample CowpearedBW_FD_187526 | JGI IMG/M metagenome (GOLD analysis project Ga0209389, IMG submission 187526) | Root nodule microbial communities of legume samples collected from California, USA - Cow pea red BW (SPAdes) (version 2) | ecosystem: Host-associated > Plants > Roots > Nodule | place: USA... | reverse complement strand
TTGAGTTTTTTCCATATTAAAAAGTTTTGTTGTTGGTTGGTTTTTCTCTTTTTTGTTTTGTTCATCCCATTATTTTCATATTATTTATAATAGGAAAAATTGATCTATGTTTTGTTTTCGCTTATTATTTTTGTTATCTTCTTAACGATTATAATATCAAAACTTGGGTTAGAAGCTCTGGTACGTGCTCTGAAGATGGCAGGTAACAATAATGTTGGAAGTATGATTAGATTGGATTCTACAATCTTTTAATATGAAAATCTCATGTGAAAGATTTGTTATTTTGAGAAGACTTATATGATTTTATTGAGGAATAAGGTGTTAAACCAGTAGATCAATTTGAGATTGGAAGAAAATCAATTTATGTACATGTATCATGTAAGACTAACTTATCAGAAATTTTAGGAATTTTCGCGTTAACTAAAGATAAGATCAATTTATAGTATATAAGTGAGTGTAAACTTCATCTTACAATCTGATTCTGTAAGGTTGAGAGTTCACTTCTCAACATAAAAGCAAAGTCATAATATAATTTATCCTAACAAAATTTGTTGTTTGTTGAATCCATCGTGTTACAAATCTAAGTCTAAAATTATATAAAGATGAAAAAGGTAATTATCATATGAAAAACAAGACTCAAAATCTCATAACATTAAAAGAAAAATTTAAGTTAAAAATGATTTAGTATCACTAATAAAAAAAAGGTTGTTATTTGCAACATAATAACCATAATCGAATAATTAATATATCTTTCATTTAGAAAACAAGATTTAGTACAAACAACAAATGATTACTTGAAAAATCAAACCATGTATGTAACAAAGTAATCGATATATTAAGAGATTGTTTGTGGAGTAGAAATCACCAAAAAACTGTAAATTTCGTTCAGGAATATTCAGTTTAAATTTGAATACAATCGAATTAAAATGTAGTTGATTCAACTCTATAATATAAAATATAGAATTAACATTACATATATTTAACTGTGGGATAAAATAATTATAAAACTTACATTAAGTTATATTTTATAGTAGATATTTTAAAATTAATAAATTTATTATAAATCGAACATCATGTTTATAAAATATGCTTTATTAAATAAAAAAGATTTATTCTTAATACACAATGGTTATAAAAATGAACATTTTTATAGAATCTGACTATTACACTAGATTGGAATGATTTCATACTTCCTCTGAAATTATACAAGGAGCCTATTTCAAGCTCAAATCCATATAAATCAAATTTAACAAATTTTCAAAAAGATCTTATAACTTTTTTTTGAAAAATTAAAAATTTAATAATAACAAAAAAATGTATTCAAATTAAAATTCTTTAATCTAAACCTAACTCAACCCACAAAAAACTTATATATTAATACTATAAAATTATCTTATTTGTAGTTGATGTAGGACTTCCAACACACTCCTCTCGAACTTATCCTAAGCCGTAGATTTTAAGTCTAATTCAACCTTACAAAATCGGCTTGTAAGAAAGTTGCACCCTATGAAATTGTCTCATCTCTAATTGATGTGAGACTTCTAACAAATTTAAATAAAATCAAACAGAATTTAATTTTTTTTTTTTACGAATCGTGAAAAGAATATCCTATGTACAGAGATGACAATTTTTGCTGGAACAATCAAATTGTTAACTATAAAGAATGTGTTCTCTCTCTGACACACACATTCTAGTACTATCATATGGCTGTAATTGTGATATGCAAATCAGAGTCGTTAATTCAAAACTAAACCCAATAATAATTGTGGAGAGCTTGAGAATTATTTCATATAAAACAATTCACCAGAACTTTTATGCATACCAGAGCATGATCAGACACCAACATTAAACTAACAATACTGCTTACAACCAAATGTTTTTCCAAAGGAAAAACACAACAGTTCTGAAGCTATATATATATAGTTCATTAGAGTTTAAGATTAGTATCTACAATGTCAGTAACATCTGTGAAATCCAACCTTCTACTAATGTCGTTCAGTTTCTGTTCAATCACCGATGACAGAAGATTCAAATCTGGCAAAGTCATGTTATGTGGAGGCTGAACCCTAGTTTTATCAAGGCATTGAAACATGAACATGGTAATCTCCATTTCCTTATTCTCTTCCTCAAGTTTCGTAATCTTCCTTTTACCCTTCACAATACTCTTTTCCATCACACTCTCCTGATTCCCCATCTTGTGCTTCTTCCATTCAGGCATGGCCCTGAACTTTTCAACCACGTTCTTCACACCTGATTCTGATGGCCAAATCTGTGGCTCTTGATCAAAGCTGCTATACACTATGGCACATGCTTCTACGCCACAAAGGGTGCTCAGTTCTTCAATCTTCTTCAACATTGACTTCTTCCTTCTTCTATACGATGCCCTTCTCGCACAATCATTGGCTATTAATGCCAGTTTCACCTTTCTCCCTGTCATGTTTTCTGAGGAAAAGAAAATGGTGATTTTCTTCTGGTTTCTCTGTTGTCACCAGAAACCACTTTATGTTATATACTGGTTTTGCACATTCAGATTTCACATGCATAGAAGATACACAGAATCAGAACCTTTAATGATATTTAATTACTTTGCAAATATCTACACTATGCATGAGATAGTAGATTACTATTGAGTTGGTAAACAATATTATGTATAGAAAATCTTTATTTTCATTGTTGAATTTGATGGATATATATTTATAGACTAAACTTTTTAATAGTATTTATAACGGTTAATGTCATCTGGTTTTACACACTTTTTAAATTCATTCCATACATGAATTATATCCGGCATATTTTGAAATTTACGAGAATGGAAATATATTAAAAGATATTTTCGTAATTTAATTTTATACATATATAGAGAGTTTGCAACTTTAATAGTATTTTAAAGTTTTTTCATTTTTAAAAATGGCAACAGGTTTCGTATATATAAATCTCATCATTTAATTTTTATGCGTGGATACATAGTTTTCTTAATTTATTAATTGCATATTAAGAGTTGTCATCATATTAGAGTAAACTCTTCGTGTCACATATACTTAAAATAGACAATGAAATTATGTATTCATTTTGTGACCATTTTAAGAAACACGATTTTAGAAGTTTTTCTTCCTAAAAGCATGTGATTCTTATCTAATCAATTATGGAAATATATGTGACGCTTTTGTAAATCATTAATGAACATATATAACAAATGCAAGTGATATGAACCAAGATAGAAAAAGGCTTGTGATGATACATATCTAGACACGGAGTATTTTAGCTTAATGATATTTTAATCCACTTTTTTTATTTATGTTTAACTCATCATTTCAATCATTATTAAATCATCATATCATTATATCATTACATCACATCACTAAAAATAATAAAAATAGATTATCTAATGGTGATTAAAGAAATGAGTTAAAATGGATCAAAAAATGTGAATTAAAATATTATTATCCAATACAAAAAATATTTTAACATCGATTAATTTTTAACTTTTTAGGTAACATTTTACATTAGAAACAATTGAAGTAGAATTTAGTTTAAGGACATATATGATTTTTTTTATAATAATTTGTAAATGAAAAGAAAATAATCCTTTGTAAAGTGGGTGTAGGGACATGTTTAATCTAAGAATTCATTGAAACCACTCTCTAGACATGCATGTTCAATATGCAAGAGAAGTGTATGTAACTTGTGACATGTTGATATATCATGCTTAAGGGTCGATAGAATATGAATGAGTAAAACAATAGTCTCATATTTGACTCTACATGTGTGTATAGAATAATTTATTGAACTTTTTTGTGAAAATTTATAAGAAGATGAACATGATCTTGGTAGCTAAAGCTATATGCTAAATTTGTTGGATTTGTAGTTGATGAACTAATTTTTTTTTATTTTCTGTGTAAAAGGTTAAAGCATCCAAGTGTTTTATCATTAATATATCTATTTATTTGTCAATAAAATAAGAAGATAAGTTAAATCAATAGAGAACTTAAGAGGTGATTGAACCAATCTCCAATCTTTCCTCCTAGAATGTTTATGCTCAATTCCGAAGAAGAACGATAGTATTTTGTCTAAGCTAAAGTAATCACAAATTACTATAAAGCAACAACAATCTAGAGTGTTTCACTGTTGGTATTTTTGTTTTTTTGTTTATATAAAATTCTATCTTAAAACTTATTGCTGAGAAGATGTGGTGATATATAAAGATAGAAAACTGAAAGAATAACGGAAGCATGGGAGGATTATACCAAGTCCCATATATACAAAACACAAGTAACATCAAATTATGAAAATCTAAATTCTGAAATTATGGAAAAAAGACTCCAACAACAATATTAACTAGTTTAATTATATCCATCATAAGCATCTTTCCTTTTTTTTTCCTAGGTGCACCATTAAAAATGGAAGGCCTAAGTAAGTAAACAGGATGAACCTTTCACAAACCTAGGTATGTGTTGTATAATAGAGTTACAAATTCTCTCGGAGCACTGTCAATCACAAAAAAAGAAAAATTGTTTTGTCCTATATATTAACCCACAAAGAAACTGTTTTTGTTATTCTGGGAGCACTATCTTCATGCTTCTTCTTTTTTGAGTTGAGATATCATGTCTAATTTTTTTTATTTATATATTAGTTATTATTAATAAAAAAATGTGTAATGATTTTAATATAATAATAATACTAACACGAATTTATTTATTTATATTTACTTAAACAGATCAATTTGTTTCACTAAAACACCTTTCTTGAATGAGTAAAGACATGACCTTTTTTAACAAGTTAATGAAAAAACAATAGTTAATTAAAATTTTAAAAACATACTAAAGTAGGGGTGCCACTAATATGTTACGATTTGGATAAAAATTGTTGGTCAAAGCTACTCGGCTAGAGATGTATTTGGCCTAAGTATAAGTATGATTAGATCAAAATGATATAATGACGGCCAGAAATGACATCATATCAACCACATCATTAAGAGTTGTAAAATGTGATTAAGAAAGGATAATGATTAAAGTATATTAGTGGAGTACATAAATCACCTTCATCCAAATAAAAATCATTAAACATAGTATGTATAATAGTGTAAATGAGGTAAATTATATTTCATTATTATAACATTATTTATTATTATTATACATCGAAGCTGAGAGTGTTACAAAGAGGATATTTATGGGATATATTCTAAATAGTATATCCCATAAATATAAAAAAGTAGCATATTTAACTTATGGTATAAATAGGTTATCAATTTATGGAATCCCGACTTATTATGCAATTTAAATATACAATTTTGCATTGGATTTATTATGAGAGAAAATAAATAGAATAAATAAAGTGAGAACAGAGAGATAGAAAAAAGATTGAGTGTCTCTGGTGAGAAAATAAAGAAGCCATCAGAGACTGAAGAAAAAGAAAAGAGCAATCAGTTTATCTTATGCAAATTTGTGCAGAGAAGTTACTTTGAAGAAAAAGTTTTATTTCTCTTCTCATATATTGGGGTTTCCTCTATTATTCATTTAAGGTACCCATTGAGGTTTGTTATTCACCTTGTTAATAAAGAAAATAGTGCTATGTTGATCTTAGGAATCTCCAAGAGAACTTGTGGTGTTATCCACTAATTTTCATTAGTAGAAGATTTTACTAGACTGGGTCCCGTGGGTTTCTCCTCCATATTGAGGTTTCTCTTGTTAGAAGTTTTGGTGTTTGTTGATTCCTCCCTTATATGTTTTATGCATTTTATTATTTTTCATATTATTTATTTAGGGAAGATTTGATCTGAGTTTTCCTTCGGTTATCTGTTATTTTTTTAGATCTTCCCAACAACGGGCATCAGAGCCAGGTTAGGGGCTCTGGTTTATGATTTGAAAATGGGAGATAATGATGGTGCATGAACCATTATTAAATTGGATTCTATAAATCATTCAATATGGAAATCTCACATGGAAGATTTGTTATTTTGCAGATACTTGTATGATCCTATTGAAGAAAATTGTATTCAACCAGTAGATAAATCTGATGGAGATTGGAAAAAAATGAATAGGAAGACTATTAGTGTGACCAGACAATGGATAGATCAATCTATTTATCATCATGTGTTAGGTGAGACTCTTGCTTACAATTTATGGAAAAGATTAAGTGAGTTATCTAAAAATTCCTTGAACAAGACATTTCTTATTAGGAAGCTAGTAAACTTGAAATATAAGGATGGTTCCAATGACGGAGTACTTGAGCAGTTTTCAGGATACGGTGAATCAGTTAACTACAATGGAGATTGTATTAGATGATGAACTATTAACATTGTATTAAAAGTGTTGGTGTTTGTTGATTCTTCTCTGATTTATACATTTTATTACTTTGCATATTATTTATTTAAGAAAGATTTGATTTAGGTTATACTTCCGCTTAATTATTTTATTTTTTTCAGATCTAACATGGTATTATCACGAAAAATATTTACATATTCATGTATTAATTAATATATAAAAACTTAAAAACAATCAACTCATATTATGTTAGATATAGTGTTCGGTTTAGGGTTATAAACTGAACAATCAAGTCGATATTGAGGCAGTTTCGTTTTGCACCTTCGTATCTTTCTTCCTTGCATCTTTTTAATATTTTTTTTCTTATTTTACCTTTTTGAATATACAATCTGGAAATAAAAAAAAATTAAAATTATATATTTCAAAAGTTAAAATTCCGATTAATAAAATCATATTATCTGATTTTAAGTTGAAAAATTGTGAACTATTTAGATTGAATAACACATAATAAAACAACTTTCCAGCAAGAGCTAACCACACACCAAAAGATTATTTATTCAAGAAAACCAAATCATCCTCTATAAATTAAAACACTCAAACCAAATTCATGTAACATCAAACTGGCAAGCCAATCCACACAAAACTAACTGATATTCACCAAAGTAAACTATGAAGAGTATACATAAATGACTTAATGTTGTTGTGTCTTCACATTTACACACAACAAACTTAAGGGTTAAATATGTTTTTGGTCTCTCAAGTTTGAGTGAGTTTTGGTAATCATTTTTCGAAATTTTATACCAATTTAGTCATTCATCTTTATAAATGCGTGAATTTAGTCTTTCTTACCGAATTTTGTTAAGTTTATTTAATATTTTAAATGTATTTTATTATAATATTTAAATTAACATTGAAGCGAAAATGTGTCAAACGGTGTAAACAATTTAAATATTATCATGAAATACACTTGGAACGTCAGATAAACTTAATAAAATTTAGTTAAAATGACTAAATTCACGTATTTTCAAATATGAAGAACTAAATTGGTTAAAAATTTGGAATTAATTTTGAATAGGGACTAATTCCAAATTTCACCGAAACTTAAGAGACAAAAAATATATTTAATCTTAAACTATTAAAAAAGAACATGATCCCAAAAATACTTCTTAGTTAAAGTTGGAGATTATATCAGCATTAGCATTCATTTCTGAGACATCATTCTTCACCCGTTTTGTCTCTTCAGCTGCAGCTGGTTGCACCTGGGTTTGACATGGTACCATCCGGTGACAGACCTACATGATGCTGACCATGGACAAACACTCCCTTGATTATTAAAATTATTACCAAATATCTATAAAAAAATTATTTTGTCCTTCTAATCTTATATACTTGTATTTCCTAATAATTTTTAATTGTCCTCACTCACTTAGGTTTTTAAATTCGTCACCAATGTCATCTCATTAGAATTCAAAGTTTCCGATCTTTTTGTGTGTTCCTCTGGTTCTTTTCAATCACTGATGAAAGAACATTTAAATCTGCTATGGTTATGTTACCATCCTCCTCTAACTTCCTTGTTTCAAGGCTCTGAAACATGTACAAGGTCATTTCCTTCTCCTTATTCTCTTTCAATGAGTTTCAACCTTTTCCAAGTCATGGTGGTGAACAAAAAACGAGAAAGAGAAGTAAAAAGGCTTGTTTGCAGATTCTTCTGCCCCAAACAACCTCCTTTAATAGATCAGTGGTTTGATTTTGTGTGAAGTGAAAATACCAACTGGTTTTGCACATTATGTAACATTTAGTGTCTTTCCAAGCAAGAACAAAATACAGAATCCAGAAATTTAATGATATTAAATTTAAAAGATTTGCATTATGTATAAATACATGATTTGTTATTTTTTTTATTCATGTATGAAATATATGATTGAGTAATATACTAAAAAGATATCCATTAGTGTACCACTAAAAGATATATTAATTGTGTGACAATTTTAAGAATCAGAAGTTTTTTCTTTCTATATAAGTACAGTGTGGGTGCATGAATTTATCATTGTGCTTATCCAAACAAATTGTGGTGATAAGAACAAATGAACATAAAAAATGCATGTGAATTAACAACATTTGAAAAAAAAAAGACTTTTAAATTTCAGATATGAACATTAATTAAAAATAGACAAATCTCTTTTAATTTTTAGATCTATCATAGAAATGATGTAAGACTTTAGATCCATTTATCACAACTGTAGAAAGTTTGTATAATGGAAACCTTTCTAACTGTAACAGTGTAAATTGTTTGCAATAACTTAATCCTATGAAGTGAGTTTAGACTTAATTGCAGAAGAAACTTTTTATAACAAACAACCAGAGAAATTTACACAAAACAATGATAAACATATTGATCAACCAGATAGAAAACTAACATAAAGAGTAATGAGTTACTGTTGTTTCTTCACATTGACACGCAAACAAACCTAGAAACCATAGACAATTCATGACTCAACAAGCACATATGTATGCTTGTTTCAAATTTGGCCAAAAACCAGATCAGAGTGGTGGGAGATTAGGATCTCCAAATGAAGACTTCATTGTCTCCTCATCACCATTATCATTGAGCAACTCCATGAACCACTGGCTTTGCAAGGGGTCATCAGAATTCAAATATGTTCCATCGCCATGATTTGGTGGTACGATGATGTTTTCTGGTGCTGCTACTGGTAGTACTGCTGGTGGTGGCATCATCTGGATTTGGTTTGGTAGCATCTCAGAAACATTCAAAGTTTCCATCTTTTTATTAATATCCCTCAATTTGCTATCAATCACTGATGAAAGAACATTCAAATCATCTGGGGTCAAGTTATTGAGAAGCTCAACCCTCCCATTCTTAAGGCACTGAAACATGAACATGGTCATCTCCTTCTCTTGGTTGCTCCTAACATGTTTCTTCATCTTCTCTCTACCCTTGGCGATTCTTTCCGAAAGGAAACTCTCTTGAGTCGCCATCTTCTTGTTATGCTCACATGTATTCCTGAACTTTTCCACCACGTTTTGAACACCAGATTTGGATGTCCAAACATCTGGCACAGGAGCATAAGGGCCATAAACTATTGTGCATGCTTCAACACCACAAAGGGTGCTGATTTCCTCAGTCTTCTTCAGCAGTGACTTCTTCCTTTTGATATATGATGCCTTCCTATCTGAGTTATTGGCTATGAATGTGAGTTGCACCTTTCTTCTCGACATGATCACTGTCACCAGAAAACAAGAGAAACAAGTGAGAAGAGAAAACTGTGTTCCTTTGTAGTTTCTTCTGCCACCAGCCATGTTTATATACACCAATTTTATGACAGCATTTTATGACAGTGTTTGGTTTTGTGCATAAAGTGCCAACTGATTTCATACATAACGAAGTGTCATCATTGCATGCATAAGGAATGAATAATCCACCACATTGATGGCATTTAATTAATGTACAAAATTTACATTGTTTGTGAGTTAGTAAATACAGAATGATTTGGTACCAGAATCATATCAATGAATTTGGTGAATACATAGATAGAATTTTTTTAACACCATTTTAATGTTTTCATTGTGGTCTTACACATTGAAATTTCACTTAAATGTCATTCACACATGATTGGTGTAGAGGAATAGGATAAACAGTGATGTCTAAGTTGTCAATGTCATTTTGTATAATTAGTAAATTATTCAGTGTATGTGTATATAAAGTATATTCTTATCATTTATATCATTCCAAATGCTGTCATTAGGGCATTATCTTTCAAAGATCAGGTTAATATTCTTTGTATCATATATTTATAGTAAATCACTAAAGGAAATATTAATTGTGTGATCATTTTAAGAAACATATATTTAAAAGTTTTTTATAAATACATATAACAAATAAATAAAGACTTAATTATGTTTTTAATTTCTAAAATTTAAAGTAAACTGACGTTATCATTTTTAAGCAACGTATATCTTTGGGATAGTTTTTCTTTCCAAAAAATTAATGATTTTTTTATTGTGTACTGTAGAACATAAAAAATACGTGAATGTATAATTTTTTATAAAATAGAAAATGTATGTGAAATGTAACTACATTAGAAAAATAGAAATATGTACATAAATTTGATAATGAGCATGCATATATGCATTAGGCGGAAGAAATATTTATCTTGGACTAGGTTAAACTATGGGTCTGAAATGAGACTACTACAAATTCTCATATTACATGAGAATTTTCTTGCAAATTTGTTAAAAAAATTTGTAATAAAAGGCTTTTTTCTGCTATTTTTTCTAAGAATTTTAATTGGCAGATAATTTCTTCGTGGGTAATTATTTCCTACAAAATTATAAAATTCGCAAGTATTTCTTACAAAATTTGTTGCGAAAAGTGTTTTATACAAAATATTTTATAAAAAAATTGACAGCAATTTCCTACAAATCTTTTTTTCATAACAAAATTTATAAGTATTTCCTAAAAAAAAATTCAAAACAAAATTGGCAGAAAATATGAGTTTTTTTAATAGTGATAAATTCAAGAAGGCACACTTGTATCAGAAATGATATATTTGACTATCTATTTGTATATGTGGTCAATAATTTAATAGTTTAGGTAGGAAAAAAGGTGTAATGATACTTTATGTTTGGTCCATAGCTGCTAATTGGGTATAAATGGCAAAATAGAGAGGTAGATTAAAGTTGGTAAGATATATGTGTAGGGCGGTCCTTTAATAGAATTTTAAAATTGCGGACGTGATTAATTATTAGGTTTTTAAGGACTTATATTTTTTTTTATCGACAAAGAAATATATTGAGTATGAAGTATTTGAGATACTTCAACCCTTTAACAAAAAATACATACTTAGCTTTTATTACATATTCAAACACACCCAAACAAATTTATCTATCAAAATTTTGCTAAATTTCATATAAATTTTCACAAAAAACTCAACTTCGTACTTTATGAATATAGTTAAAGTGAATTCACGGAGATATTGCTTCACTCTTTACTATTAGAAATTATCTTGCTATCCTAATGTAGGAATATCTAGTATCATTGTACACTGCTTTTGCAATAGGGATAAATATTCTCATGAATCGCTTGGCAAAAAGTCAATTACATGAGCTTCACTCTCTTTTATAAGCCAAGAGTAAAATAGGTTGAAGCAAAAAGTGGTATGACTCTTTTCTCTATTTTGCACGTAAGACTTTACTAGTTTAGTCATAGTATATATTGGAGCTTGGAAGGGTCAAATGTCACTAAATGAGTGAGAGTTAGAAAGGATACAAAGGTTAGGGTTTACAAGAAATACATGATTGTGGATTCTAGAGTTGGACTAAGAACAAAACGAAGAACAAGATCTAGGATGGTTGACATGCTACAAGTTAGATTTATAGGAGTCCAAGTGAGAAAGTCATGAGGACCAACCATAGTGTTCTTTCGGATACTTCTATCAGTGTCAAATCCGTAAAATATGTTAGAACAATATATCAATAAATAAGAATTAGTATTATTGAAGGATATTTTTACCGATAATTTATCATTACAATTACCAACAACAAAAATTGTCGAAAATTTACAATTTTTATTATTGACAGATATTATCGTCAATAACTTGCCATTATCTCTATCGACAATTTAAATTTGTCGATAGATCCATTAAAAAGGGGAAATGGGTGAGAAGAATAAGAGTATAAGAAGGAAAGAAGAAGAGGAGAAGAGGACGAGGAGGAGGCGACATGGTGGCGATGCGATAGTGGGTGGACATTGACACAGAGGTGCGCCAGTGACGCAAAGGAACGTCAGTGATATGGTGTTGACGTGGAGGTGGAAGATGGTGGTGATGGTGGTTGCTGAAGTTAGATAAGGAGGGTGAAAGAGGAGGAGTTAGAAGAAGAGGAAGAGGAAAGAGGAAGACAAGAAAGGATGATGAAGTGGTGGAACTCTACCACAACATCGACAATGAGAAGAGGAGGAAGGAGATGAAGAAATAAAGGAAAAAGAAGAGGAAAAAGAGGAGAAAGGAGACTCAATCGGGTATTTTACCAACGCATGCCAAAATTTGTCAATAATTATCAATTCATTTTTTTATCTGTCAGTAAAGTTTAATGAAAACCACTTTATTGATGAATTTTTTATTGTCGATAATCCGTCAGTAAATATGATTTACTGACAAATTAGACTTGTCGGTAATATGCAATTTTTTTGTAATGTATACAACTTAAAGTTGCATTAATAAGAAGCATCATGAAAAAAAAATCTTTACAAAAGCAAACAACAATAGTTGCAATTCACCTCTAATTGGTTTTAACCAAAAATGTTAAACTTCTCCTCAATTGATTCTATTGTAAGGCTATTGGACCTTTGGAACACAATTATTTTATTTGGATTAAATATGTATTTGGTCCTTTAACTTTCATTGAAAATTGGAATTAGTTTCTTATCTCTAAAAATATTTGGATCTAATCATTTTAACCAAATTTTATTAAGTTTATTTGACGTTTTAAATGTGTTTCTCATTTAATATATTGTGACATAAATGAGTCAACTGGTGTTAACAACTTAAATGCTAAAGTGAAAGTTTCGAATGACGACTAATTCTAATTTTCATTGAAAGTGAGATCAAGAACATATTTAATCATTTAAATTTCAAGGACCCAACTTTGATCTTATAAATAATATAAAAAAAAATTCACACTAACATAAATAAATCTAGAATACCTTCATTTACTGTATCTAACCATCACTACTTTTGTCATTGCTACTAGTGTTGTTCACGTCGTTACCACTGCAGAGGAAAAGAAGAAGACAGAGAGCATGAAGAAAAAGAAAATGCTCTGGACAACTCTTTTCGCAACACATTTCATGTGTTTTGGGAAGCTTATTTTAGACATTTCATTTTGCAAGTAATATATACATTATAAAAAACTTGATCTAGAAATCCTGTTTTGGAAAATTTGTTTTGAAATGCATTTCATACGATTTGAAAATCGTATTCTGAAATTTTCATTTTAGATACCTCATTCAAAAAATTCCATACTAGAAATCCCATTTTATAAATCATATTCTGGATATTCCAGAAAGCTAAACCCACAAATTTTCCAAAATAGATAATCCAAAAATCACTTTTATAAAAGAAAAAATAGTCATTTAGAAAACTGGGGATGTGTGAAGAAATTGTAGAGGTACGGGAAGCAAAAGCCTAT
>Ga0209389_1002887_pt1 | contig 13467 bp, 12 predicted proteins | sample CowpearedBW_FD_187526 | JGI IMG/M metagenome (GOLD analysis project Ga0209389, IMG submission 187526) | Root nodule microbial communities of legume samples collected from California, USA - Cow pea red BW (SPAdes) (version 2) | ecosystem: Host-associated > Plants > Roots > Nodule | place: USA... | reverse complement strand
GGCGGAAACCGAGGCAGTAAATATTTTATATGCCTCGGGTTGTAACCGAGGCATAAACTACTGGCTTTTTACCTCGGTCGTATATGCAGCGGTTGCGGACCCGAAGCCAAAAGCTGAAAATAACCGTTGTCATTTCCCTTCCCTGCACTAGTGTGACCATGAATGCTATGTGTGCGGAGAAAAAAGAGAAAATGGCCATGGACGATGGGTTTCGTGAATGAGCGTAAGCAAATGCATTAATTGAATCAAAGTTGGTTGTTAAAGAAAGACATGACCTTGAAAAAGTAAGCGGGGCCGCCAATGTAACAGGGCATTAATTACATGATTAATAGGAAACGTAGTGAATAAGCTAACGAAGGGTATTTTGGTACAACTATGCATTACTTTTTAACTATAAAATAAAGTGGAAGCTTAAAACCATTACCTCAACGCATGACACAAATTTGGTGTCTCTTCCGCTATTAACATTGTGCATTGTGGTCATCCCCAGTTCTGTTTTTTGGTGAATACCACTTTAATGAATTTTTTTTTACGAAAACTTTCTTCACTTTCCATTACATTTTTTTCAATGTAATTAAATTTTTTTCGCGCACAACAAATATGTAGGTTGAAGATATGGATTCGTGGGAGGACCTCGACATTGATGAGTCGGACGTGATGTCGTTTATCTGGAAATGCAATTCAAACACATAATTCATTCCCAGCCCTGCAGAAATGCATAAGCACTTATGCTGAACAGAGAATCGGATGAACCTGAAAATACGCAACAATTGATGCGGGAAATCGCTGCTGTAGGTGATGCACGAGACTTCAACTCAAATGCTTGGAAATTAGCAACCAGGTTTGTTGAATACCATGGTAAGCAAGTGGACCACTAAAAACAGGGTAACGTTAAACACATCATTATGTAAAAGATAACAATCAACCATGCTTTCAGGTTTAGTTGCTGAAGGGGACATCAAAAATTTGATTTTACTCTCTTCTAGGAAATCAATAGAAAAGATACCTTTGGTTGTTTGTGTGGTCAAAGAATGTCACCCCAACGGGTTGGGTGACATGTCCATAGTTATTAAGGTAAAACAACATTAAGGGTTGTGTGAAATAAATTTGAAATCCATCTAAATTTTGAACTTTAATTTCTTCAGGACCCTTCAACTACAGCAAAGGCAAGCGTCCATAGAAAAGCTGTGATGGATCCTGAGTTTGGTTCCCATATTGTTGTTGGAGCATCCATGATTTTGAAAAATGTATTATCACTACCTCATGCGTTTGCACTGAGTTTGGGTGTTCATAATTGTTATGAAGTATACAACTAAAATCTTAATTATGATTCATCAGGTTTCTTGTTTCGCTCACAACCCATGGGTGCCTCCTTACCTGAACATCACCGTCTGCAACATTGTGAAGGTTAATATTTTATATTACATTTATATTATTACTTTGTAATGATTTTAATATTTAAATTACGAAGTCATATTCAATTCATAATTAATAGGTATTTAAGAATGACATTACTCCACCAACTGACCATGAAGTAGAAGTTTTTATGCCCGTGGTGCGAAACTACCCAAGAGAATATCTTGATGTTGACGACATTTTGAAGAAGCTGGTCCCTCCATCTAAAGTTGTTATAAGTGGTTACCATGAAGACACTTCTGTTGCTGGATCATCAAGTGGCATATGTCCTGATGCTGCTATTTCTCTTGGCGACGACTCACCTCATGGAACTTATGATGCACATCCGGATGGGGCTACAACAGTTGATGTTGAATGCCCTAATGCTTAAGCTATGGATTTCAGTAATCATTTTGTCATCCCTCCATTATTAAGTATTATTGGTGTAGTCTGTTCATGTCACTGATGAACAGCTAGTCCACTTTTTGAAAAAACTTTTTGTTAATTGTGTGTAGTATTGGTTATCATTCCATGAGTAAATGTGTTTTGTCAATGGAGAATGATACTATTTTAGTAATCATTGTTGGACCCCATGTTGTGGACACCATTAAAACACACCACATTAATTTCTATTCAATCCAACTATTAATTATAATTGTCGAAAATGCTGGTTGACCCTCAGTGACAACTAACATGCTACCCAAGCACATATAAACTGTAACTAAGAACATAGTTTTTGGACAAATGACTTGTAAGGTATTTAAATGAATATATTATCCAAGATTAATGTTGGGCCCCAGTTTGTTACCCCCTAGGAAGACAAACAATATTTCATTTCTTGTAATAAATGTGCACTTGATAGTTGTCAACAAATATTGGTGGACGTTCTTAAAAACTAACGTGTAACCCAAACACAAGTAGTATGTAATCCGGGACATAGTTTTTGGACAAATGACTTGTAAGGTTTTTAAATAAATTTATTATCCAAGATTATTGTTGGGCCCCGGTTTCTTCCCCTTTAGGAAGACAAACAATCTTTCATTTCTTGTAATAAATGTGCACTTGATACTGGACAACAAATATTGGTGGACGTTCTTAAGAACTAACATGTAACCAAAACACAAGAAGTATGTAATCCGGGACATAGTTTTTGGACAAATGACTTGTAAGGTTTTTAAATAAATTTATTATCCAAGATTAATGTTGTACCCCAGTTTCTTACCCCCTAGGAAGACAAACAGTCTTTCATTTCTTGTAATAAATGTGCACCTGATATGTGACAACAAATATTGGTGGACCTTTTTGAAAAGTAACGTGCAACCCAAACACAAGTACTATGTAACCCAGGACATAATTTTTGGTCACATTACTTGTAAGGTATTTAAATGAATATATTATCCAAGATTAATGCTGGGCCCCAGTTTGTTCCCCCATAGGAAGTCAAACAATATTTCATGTCTTTTACTACATGTGCACCTGATAGTTGACAACAAATATTGGTGGACCTTTTTGAAAAGTAACGTGAAACCCAAACACAAGTAATATGTAACCCAGAACATAGTTTTTGGACAAATTACTTGTAAGGTATTTAAATGAATATATTATTTAAGATTAATGCTAGGCCCCAGTTTGTTCCCCTATAGGAAGTCAAATAATATTTCATGTCTTTTACTACATGTGCACCTGATAGTTGACAACAAATATTGGTGGACCTTTTTGAAAAGTAACGTGAAACCCAAACACAAGTAATATGTAACCCAGGACATAGTTTTTGGACAAATTACTTGTAAGGTATTTAAATGAATATATTATCTAAGATTAATGTTGGGCCCCAGTTTGTTCCCCCATAGGAAGTCAAATAATATTTCATGTCTTTTACTACATGTGCACTTGATAGTTAACAACAAATATTTGTGGACCTTTTTGAAAAGTAACGTGAAACCCAAACACAAGTAATATGTAACCCAGGTCATAGTTTTTGGACAAATTACTTGTAAGGTATTAAATGAATATATTATCCAAGATTAATATTGGGCCCCAGTTTGTTCCCCCATAGGAAGTCAAACAATATTTCATGTCTTTTACTACATGTGCACCTGATAGTTGACAACAAATATTGGTGGACGTTCTACAGAACTAACGTCCAACCCAAACACATATGTAACGTAGTACATAGTTTTTGGACTGATTACTAGTTTGAATGCAGCAGCATTTACCCCACACATATGTATACTCAAATGAACACAAGCAAATGAAATTGTCATACAGTACGAACCTGTCATTAACAATAACAGAAAATATCATATTTTAAACAACATTCTTCATATATAAGGTCATAAAGAACTTCTAATTCAAAATATTTGACAAACAATAATAATTTCAAACTATTTCGTCAACCTCCTTATCCCATAACTCGCATAGGGAGTTCGAATAGGACAACTTTTGTAACGTGTGCGTGGATGATGCTTCATTCGCGCGTACATATTGCTTTCCTCCATTTTGTCACACAAGTCATTGCTTTTATGAAGTTCATCATCTTCCTCAACAGATTTGCCTCCCAAATTAAAACTATGATCATGTGTCTCAAAAGTTGAACCATTTTGGTCATAACATGGATCATATTCCTAAGCGGGTTGTTTCCTCCTTTCCTTCATCTTTGTTTTTAGAATATCAATTGATTGCTTAAGTTCCTCAATAATCGCTTCTTGTTCTAAAATTTCACGCATAAGCTCTTCCTTCTCTTGTAAAGAACACCCACCTTCAGTTGTCCTTTGAACCTTGCCAAATCCACACCCATATTCTTGAAAACCTTCTTGGATAACTAACTGTTTAAGCTCTTCTTCTGACGCGGCTACATCATGCAAAGCCTGCCCTCATTAACAACATAAACAAACAAACAAAACTAAATCATTCAATAAATTGATTGAATAATAAACACAATAAAATTATAAATTAGAAACAAACTTAATACTAACCGCCTTCTTCTTCAAACTACGACTAACTACGGAATCCCCAACTTTAACATCCATCCAATTCAATATTCATGGAAATCGGCAGGTGGGAGTTCCTCCCTTTCTCTTCCAAATCAAGAAATGCTCAAAAGCCCATAACTGTAACAAAATTTTAACAGCATTAACTAATAATTCAAGATCATAATTAATAAAACAACCAATTAACGAATAATGTATTATACCTGTAACATATAAACACAACCATCCACATGAAAGTATTTCGCATTTCCTTCGTCGCTCAACAACAATGAAGCAGTACATAGACTCCCAACCAAGTACTCATACACAAGACTACCCCAATTATATTTTCCTAGACTTCCAAAGTCATCCACAATGTTGAACAAAATGGGAAAAATTCGACCACTGCGACTACACAATAGAAACTCACATATGCCTATCAAAACATACAATCTACAAAAATCAACCACACTTAAATCTCCATGATGTTTCATTAAGAATTCATAAACCTTTTTGACATCAACGTTTTCATCATCAAAGTGTTTCCTACACTCACTTTGAACAAAACCCTCATCCAAATCAATTTTAGTTCCAACAACCCTCAACCCTAAACCTAAGCATACATCTAATAAAGAAAATCTAACTATTTCTTTAGTAAGGCGAAAACCTCCTCTCCTCTCAACCCACACATTAACCAACTCATTTAGAAGATTTCTACTTATCTTTAGAGACTCTTTCAACTTCGGCATCCAACCAAACGGTGTTGTTTCTAGACAAATAATTTGTTCTTGTGTTAAGCTCTTATTCAGAGAACCAAGATATTGTGTCCGACATGAATGTCTAAAATAAATCTACATCCACCATAAAAAAAAATACATCAAGTCATTATTTGATAGATATATTGAACAACCTTATATGACTATTTCCAAACTCATTCCTTCGTCTCAGTTGTACAACCATCGTCTTCACTACCATCAATCATGATTCCAAATTCAGATCTTCAGTTCATAACAAATAAATATAAATCAAATCATTGATAATGTATTCATAAACCATTTTCACATCATAAATGCACACGTGTATTCTCACCAGTGACACCAACGGCTGCAAAATCTCAAAGTTTCACTTAATCCATACTCAATCAACACTAAGGCTACCAACATGAAATACATAATGAATGAACAAAGATCACAAAACAGGGGTATCTTTGGCACCCCACAAAACAAGAGTCAACAAAACCAACCAAACTTAGCATAAACCCAACCATTACCACTGAATAGAAACCAAAATCAGGACCCTAACAGAATACCATTGGCTAACAACACTGAAATAAGACAAAATTGTGGTGTAAAATTTGAGCAGCCAACACATATTCACAAAACAAGTCATCATGAACATGGTAACTAAGTCGCACAAACCAAGACTAATCATATAACATAATTTTAACAAAACAAAACAGCACAAATTGCAGCAGAGATACAATAACATGGCATGAACAATGTGGTCCCACCAATATTCACACAGCTCATCAAATCCACAAAGCCAAAACAATTTTAAAAGCCATGAACAATTACTTGGATTAATGGAAGAGAGGGTAATGCAAAAGGCTCGTCAAGTTGCAAGAAAATGGAGCTTGCACTTGGAACGTGCTCAGCCCGCCCGCGAGGGAGACAGGAGAATCGCTCGAAAATGTGCTTCACTGTGGTGGTTACAGAGTAGGGTGGAAGGATGACATTCACTGCTGGACTGCAGCTTCAGTGGTTGCCATTGGGCGCGACTTCTTGTAGTGATTGAAAGTGAGGGAAAGATAGAGGGGAGGTTGAGGTGTTGATGAATGAGTGCATTAGTGAGTGAATAAGAAAGTCGCAGGTGAGGATAAGCGGTGGGAGCAGCGGCGGTCAATAGTGAACGTCAATGGAGTGTGCAAGTGAGGATGAGCGATGGTGAGCGTTGAATTGGGGCAAAATATAGGTTAGGTTATGAAATTGGGAAATTGGGAGTGTCGAGGGGTTCAGGGATTGACCAATGAACAAGAAAGCTACGGGGAAGTGTTGGTGGAGAGGGAGAGGGATTCGAGTTGGGGTTTGAAAGATGAGGCCGGAAGGGAAGGGATTTGTGGAGCGGAAGGTGGGAACGGGTGGAGTAGAACTGTGTGTGGTGCGGGAAGGGTTATGTGCGGCGGCGGTTGCGGGATGATGTCGGCCAGAGGTGTGAGTGTGTGCAGGATGGTTGTGGGGCGCCGGTTTCGTGTCTGTGTGGTGTGGGGAAGGGAAGTGGGCGCAACTGGAGAAACTGGACAAGCGGTGGAGTGGTGGAGGAGTTTTCAAAAACTGAAAAATATTTGCGCGGACTGCTGTGTGGGAAATGTGGCAAGTGGGTGTGGCTACACGCGCTTGTGCGGGGAATGACGCTTCCTGATGCCAATTTCATTTTTCAGTTAAAAGAAAAAATTTTAAATCCAATTGCTGCTGCCACGTCAGGTGGTCATGAAAGTGGTAAGTTTGGGGTGTCAATGTATCATTTTCCAATTTAGAAATAGTTGGTGAAGGGCCAACACTAACCCCTTCTGTAGTTGATGATGTGAGTTTTTGCCTTTTTGATCGCTTTTCTATTTGGATTTTTTTTGCGTCTTATCAAATGATTCCTCATCCCACTTGTTCCAGCCAAATATTTAATCAAATCACCACATTGTACTTAGCTTTCTTTTTAGAATGAGGGTTTTGCTTAGTAAAATGCTGCCATACCTTTACTGTGCTCAGTTGTTGATGATGTAGCCATACACGAAGGCAAAGTGGGAATTTGACCCGTGAAGCTGTTATTACTAACGTTAAATGATGTCAAACTTGGTGGTATAATAACATAATGTTAACTACTCTTGAGAGGAATATAACTACTATGTTAAACACTAAAATTTTGAACCATTTCCGAATTGAATCTAGCTCATCTCAGTTGACTAATATACCAACTTTTTATCAATGTTTGATGAGGAGCTTCTGAGAGGACAATATGTTGACGAGGAAATGGTGCAGATGCTTCAGATTGCATTAGCATGTGTAGCTAAGGGCTCAGAAAATAGGCCTAGAATGGATGAAGTTGCTAGAATAATTGAGGAAATTAAGCATCCTGAGTTGAAGAACCGGCCATCTTCTGAGTCTGAATCCAATGTGCACACACCATGATCAATCTTTTTTATCCTTTCCTTCAACCTTGTTCCAGAGGGAGAGTAATAACATTTCAAGAGAATAGGGTGTTCTCATATTTTGTTTTGTCCTCAATTAATAAGCATGTTTCATTGTAAAATACTCTACTCATGTTTTTATTCTTGGTGTCCTTAACAGCTTCCTTCTTGTTTCACAAATTTATGAAAATTTTGGATGATTGTTGTTCAGTATGTGGAATTGATTCAAGATCCATTTTGCACCATTAGGTTTTCCTTCCAAATTCTTCTTAAAAAACAGGTGCTTCAGGTGAAAAGAAGAGAAAGACATAGAAATGATTAAAAGAAATGATAAAAGAATAAATAACTTGAAAAGGATTAATTTAAATAAGAAAATAATTTTATAAGGGATTACCAAGAAACAATGATTTGATAACTAATTATTCTAATATTGTAATACTATATATTTTAATTTTAAATTAAAGTATTGATATTTTAAAATAAAGTTGTAAAGTAGATATTTATTTGGTAAAGCGTGATAAGATCAGATGTAATCTTTTATTATTTATTTATGGCTTAAATATCTTTTTCGTTCTCATTTTCGTAGTGTTTGTTGCATATGGTCCTCATTTGGACATAATGTTTAAAATGGTCCTCATTTTTTACCGAATGTTTAAAATGGTTCTCATTTTTGCAATTCGTATTTTATTTGGTCCTTTACTATGACCCTGTTTAAATCAATAACGGAGCATTGTACAATGTTGCTCCTAATTTAAACGGCATCACGGAAAAAAGACCAAATAAAACACGAATTGCGAAAATAAGAACCATTTTAAACATTCGGTAAAAATGTGATCATTTTAAACATTCTGTCAAAATGAAGATCACCCACAACAAACATACGAAAATAAGGACGAAAAAGGTATTTAAGCCTTTATTTATCTAGTTTGGTATGTTTGTGTTAAATTGTGGGGTTTATTTAAAATGAGATAAGAACTTGGATTAGCTTTTTAGGTATGGAATAAAAATTAAATTTTGTTAAATCTTAAGTGTCAAATCTTAATGGGTGATCATATGAAGAGAATGGAAGCTTCATTAAAAGACAAACTCAACATCTAGTGAAGCATATTAACAAAAAATGTTATTAAAAATGGATTGGGGCAAACTTGCATCCAAAAGCTAGCTCAAGGAAGAAGCATTATCCCAGCCTTATAAAATGTATTGACCATATTCCTAATTAATATAGGTTATCTTAAGCACACAACCAAGCCTTATAAGCAGTATCTAGCCATATTCCTATCCAGTGTCAAAGCATGGTGAAGTTTCTCGACTCGTACTGTTTTTAACATGGAAATTATTGTGGAACTGCATGTGTTTCACACAAGGAATCAAACAAGATATAACAAGTGATATAACATGAATTTATATAAAACAGCACATCAAATGTAACCAAATAGTATGTATCCTAATAAAATGAAACCATACCCATGATATTAAAGGATATAGAGCTTTTGAAGTGAGTTTTTCAACATTTGATAGCTGCAGCAAGTTTGCTGGAAGTAGATGGAGGTCAGTGAACACACCATTTCCCAAATGGTTCCAAATACAAAATGAATTTGTTGTTCTTGACATTTCAAATGTAGAATATTGGATATGGTTCCAAGGTATTTTTGGGATAAATTAGCTTTGAAAGGTGAGTTCAATAGATATTTCAAACAACAATATTTATGGTATAATGCCAAAATTTTCTAGAAACGATATTGTTTCTTTTTCAAATCTTGCATCAAATCAATTCGAAGGTCCTTTCTAGCATTTTTACGACACTCCATATTTCTTGATGTATCTAATAATAATTTTTCAAATTCTCTTTCATTTTTATGTGCTAGTGGTCTAAGTGAAACACTATACTTTCATATTTCTAGCATTTTTACGACATTCCATATTTCTTGATTTATCTAATAATAATTTTTCAAATTCTCTTTCATTTTTATGTGCTAGTGGTCTAAGTGAAACACTATACTTTCAAATAATCAACTATTTGGATAAATTTTAGATTGTTGGAACCATTTCAAATCATTATAGCTTATTTAGCTTATTTCAAGTCATAGTCTTCAAGTATTATTATTAAGAAATAACAACTTAACACATAAGATCTCTTCCTCCCTAAGATGTTGTACAAAGTTAGTGATGTTTGATATGTCAAAAAACAAATTATCAGGAACAATTCATGCTTGGATCGAAACCCATATGCAAAAGTTGTAGATTCTAAGTTTGGGAAGGAATCATTTTAATGAAATTTTGCCATTAGAAATTTGTTATATAAAAACCATTGAAATCTTGGATTTCTCGAAAAAAATTACTTATTTGGGAAAATTTCTACATGTATAAATAATTTTACATCAATGATTACGACAACACTTTCAAGTAACTATGAAGCTCATTTGAATTTTGTCAATATTAGCAACCAAACATATATACAATTTGAATGCATTCTTGATGTGGAAAGGTTCAAAGAAAATATTTAAGACTAATGTGTAATTACTTCTAAAAAGCATTGATCTCTCAAGCGACAACTTTTCACAATAAATTCTAGTGGAAATAGAGAAAATAGTTGAGTTTGTTTCATTAAATTTGTCAAGAAATAATTTAATTGGAAACATTTATTCAAATATTGGAAATCTAAAACCATTTGAATTTCTTAATTTATCAATAAACCAATTTATTGGTTCAATTCCTCAAAGTCTTGCTTAAATTGGTCGACTATTAAATTTGTCACATAATGATCTAAATGGAGTTATTCCATCTAGTACGACTTCTGAGTTTTAATACCTTAAGTTATGAAGATAATCTTAATCTTTGTGGACAACCACTTGAGAAATTGTGTAATAGACTATCTCAAAAGCTAAGCATTAAAATTCATGAATATTATTTTCTCGACCATGAATTTTACGAAATTCACAGTAAGCTTTTGGATTGTATATGACTCCCAATTTTATTTAATCATTCTTGTACCATAATTATTTCAAGTTCTTGAACAATTTAATTGACAATATTTATATGATAGCGGTGAAATTCGCCAATTACAAAAAGTGGCAAGTAGATTAACAGGTAATAGTGTTCTAGCATTTAGTTTTTTTACACATATTTATATAGGCCTGTACTTTTCATATTATACATATAATGGCCATAAACTTTAGTTTATCTATATATAAAAAATACTATCCTCATTATAAAAACGAATAATTTCAATTTTTTGTCACAAGATAAACATATGTCATTTTTGTTGATGTAATGTTCCATTTCTAATAAATTATTTATAAAATATTAATAAAAAATACTTAATAAATAATATATTAAGATTATAAGGGTTAAATATGTTTTTGGTCTCTTGACTTAGTGAAAATTGGAATTAGTCCCTCTTCGAAATTTTGGATCAATTTAGTCTCTCATATCTAGAAATGTGTGGATTTAGTCTTTTTAACCAAATTTTGATAAGTTTATTTGACGTATCAAATATGTTTCTTAGCTAACATTAAAATGGAAATGTGTCAAATAGTGTAAATAACCTAAATACTATCATGAAACATGTATGAAACATCAAATAAACTTAATAAAATGTGATCAAAAGAACTAAATTTACGCATTTCTAAAATTGTGGGCGAAATTGAACTAAAGTTTCAAAAAATAAACTAATTCCTATTTTCGCAAGTTAAGAGACAAAAATATACGTAACCTAAATTATAATTATGAATTCCTTTGGCAAGATTTCATATATTTGTAACTATTTTAATATAATTAATTTTGATAATTATACAATCATGTAAATATTTTAAAAAGACATAGGATAATTAAAATAACTTAGTTATATGAAAAATTGATGTGTGGAGTTACAAGTGATACATAGTATTTTCACACTATATAACTTATAATCACATCAATTATTTTTCTTAACTAAAATAAGATTTAAAAATTAGTTATTGTATAAATATTATAAAATTTCTTTATAATATTATTTTATATTTATTAAAATAGCATTTTCTTTTTCTATTTTGTAACTTGAAATGACAAATAAACTCATTTGGTTCTTGTTTTTGGAAAGAAAAATGTTCTATTTAAAAGAATAAACTTATATGATGAAAGATTTTTTTTTCATCGCTGTTTACAAAATCATGTCTCTTTTATAGTTTTTGTAAAATAAAAAAAAAAAAAAAAAACCAATCATCTCTAACTTTATTTTCTACTACTTTTAAATTTCATGGTAATCATTTTCTTTTTCTCAATTTTACACCCCACATTTATTTACATTCTGAAAGTCAGTCTTGAAACAGTATTTTATAATATAATTTTTTAAAATCACAAAAGTTACCATGTAATTTCTTTTATTTCAAAACAGGAATATTTTCCTCAGTTTTAAGATACTTTCTCTTTTCATTCTACTCAGCTACTACATTGTTTTTTACTATTTCAATATTAACTTTTCTTTAGTTTTTTCATTTTTTTTATTTTTTCTTTTTAAAGTGGGCAACTCCACATAAATTACAATCAATCTAAATCGAAATCTTATTATTTTAATCCTTGTAGATAGTATTCATTCTTAAACATCTTTTAAAAGCCATAAGAAATTAATTCTTTTGTTCAATGATTATTGAGATGGATCAGTTCATATGAGAGCCAAGGATTAAATGAAGTAGATTTTACACTCAAAAATAATTTTGGGTAAAATTTTTTGTTTTTTCTTTATAAATAACAGATTTGTTTTTTCGTATATCTAAAAAATTTGTATTTTTAAGTCCTCTCAAATTATAAATATATCGTTATTTCGGGAATTGAAGTTGTTAATGACTTCGAAAATAAAATATGAATTTCATCATTATAAAATTACAAATATTTATTTCATGTTCTTCTAAAGTTTTTAGTATTTTTATATTCCTAAAAATAATAAATATAATATCTCTAATTTATAATAATAATGCATCTCTTCTGCACAAGTAGCTTAAAATCGAGTCCAAATTCTCTACTAATTTTTTTGTGCTCTCTTATGCTGAACATTAAAATCATATTGTGTTGATATTTTAAATATTTTTTTTAATATACTTTAAAACATCAAAATTAGTGGTAATCAATGTATTAAGAAGACACAGTAGAGAAACAACACAACAAAATTGACTAGAGAATCGAGAATCCAAATTCCTTAAAACTTGCATCAAACATATATAGGATTGATATACAAAGTTAGCTTGTTGAATCTTGATGAACTTTTCTTGATTTATACATATGTTGATGGTTCAGTTGGTCACACAAAAATATTTGGCTTAAATACCTTTTTGGTCCTCATTTTCGTAGTGTTTGTTGTGAATGGTCCTCATTTTCACAGAATGTTTAAAATGGTCCTCATTTTTACCGAATGTTTAGAATGGTCCTCATTTTCGCAATTCGTGTTTTATTTGGTCCTTTTCTATAAAGTCGTTTAAATCATTAACGGAGCATTGTACATGTGGCATGATTTGTATTAGGGTGTATTACGTGTACTGTACAGGTGGCTTAATTAGATATTTGGAGATAAATAAGTGAGCTAGGGTTTTGGTAGGGAATGTTTGGGCAGTTAATGAGTTTTGGCAATCTTGTTCCTCCATTCCCAATTGGTATTGTTGCAATCTTCTTCTTCCTGCAATCCTATTATATAGGTATGTTACGGTCCCAATCTTCTTCCTTTACCTCTTGTTGTAATCGTTGGAGGCAACCGTGTTGTATCACTTCGCGCACTATTGGTGGTTCAACGAGAAACGAATTAACCCCGATTTGTAGTTGTAGAGAGATGGTTGCTTTGAGGATGGCAAGAACTCCAAAGAATATTGGTAGAAAATTTTGGGTACAATCTATTTTTATTTTTGTGTTAATAATAAATTGGTTTTAATTTTTGGTTTATTGATTTACAGAGTGGTGGTT
>Ga0209389_1002886_pt1 | contig 13467 bp, 7 predicted proteins | sample CowpearedBW_FD_187526 | JGI IMG/M metagenome (GOLD analysis project Ga0209389, IMG submission 187526) | Root nodule microbial communities of legume samples collected from California, USA - Cow pea red BW (SPAdes) (version 2) | ecosystem: Host-associated > Plants > Roots > Nodule | place: USA... | reverse complement strand
TATTTAAATAAAAAATATAAAAAAATTATTTATATTATCATATAATAAAAAATTATTACATTACTTATAAATATTTTAATATTTCTTTTATCTAAAGTTATTTTAAATAATAATATTTTAATATTTTTCCCAACTCCTTTGGCTACCTATTGCCTCTAGGTTTTCCCACCCCTTCACATTCAGATCACACTTATGTTAGCAAAAATAAATGTCAATTTCGTTCTCAGTAAGGTTTGAACAGATCACACTTATGTTAGCAAAAATAAATGTCAATTTCGTTCTCAGTAAGGTTTGAACACACAACCATAAAATTACGAAGTCAAAGAACCACCAATCCAACGAATTCAAATTTCGTGATAATTCCTAAAATTTTAGGATTACATTATCACTACTCACATTCATTCATAACCTTAAAATAATGCACAAAATAAAATATCATACAATTGGCATACATAGGACTCAAACCCAAGTCCTCTCACACAACATAGTACTCTCAACCATTTGAGCTAGTACTTTTCCACGTCATAACAATTAGCATTAAATGCCATAAAAGCTTCTACACATTCCCAGGTCATCTCCTGAGTAATTGATAGAGGCCGTACCCCACCAAATTAAAATAGATAAAATGCAGTATATGAAAGTTAACCAAGTCGTCTCCCAATGACCAATATTTTTCGTCCAAAGCTTCAATTTCTAGATTCAAAACACAACATAATAACACAAGGGGGTGGCAGATTCAATTTCAACACAAAATTTAAAACGTAATTGCAATTTTGATTAAACAATCACGAAAAATAGCAGTGATTCCTTGCTTCGAATGAAATTTCACTCATCATAGATTGCAAATTGAATTGGTTTCGTTATTCCTCATCAAACTCGTTGTTAAACAACTAAGAGGAGGTTAACCACGATTTGAACATGCAATTAAGCAATAAAAGCGTTCATGAATTTGTCGAAGTTCATTAAGCATGAAAATCAACTAAAACGAGTTCCCACTATGAAAATTAAGCAAAACCAAATTGGGTTTTTTTTCAATTAAAACACAAATGCAAATCCACAACGAAGAAACAACAAAACTCATTGAACAAAACATTAATCTCAAGGTTTCATCTCATTCTTTGCAAGGAATCAATGCATACGAAAGTTAGTAGCTCATAAAATTCGAGTTAGGGTTAAGGTTCAACAAAAATTCAAATTTAGCCATTCAAATGAGTTCAAATTAGTGCTGAAAGCTTAAAATGGTGCAGCAAACGAAAATGAGCAAGGAATAACAAAGGAACAACAAAAACAACCAAAAAATCCTTAAATGTTTCAATATAAATCTTACACAAGGTGCAGAAAACGTGAATACACTAGGTGCTGTCTAAGAGTCATAAAATGTCAAAAACGAATGGAAAACGTGAAAAATCAGCTTGTGCCTCCATGGGTCACTTTCCAAAGCTTAAAAACATAAAAAATGGAGGTTGGAGAGAATGGAGAAGAAAAGTGTGTAGCTGGTTGCCTGGAAAGAGACCTAATTTCGTGGTCACATCCAACCTCCCACTCATATTTACAAAATTGTCATTATGGGTTGCAGAATTACAAAAATGCCACTACTGGCCTCAAATGTTGGCCCATTCACTCAGATGACGTGGAAATGATGTGGCAATGATGTGGCAACTCTCTTCAACTGAATATTAATGTCCATACTCCAAAATTGCTTCACCCAAATATTGAAAAATAATTAAATACAAAAATTAGGCCAAATAATGTGAAATTAGTCCAAATTCGGAATAATGGCCCAATAAAGCCCAACAGATGAAAACACACTAAAGATGAACAATTAAGCACTAAACAACTATCAAATGAGTACAGAAAGGCTAGTGGAATGGAGGAAAATAATGACTCATCAAAATCGACCACACTTACCTTTTGCACTCTTGGGCAAAATTAAAGAGTAAAACAAAGCAAGGACATCACAAATATAACAAGAGAGGCAAAAAGACACAAAGACACAAGACAAACAGACTCGACACAGACGAATGGAAACACATCCAACACAGAAGGATTCAAAGCTGCAAGGTATCCATGAACATCATCCAAGCAATTCAAAACATGTCATGTACTCAGTTCATCTTAAGAGAATTGAAAGCAACATAACCTCACGAAATACGCACTGTATCACTCAAATCTATAGGCTACTGTTTACTCTCAAAGCACTCCTGAAAAATAAACATCAACACACTTGGCAAGCCTCTAGAACCAACAACCAAATCAAAACACATGCAGGTCAAGATCAGAAGGACTTTTCAAGGTTGTAATGGGGTTGAGGACAAGGTGTGAAACATATGGATAAGTAGTTAAGCAACAAAGGAAATAGAGAAGCAATGGGGAATAAGTCTTAATCAAGCATGAAAGTAATCCCAAACACCAACACTTCCAAATTCGATTCTCACACAATGCTCAAATCCAAACTCCTTTTATTTCTTTTCTTTCTTTTCTTTTCTTTTCTTTTCTTTTTGTTTTCTCTCTTCTTCTTTTTTACACAAAGAACATGCAGAGAAACAACAATTTTGAAAACCCACCTGGGTATACAAATGAGCAATTCCAAGAACCAATAACAAGTGCGTGCACAACCACACTTGTTGTGCGCGACCACACTTTATTGAGCACCCATTCCCAAAACAATTCCAAGGCTTCAAAATTTCCTAAGGCAGGAATAATCATGGTTTTTCAGGCTAAGGGCTTGTAATGAGCTATAAATCAATGAAAAAGGATATCTAGGCTAAAAAAAAAGGTTATCAAAGGAAACAATTCAAGGTAGGCTCATCTGGCTATAGGCTCACATAACAAAATTGCCTAAATCATATCCCAACATGCATGTGAATCAGAAAAGCATCAGAAAGAGTCAGGCCAAGGCCACTATGCAAGCATTCAAGAGGCATATATCACACAACAAAGAACAAAGAGTGGCTCAAATTCTCACACAGGGTAAAACAATTCCAAAATCAACTTGGCATTCAAAGATAAAGCAAGGATATCAGTCCACAGAATAACCGACAACTCATCCTCCAAAAGTGAAGTGAGTGCTGCAAACAGAAAACAAAAACATAACACAAATTAACACAAATTAACAAAAAGGAAACAACAACAGACAAACCTGGACAAGTGCAATAAAAGTAAATAAGGAGAAAGAAAACTCCATGAATCATGGTTAAACAAAAGTAGGGTCAAACAGGGAAGTTTCCTCCACAACAATATCCACCAAGTTAGGGTTGCTGAGGAATGGCTTCAGGCGATGCCCATTCACTTTGAAGCTCTTATTGGTGGACTGACTTTTGATTTCAATTGCACCATAAGGATAAACATTAGTGACAACAAAAGGGCAAATCCACTTTGACCACAACTTACCCTCCATGAGTCCAAGTCCAATAAAAGGGCAAAAGCTCTTATACAATAACACTTGCTAACCAACAACAAACTTCTTTCTAGCTATGGAGCTATCATAGAATCTCTTGGTCTTCTCCTTGTAGAACATAGAGTTCTAATATGTCTCTAGATGGATCTCATCTAACTCGTTCAACTATAGCTTCCTTTCCTCTCCAGCTTGATCAAGTGAGAAGTTGCATCACTTGACAGCCTAGTAGGATCGATGCTCTATCTCCACTGGAAGGTGGCATGGCTTACTAAAGACAACCAGATAAGGAGACATCCCTATAGGTGCCTTGTAAGTAGTCCTATGAGCCCAAAGAGTGTCCTCAAGTCTATTGCTCCAATCCTTCTTGTTGGGCTGCACAATCTTCTCCAAGATCCTCTTGATTTCTCTATTTGAGATCCTGGCTTGCCCATTAGTTTGAGGGTGATATGGTGTAGGAAGCTTGTGCATAACCCCATACTTTTGAAACAAAACCCCCATGGATCTATCACAAAAATGGGTGCCCTGGTCACTAATGATAGCTTTAGGAACTCCAAACCTGCAAAATATGTGAGACCTAACAAAGTCCACAACAACTCGAGCATCATTAGTTCTAATGGCTTTGGCTTCCACCCATTTTGAAACATAATCAACAACAAGCAAGATGTAAGTAAAACCAAAACCATCACACTCACACTGACAACACTCGCCAACCCGAGCTCAACTCAAGGGTTCCTCGTGTTCAACCGCCATCCCGAGCCCAACTCGAGGGATGTCATTCCTAGCTCAATTCGAGGAATGCCACATGCTTAACCCCTATCCCGAGCTCAACTCAAGGGATACGTTCCGAGCTCAACTCAAGGAATACCAATAAGTCGACCTTTAAGGCGTCACTAAAGCTTTATAGATCACGCCTGCAGAATCAACAACACCAATACTGCTGCAGTAAAATTGCCTGGTAGGGGACACGTACCGCCAGGCATTGCCCGCTTCCAAACCGCCTGGAAGGTATGATGAGTCGAACCTTGGCTCCCATTCAATAATTAAAATTTTGGGAATTTAACATTATTTTTGCGCTTAACATTATGGGATATTCTTGAGTTTAATAATGCAACTGTAATTTAATTTAGGTCTTTAAGAGTGTAAATAATGAATATTTTAATTCATAAATTAAGTACCAAAATAGGAATTTTGGAGAGAAATAGTTTAGGTACTGAATGCACCCCCAATTCTCATGTTCACACCCCCTTTTTTCCAATTGGAATATCTATTTCTAAAAAAAACATTTCTAGAGCTAATTGCACCCCCTGTTTTCAGGTTTACACCCCCTTCTGAATTTAACTTTCACTTTTTGTTCTGCACCCCTCCTTTTTACTAAACTACACCCTTAATGTCACTTAAACTCTAGTCCACAGATTTTGCCACGTGGCAATCCTCCACTTACTAAGTTAACCAATGACAGATTGCCACATCATCAATCCTCTACTAACTCAAATCACCAATCAATGTTTGCCACGTCACCATCTCTTTCCCAACACAAACCCTAACCCTAATCTCTGATTCTCTCTCTTCCGCACCAACCCACTCTGCAGCCGTCACACTCCGCAGTCGTCATCTTCCATGGCCGCCCATCCATGTTCGATTCCCGTTGTAGCTCGCCAGACGAAGCCCCCGACGCACCGTCGTTAGAAACCACAGTTATCGTCGCGTGGCCAACGGCTCGAACCTGCATCTCTCGCGCCACCGTGAACCAACCACCGCGTCTTCTTCATCGTGCCTCCTTCTTCTCCACTCGCTCCATTGTCGGAACCTCCATGGTCGCACCATTCGAGCTCGTTGGAACAGTCTAGCATCTTCGACAGCACCCGCACCAACACTTTCCATCCTCGCGCGTGAGCCGGCAAACTCGACGCCGTCCACCACGCGAAACCACTACAATCGCGCTTGCACCTGCGCCATCGTCGTGCTCATGTCGGAACCACAATGGCTGCACCAGTGTCGCACCACATCGAGATGCACCATTTCTCCATCGAAAATGCTCGCGAGACCTGCAACGGCCAACGCAGAGCTTTGTCGCATCGTCATCACACCACCATTTTCTCCGTTCAGCCTCTTGTCGGAACCACCATTGCAACTAGGATGCATGCCTCGTGCCGTCCATATCGCAACAACAGAGAAACGCACCTTCGAACACGTCCTCCATCAAAAAATAGTGGCCACCCTCGGATCTGCGAAACGCACCTTGCGGTAACCTTCACGACAGCCAAACCCTAATTGCGGAAATGAATTCTGATTTGGGAGAGAGACTGCTCTGACACGTGGCAACCTCTCGTTGGACAGTCAAAGAGTCAGCACTGGTCAACCAGCCAACTTTGGGCAAAGATTTGGTCAACCATGGTCCAACAGACTATTTTACACTATATCTGTTTACATTATATCTGGCAGGTGGTTCCTCTATAGGAACCCTAAATTGCCTAAAAGAGGAAAGAATCGTTTGGCGGCAGTTCATCGCTGACCAGAAAATTTCTTGAAATTTCCCAGAACCACAACTTTAATTAGAATAAAACAATTCATACATAATCATACGATACTTAGCATGCCAATCAGACTTAAAATAATCAATGCATGAAATTACTTTATTTAGCATGCCAATCGAATTTAAAATAAAGGTAACACGTAAGGTTACTCTATTTAGCATGACAATCAAAATTAAACATACAATTAACGCGTAAAACTCCCATAACCTAGTTTCCTTGCTTTAAACGCAATTGCTATAGCTTCCACTTTGATTACCAATGGTCTTCTTAGCACCACCTTACCAATGTGCTAAAGTATGAATATGAGATCATTAAGTTTCTTTGAGAAGACAATGTCCTAAAAAGTAGGCAGTGGAACATAAATAATATTTTCGATTGATAAGAAACATTTGAGCTTAGAATTCGTACAAGGAAACACATTGTCAAGAAAGACAATAAGACAAGAACTCTAGAAGAAAGTCATGTAAATGTACCTCTGAAAAAAATAGTAATATTTGCGAATTCAATAAGATAAACTACATAATGTTCTCAAGGCACTAAGATAGTATAACTCTCAAGCTAAGCAATAAAAAACTATGAAGCCTCCCAATAAGAAGAAACATATAGTGGATTAAGCATAATTTGGTGGTGAGAAATTTATATTGCCATACTTCCTTTCAAACTTTCCTATGTCTCCGTCGAAAATGACAAGACTTTTATATCTACACATCTTTTGTGCTATTTATACTTCCAAAACTAAGTGTTTTTCAGAGTTTCTAGTTTCTTATCAATTTACCTTGTTGTAGAATTTCACAAGGGAAAATGACTAAAAATTTAAAGCCTAAGGGAGGAAATTGTACACATTTATTTCATTAACAATATTTAATTTGGTGGGAACATAAAAAAATATAGTATTTGAAAGAAATTATTGTAGGTTTGAAATGGTAATTTAAGCCAAGAAGAGGGGGTTGAATTGGCTATTTAAAACTTTTTCGAAAGCTTAAAACTCTTTTCAATTGAATTAAATAGACTGGAAAGTTAGAATGTAAAGCTACAGACCAATACACTTTCAATCAGTCAAAAAATAAAATACCAGACTGATTTGTTCTTGAGCCAGAAAATAGTTGATTAAAATGACAAATCAATTGGCTAAAATATTGGGAATTTATGCAAAATTCGCAGATTTAACTCAAACAACAATCTTTTACATACAAGACTTGTTCCAATCAATAAATCTAACTATTATACCACCTCAGATTACACAAGAATGCATTAAAACACAACAAAAAGTGGATTGCTTGATTTTCTTGAGTTTTTGAAGTGATTTAGAGTAAGTGAGATGAGGGAAAGAGAATTGCACAAAGCTACATCTAGTTTACCAAGACAACTTGAGCCTAGTTTCCATTATATTCAAAAGTTTTACAAATCAAACTCCAATATTAGACTTTTGAACAAAGAACCTCGTGAGATTTTTTACTCACACAAAAAATCTAGACAACTACCATGCAAGAATCACACTTACAGACTTGAAATCACATCAGGCAAACAACCAGAGACACAAGAACATCCAAACCTGATGATGGCTCTCCCTAGCCAACCATACATGTGTTCTTCAAACTACTCATAAGCCTAAATGCCTCCAAGATTTACCAAGATCTTCAAACGTCACGTTGCAGGTGTGTATTACTGAGAAGAATGACAAGATTTCTCTCTCAGAAACTAAAAAAGTTAGCTCTACTCTCGGAAACACAACATTTATAGTATAGTTTAAGTGAAATCAGTCGATTGAATTTTCCGTACAGTCAGCTGATTTCACTAGACTTAAGTGAAGTCATTCGATTGAAAAATTATTCAAATGACTAAATACATTCGTACTAAAAACTATATACTGCAAGCCTTTTAACCTGTTAAAACCCATTTTGACATATTAAAAGAGACACACTAAGACTAACAAGACATCTAACCTATGTCATATAGCCTACCAACATGATATAACACCAAAACATTACATTTAACATATTATTTCCATATTTAATACACTAGAAACACAGTCTTCAAGTGGATCTTCATCAATCTTCATCAAACACATGTGATCTTCATGCACTTGGCTTTATCAATTCTTTGCTTCAAGCTTGTTTGTGCCAACAATAATAGATCACTTGAATAACTTCTTAGAACCAATGTAAACGAAACTTCAAAAAGTACTTTTGGGCTGATGCAGTCAACATAGGTTGCTATGTATTAAATCGTGTGTTGATTAGGCCTATTTTAAAGAAAACCCCTTTTGAGTTTGTCAAATGTATGAATGCTTCATTTTAAATAATGGAAAACAACAACTTGACAAGTTTGAAGCTAAATTGGATGAAGGTATATTTCTTGGTTATGCTATATGTCAACATCCAATTTCGTCAGGGTGAATAAATTAATGTTCTAAAAAAAGTATAAAAAGTATAAAAATAAAGAAAATGTGAAAAAAAAATTCTTCAAAGATTTTTCAAACTTTAATTTTAGACAAAAAAAGAAAAAAAAAAGAAGAGCCTATTTTGTTATCACACTCCTCTTCACGAGCCCAACAACTCAACATATCTTCTACCTTTATTCTGATAGAGAAATTAGTGATATGATTCTAATAATTAAAAGCAATATCTCTTCATATAATTAGAATCAATATTACTAATTGGGATTGATTTTTGTGCTCTCATTTGTTAACGATTAAAATCAATATTACTGATCTTGATTGATTATCTTATTCTAAAAATTATTACAAAATATAGTTTTCCTCAATTCTTTAGTGTTTGTCTAACACAAATTTTCAAAATTCTTTTTTTCTTCAGAACATATAAAAAAATAATATATATAAAAAACTAAAATAAAAAATGTTTTCCCTGTTTAATTTCTTGAGTGTTTGTTCAGCCGCTCGAATCGCATTATACCAATTTTAAAATAATTTAAAATATGAAAAAAATTTAAATAAAAATATTTTCAAAAATATCAAAAAAAGTCAAATAATGTTCCAAATAGTTTTCCGAATAGTTTTTTTCTTAAAGAACTACGTAACCTTGATACTGCATTAACATGGAGATATGTAGGAGCGAGGATTAATCCTCGTCAGACCCAAAAAAACCAAAAAAGAATATTTTTGTTTCTTTTATACATCCATTTATTGTTACTTATGGGGAAAATTAAATATTTTGAAAACCACATCTTTTTGCATATTTAATTAAAGGTATCGTCTTAGGACGGACGATGTGGGGTGCTAATACCTGCCCCACGCGTAACCGACTCTCGGACCCAAAATCTTGTTTTTTAGCAGACCTTGTCTTATCTTTCTGTTTTTTCCGTAGTTTTCCAGAATAAACTATGGTGGCGACTCCAAACTCTGTTTTTGCAAATTTTATTTATGGTTCGCCGTCCCGTCGCGATTTGAGTTGTGACACTACACATAGTCATGCATATAAAGTATATAATCAAAAGGTTAATGGCTGTTGCAAAGTCTATGCATGTGGTATTTGATGAAACTAACCCTAAATTTTAAGATCAAGTGTCAATGAATGTAGATGATGAAGATATGCTCTTGGAGAGGCAATCTGGAACAGTAAATCAATCGGCTGAAAAGGAAAAATAGTGGGCTAAAACAATAGTTCACACCAACCTATCTAAGATGTGGATTGAACCTAAATGGATATCAAAGGACAACATCATTAGTGATATTAATTAGGGAGTATCCACTAGACGCAAACTTACTTATTGTAAACATGGTGCATTTGTGTCTCAAATTGAACCTAAGAATGGGAATGATGCTTTAAGTGATAGTAATTGGGTTAATGCTATTTAAGATGAACTAAATCAATTCACAAGAAATGATATGTGGTCTCTAGTTCCTAGAAGTGATGACATAAATATAATTGGTAGTAAATGGGTGTTTAGAAATAAAGTGGATGAAGATGGTAACATAGTTAGAAACAAAGCTAGGCTAGTTGCTAAAGGTTATAATCAAGAGGAAGGCATTGATTTTAATGAAAAATATGAACCTATAGCTAGGCTAGAAGCTGTGAGATTACTATTGGCATATGCTTGCATGTGTAATTTTAAATTGTCTCAAATGAATGTGAAAAAGACATTCTTGAATGGTTTATTAAATGAAGAAGTGTATGTATCACAACCTCCTTGCTTTGAAGATCACCTATATCCTAATCATGTTTTCAAATTGAAAAAGGCCTTATATGGTTTGAAACAAGCACCACGAGAGTGTTATGAAAGGCTAAGCAATTTTCTTTCATAAATAGGATATGATAAAGGTGTTGTTGATAAAACATTCTTCATTAGAAAACTTGAAAGTGATGTTATACTTGTTCAAATGTATGTTGATGATATTATCTTTGGCTCAATTAATAACTCTATGTATGAAGAGTTTGTTGCAACTATCTAAGGTGAATTTGAAATGTATATGATTAGTGAGATAACCTACTTTCTAGGGCTACAAGTCAAACTACTCAAGCAAGGAACATTTTTAAGCCAGTCAAAATATTGTTTTGATCTGCTGAAAAAGTTTGAAATGGAGAATTGCAAAGAAGTTGCCACTCCAATTGCTACATATTGTATCATGGATTCAGATGAGGTCGGGCAACAAGTTAACTCAACCAAATATAGAGGGTTGATTAGTTCTTTGCTCTATCTAACAACAAGTAGGTCAGATATTCAGTTTAATGTATGCTTGTGTGCAAGATTTCAATCCAATGTAAAATAGCCACATTACAAAGCTGCAAAGAGGATTCTCAAGTATCTTAAAGTGACAATCAATGTTGGATTGTGGTATCCAAGTGATTCTAAGATAACTCTTAGTGGTTTTTCAGATTTTAACTATATAGGATGCAAATTGGATAGGAAAGGCATAAGTGGAACATGTCACTTACTTGGCTCAAGCTTGATATCATGGAATAGCAAGAAGTAAGCTTGCATGGCACTCTCCACAGTTGAAGTAGAATACATAGTAGTTGGTCATGGTTGTTCTCAAATCCTTTGGCTAAAACATCAACTATTGGATTATGGAGTCAAGTTGGATAAGGTACCCTTGAATTGTGATAACACTTGTGCAATCAATATAACTAAGAATCCAATATAGCACTCTAAAACCAAGCATATTGAGATAAGACATCACTTCATTAGAGATCATGTACAAAAAGGTAATTGTAAGAATAAGTTTCTTAAAACTTAAAATCAATTAGCTGATTTGTTCACACAACCATTAGCTCGTGATAGATTTAACAAGCTCATAACTGAACTGGGCATATTAGGTATTTAAAATGTAATATGGTATTTAAAAGGTAATCTGATGTGTTTTTAACATGTTAATCTTTTAAATCCATGCATTAATTTCATTTAAATAAGATAATGTGTGCATAAAATGTAAATTGTCATAGTTGGTCTATTGATTTTATAATTCTAGCCATTGATTTCAGTTAAATTGTCATTGTATGAAGCAAACATAATTTTAACCATCCTTTAATCTGTTGATTTTACAATTTTATGCATTGATTTCACTTAAATAGTCACTGTATGCAAAAAAGATAACCAATCACGTCTTTTAGTTTGTTGATTTTATAAATCTATGCATTGATTTCACTTAAAAAGTCGTTGTATACTAGAAACATAATCTGACACATCTTTTAATCTATTGTTTTACCATTTTATGTGTTGATTTCACTAAACCAGATTATGTGTTGATTTCACTTAAAAGATAAATATTTGATTAAAATATATTCAAAAGTTGATTGGGTCAAAGCAATGTTCACATGATCAAGTACAAATTGCTTTTAAAAGCTATTGCATCAGCTATTTGTTGCTTTTTTGAATGCATTGACCACAAAGCATATGTGTTGCGTGATTCCAATTTGTATGCACCTCACATGATCTAAACTTATTGATCTTCTCATGAAAAATCATTGGAAACATAATACTTTAATTTGATTCTGAAATCTGATGTATTTACTCTATTTTGATAACCTAAACAGAATTAATGAAATAAATGTGTACAATTCAACTAATTGATTATGCATTTAACCTGTTCATCTATAAATACTACATTTGTAAACATTCATTTTCATCCATATCTCTTAGATACAACCACACATATAACTATCATGCCTCGTCGCCAACAACACCATGTATTAGAAATTGTGTAGTGGATTGTTTCACGTGTGGACGAAAACCAAGATGGAGGGTGAGATAGGTTATTAATAAAAATGGTGCTTTTAAAATTTTTCCCTTTTAATATGAAAGTTCAATTAAAGCAAAGAGAGTAGGGAAGAGAAAATCTGGGCAAGGTATTTATACTAGTTCATATCAAAAGACACTACATCTAGTTGTTAATTTCTGAAAAATGAGATCAACTCAATCACTAAAATAAACCACAAACACAGTCACATATAAGAAATTTTATGGCTTACAAAATACTTCTCATGAAGCCACAAGAGATGAAGATACCTCGCTTGAAATCTATGAGCACTACAAAAATTTCTAAAATTAACGACAAAATTTTACCAACGAAAATAAATTTGTCGATAAATTTAATTTATCGACAAAATTTACAAACAGATATTAAAATTTCAATTATTGGCGGATATTTTCGTTGGTAAAATCCATTGACAAATACATATCTTAAAATTCGTTGATAAATTCATCAATAATGGACCAAATAAAAATATTTTATTATTCTTGTAATTTTATATTAATTAATTCATTCATTCTTTTACAACATAAAGTTTTTTATCACTATTAATTATTTAAATTATTTAAATTTTTAATTTTTATGTTCTTTTATTAATTAATTCACCTTTATTTTTAAAACTAATTATAATTATTGGAAAACATCTATTTTAATTTTTTTATAGGATAAGATTTTTATTATTATTAAATATTAAAATTTTTTTTAATTTTTTAATTTTTTTGTCAGCTAATTAATCAATTAAGTTAAAATTTATCCCTAAAAATAATTTTAGTTATAGAAAATTACTTAATTCAAATTTTCTTTCTTTTTAAATTTTTTATTATTAATAATTATTTATATTTTATTATTTTTTTAAATTATTTGTAATTACTTAATTAACTAAATAAATTAATTGAGAAAATTAATTTTAATTAGAGATAGAATTTTATCCCAAATTTTCTTTCTTATAGTATAAGATTTTTTATCACTCTTAATTATTCATTTTTTATTTTCTTTTAATTTTTATGTGAATTAATTAATTCATTCATTTCAGTCTTTTTAATAAAAATAATTTTAGTTACAAAAGAAATTATTTATATTTCTTTTATAGTATAAAATTTGTATTATTATTAATTATTGATATTTTATTATTCTTTTAAATTTTATGTAATTCATTCATTTAAATTTTATTCAATAAAATAATTTTAGTTATAAAAAACATTTGTTTCAATTTTTTTTTTATAATATAAGATATGTATCTGTTCTTAATTATTGGTATTATTTTTTTATTTTTATTATATTCTAATTAATTACTTCTTTAGATATTGATATGCCTAATCATAGATATTATG
>Ga0209389_1002880_pt1 | contig 13475 bp, 9 predicted proteins | sample CowpearedBW_FD_187526 | JGI IMG/M metagenome (GOLD analysis project Ga0209389, IMG submission 187526) | Root nodule microbial communities of legume samples collected from California, USA - Cow pea red BW (SPAdes) (version 2) | ecosystem: Host-associated > Plants > Roots > Nodule | place: USA... | reverse complement strand
AGAAGATATGATGAGAATTGACCATGCCGTCATTATCATTTTTTATTGAGTGAATTCTAGTTAGGCATTTTAAAAACCCCATATACTTTCTAATGTTCCAGTTGATTCCTGTTCAAGTCAATTTGTCACTGCTACGGATAAATTCATCATCAACTCCAAGATGTGGGTTTTCTTCATCAGCTTCAAGTGAAACTAATGACAAGGAAAAAGGGAAGAATATTAATATTGAAGATTCTACAAATGATAACCCTGATAAAGCAAACGAAAAGGCCAATAATTTTGAACAGGCCGGACAAGCTAAATCTGCAGATAAAACAGAGGAATCAAGTTCTATTTCTGATTCTCAATCTCAAACTGTAAAAGGAAGGAGGAGAGGTTTCAAACGAACAGCATTTTCTGATTCAGATTCAGATTCAGATTCAGATTCAGAGAGTGAATATCTATCCAAGGATGATTTGATTAAACTTGTGGCTGAGAAAGAAGAACTTTTGAAGTTAAAGCACAAGGAGATTGAACAAATGCAGGATAAAGTTTTGCGTACTTATGCAGATATGGAGAATACCATGGAAAGGACACGACGTGAAGCAGATAATTCGAAAAAGTTTGCTATACAGGTCTATCTCTGAAACCTTTTTCTCAAATAATTTCCTCTTCAACCGGGTGCTGAGTGGTTTAAATATGATGTAGAATTTTGCGAAGAGTTTACTAGATGTTGCGGACAATCTGGAAAGAGCTTCCTCGGTTGTAAAGGAAAGTTTTTCAAAAATTGATACACCTAGTGACTCTGCTGAAGCGGTAAAACTTCTGAAAACACTTCTGCAAGGTGTTGAAATGACCGAGAAACAATTGTCAGAGGTAGAATGTTCTACTTTATGCGGTATCTATTTAAATTCAAAAGTCACAGCGAATCTATTTTTCAATGTTTTCTTTCTTCTCATTTTTATAGCTGATGTTTATTCCCATTTCTTTGCAGCTGTCTTATTAGTTCCTCATTTAAATACTTTTGTTCAGTGATGATAGCGGACTGATGGTTAATTGAGTGATGTGAGGGTGAGAGTAATTTGGTGGGATTAAGTGAGGAGGCTTTAGACTAAAGTTGGTGGACTTGGTTCAAATTCTGTTAGATTAGGGGCTTGTTTTTTGTTTTGGTTTCGAATGGCCTATTTTAGTTTAAAAGTCATAATCATGTTGGAAATCATTTTCTTATTCAATTTTGTTTTAATTATTTTGTGAATCATTGTATCAAAAAATAGCTGTGTATTGAAACTCTGGAAGCACTTCATTCATTTAATGATCACTAGATTGGAAATAGGTTATTTAGTTTACTTGCTGAATTCTCATTGAGTTGATGGGTATCTAATAACTAGAGAATTTGGGTAAGGACTTTATCACCTTCCCGTGCCATTTGACCAAAGAAGTGCGAAATAACATGCTGACTCTGTATGGTGTGGGGTTGAATAGAGTTCAAAGCTTTTTCACAAATGCTTGGAAAACAAAGTGATAAAGAACACCAAATATTTTTTGTCCCTAAACCACTTCCGGATTTCACAAGTATTCTTTAGTTTGCTACTCCTAGCTATAAATAAAGTTTTATAATGGTTCCAGGAAAAACTCTCTTAGAAAGTTGTTTGATAGAGAACTAACGTTACTAGGTGAAGGATATGACAATATGTTTCTCTCAGAGACTAGATGGTCTAGTTGACCATCAATCGGATACTACTTTATGTGCTTATGGATTTATGAAGACTCTTTCTTGCATGCAATTTTTGTAGTTTTTGTGTCCGTGTATCTGTTGAAGAATTTGTTCAATATTTGATTGTTTATTGACGCAAATCTTACTGTGATCTTTGATTTTGTCCAATATTTTGCGTTGCTAATCTTTTGTTGTCCAATACTCTGCTTCGTCAATCTTTTTTATTTGACGATATTTGTTATAAACATCAAGAATGGAAAATAAAGAACCGTTATTAGATATTTGTTATAAACATATTTATGTTTGGGATTAATCGAATATTTCCTTTTATGAGATATTATATTTGGACCAACGAAAGAACCGTTAATTGATGAACCATGTTAGGTTAAAACATAGGAAGACATTCTTAATGTTTTGGTTTTAGATTACAATGGGTCCTTTAAAATTATAACGAATTTAATATGATAAATATGTTGTTGGGTCTGGTCAAGATTTTTATTGATTGAATTTATTTGTTACACTTTTGCATGTAGGGGCATCCTATAGATTTCAGAACTGGTCTACCAGTTTGAGAATTCTTATTATATACAGTTTAATTAGCTATTAGTAATTCAAAACTTAATCTTATTTATTATAACACTTACGTGTATGGATCATCCACTACGTCTGGCTAAACTGTTTTAGACTAGACTATTCGGAATTAACAAAATGTTTCCTTACACAAGTTATGACTTTCAATAATATTACAAAAAAAATTGTCTCTTGAATTTTACTGTGGATTATTATGAGTTTGAGTTTGAAATAATAAATCTTTGAGGACTGCAAATTGTTTCATGCTCCAGCATATTGTAGAGCTAACTGCTAGTGCGTACAGGTACTTAAAAAGTTTGGTGTAGAAAATTTTGATCCTACGAATGAGCCCTTTGACCCACACAGACATAATGCTGTCTTTCAAATTCCTGATGGTTCTAAGCCTCCAGGAACTGTTGCAGCTGTTCTGAAGGTAATTTTCATAATTTTTAGGAAGGAACTATGATCTGCTTGTTCCTATTTTATAATTTCGTTTAGACCCTTAAAACTGTTGATACGACGTGTTATTTTGTATATATGAAGCATGGATACTAAAAGGTTGTTGGCATATCTGTATCATTCATATTTGATACTATTACTTCTATTATTATGCCGCATTTCCATTTTTGATGTTTTCGTACCTTTTCTATTTGAAAAATCTGAGATAGAGATCAATGTCATGTTCTCATTTCCGACCATTCACTTCGTAGGGAAGCATTTTCTCACCCTTGCGTATTGCATAGCTTACTTAGAAAAAATCTGGCACTGCTCTAGTCGCAGTGACTGCGGATGAATAAATTTAATTTGTTTACAGATATAAAATTATTATTTAATACATGTTACCGTAATATATGAATTTTTTATTCAAATAATCGTTTTTGCTTATGGGAGGAGCTAGAAATACTTTTTAACGTGCTTTCTATCATTGCATTGATTTCATGTTGCCCGTTGGTTCCATTAAATAAATCTGTTACCTACAGGATTTCAAGTGCAGTTACGCCCTTTCAATTTGCTGTGCAATAAGTTCTGGTTTGATTTTATCGGTATTTTAAGGCAAATTTAGAGTTTTATAAAGCTAAAGTATGATCGTTTCCATTTTTGAATCAGAATCTATTTAATTGCATATTTGAAGAGACGTTGTCTCGTTCTTCCTTTGTTGGGCTGTTTACTTATTTACGGAAACTGAAAACATGAGCAATGAGTATAAAAGCTATCCTATGGTTGTGTTTGCAGGCAGGATACATGCTTTATGATCGTGTGATTCGCCCAGCAGAAGTTGGCGTGACTCAAGCAGTGAAGGATGATGATAATAAGGATTCATAGAAGTGATTCGAGTGGCTTCTGCTGAGTATCTTAGGAAGCTTGTAATTGTGATTTTCTTTCTTTTACCTGAATATTTTTCATCCCTTTTATATGCCTGCAATTTACATTCTTTTCAACCAGTTAGCAAGTTTTGTCATCAAAAGGGGGAACGGCAAATAGTGGCAACATATTTATTACATTTCTTAACAATTTGTTGTTTAGTAGAGCAATTATGTTACTAATATAAATTTTGATCATGTTTGGTGAGGTCAACATAGTGGCTGTTTCTTTCTGTATCTCCATTTTCTTTTTCTTCTTGCACCCTATATCTTTGACAAAATTACGGATTTACTCTTGATTTCTTTTACTGTGTACACCCTGTATCAGCAATGGCGAACCGCTTCACCTCAAAATCAGAAATGCCAAATCCTAAAACAATTTAAATGTGAATTGTTTTATCCGTATCTATATCTAGAAATTTTATCGGTCATAAACTTAAGAAGAAAGAGTAAGCATGAATGACAAATTTTGTGGTGCATTGTTTTATCCGTAGCCTCTAAAACAAACTTCAGTTATATTGCATGGACCCATGCCAAAGTCTACACATATATGAATTCAATTAAAATTACTAAACCAAGAATGCACCACACTTTTTCTCGTTCTCCCTTATGAAATGGGATTAGTGCGCGAAATTCGATGCATTGAGTAATTGGAAAAGGTAAGTTGCATGCGCATATTGTTGGGAATAACACTTATGATTGAAAATACTCAGTAAACTAATCAATTGCAGTCAGAAAATGTTATGGAGACTCTTCAGTTCTCAAACACTACAATGAGGCAGATGAAAAGCTTTGGAATGCATCCCTCAAATTCAAAAGTTATCCAATTAAAGTTCATCTCACAATTGAAAACGTAAATCTTCCCTATATATAGCAGCTCGAGTAGATGTTTATTTTCATTGCCAATAGTTACCAAAATGGAAGAGAAAACGATAAAACACTACAGTAGCTCCCAGAAGATACTCCTCGTAGGAGAGGGAGATTTCTCTTTTTCTCTCTCTTTGGCCAAGGCATTTGGCTCTGCTTCTAACATGGTAGCAACTTCACTTGACTCCAAAGGTGTTTGAAGGATGTTTTTTCTTTTATTTCAAACTGTTTTACTTTTGATGTCTTTGTTTTCTGATTCTAACTTTCTTGTTGAAATGTTTTAGGTATTTTATTATGGAAATACCCGAGGGTTTCAATAAAGTTGATGGAATTAGAGGAACTTGGTTGCACCATTCTGCATGAAGTGGATGTTCATACTATGAGTGAACACCCGCTCCTCAAAACCAAATGTTTTGACCGAATCATTTTCAATTTTCCACATGCCGGATTTACCTATCGTGAGCATAAACTGTGTCAGATTGAGTAAGTTTTTATGTACAGTAAAATCGTTAAATAGAAACTTTTGATAATTGCAGATTTTGAAATATCTATATTTGAATTCAGGCTACATCAGAAGTTGGTATCTGGATTTTTTAAGAGTGCAAAAAAGATGATAACTCAAAATGGAGAAATTCATGTGACACACAAGAATGGTAATCCTTATAATAAGTGGGAAGTAGTAGAATTGGCAGTTGATGAAAATTTGCAATTGGTTGAGAAGGTTCGTTTTCGTAAACGGGATTATCTGGGCTATGTTAATAAGAGAGGATCTGGGAATAGAGGCGACAAAACTTTCGCTGTTGGTGATTGCAGCACCTTCAAATTTTCCCATGCTTCTCAAGATAATTGTTCGCTTATTGGTTTGGAAGACTTATTTTCTTTGGTTGAGAAATTTCCAATTGGGCGAAGTATTTGGATATGCACGTACCTTCATTTGATGTATTTTTTTTTGTCAAATTATTGTTAATAGCTATTTGTCTTGTTTAGTGTGAGTCACACTCTCTTAAAAGGGTTAGCTATTAAGAGTTGTCACTGTAAAATACAAAATCCTAAAAATGGAAATTAAACTTCATTAGTTAAATTTTAGTTAATTTTTTTGTAAAATTTGTGTATATATTTGGTCCGAGGAATGAAATTAGTTATTATAAATTTTCATTTGGAATTTGTTATAATTAATTAAAAAGTAATATCTCCAATTTTAGTTACTTTTTTTCCTAATTTTAATATGTAGAAATTAAAATGTATTGTGTTGGAAGACAGTTAAAAGTATAACCGTATAAACTACATCAGTAAATTTGTCTAGATCGTTGAACTAAAAAAACGATTAAACTAAATTTATAGTTATTACCGTATAATTGCTTCAAGCAAGTGATTTATTCAGACAAAGAATGCTTCATGTAATACCTAACCTTTTGTAATAACTTTTATTAATATCATTATTGTTTGCAAATCATGTACTGCACATTTAATAACTTTTACTTCCATCATATTTTTTGAACTTACTAACTAATTTTAAATATTTAGAATAAATTATATATATAAAAGATTGAAAGCTAATATAAATTTTTTTGATGTTCTATTTATAAAAATTTATTATACTTTTTTATAATATATTTTTAACACTCGTAATTAATGAAGATTAAATGACATTCCCGTCTATAATATATTTTTAACACTCGTAATTAATTTGACGACTTTTTTGGGTAAAACAATAAAATTTTCATTGACTTGTATACATTGTATTCACTTCGTCTTTAATTGATATGTAATCTTCAACCGTTAATATTTTAAAAGTATAAAAGATATAAAAATCATAGAATACTCACTTTTATTTATATATAAAACACAAAATATGGTTCATATTGCAAATTGCTATATTATCATTTAAGCATACATAGATTAACAATGAGTAATAAAATAAATTAGGAGGTTTCTATTGGTAAGTTGTCAACCCATCCATCCTTATTAATAAAAGATGCTAAAGAAAATTCTTCCATTTCTGAAGCATTTAGGGTTTTCATCCATGGAACACGCTTCGAGGTGTCAGCTCCTGCTCCTTCACAATCAACTTCAGCATAAGTGATTCCACTCCTACAACAATTTAATCACAAATCAATAAAAAAATCAAGAACAAATACTTAATATTATATAAAATATTATTACATACCCAAAAGAACTATTTTTTTTAAACCATGGAATATATAATAACAACAGTTTTTCATAACCCACGTATCATTTAAACTTACTCATTGCCTGCATAATGCCAAGCATTCCATCCTTGAGGAGTTACAATATCAGAAAAATATGTTTTATGAAATATGACTCTTGAATAGGCTTTCCATGCTCTTCCTAAATTCACTTTACCATTCCCTATAAGGGAACCTCCTTCAAAAACAAAACCATCTGGATCATCTGGTGAAGTTCGTCCCTGAGCTGTCACATACCCTGCTGAATGAAATCTTCCAATAACATTTATCCAACAGTTCTGCACATTATAAAAACACAACATCAAAAAAATGAATGTTTTGATTATAAGATTATCCACTACCATATATGTAAAATGGATTTAAAAATAAGAGTTAAACATGTTTTTAAATTGGAATTCGTTTATGTCCGAAACTTTGATAAATTTTGGTCATCAGACTTTAAAAACGAGTGGATGTAATCCTTTTAATACAATTACGTTAAATATTTTTGACGTGTCAAACATATTTTATGCTAGTATTCGAGTTGTTTAGACTGTTTGACATGACGTTCTCACTTCAATATCTGTAGGAAAATATGTGTTTTACACGTAAAAAAAAAATAATGTAATTAGGTTAAAAATGCTATATTTATTTATTTTTTAAAGTTTAGGACCAAAATGTATTAAAGTTTCGAACAAAGAAAAATTCTAATTTCGTGTGAAAGTTGAGAGACTAAAAACATACTTAACCATAAAAATAATTAATGTAAGTTACCTAATAGTCCTTTTAATACAATTACGTAAAATTTTTTGACGTGTCAAACATATTTTATACTAGTATTTAAGTTGTTTACACCGTTTGACACAACGTTCTCACTTGAATATCAATTGAAAAATGTGTTTTACCCGTACAATATATATATATATATATATATATATATATATATATATATAAAATTAGGTTAAAAATGCTATATTTATTTATTTTTTAAAATTTAGGACCAAAATGTATTAAAATTTCGAATAAACATGAATTTCAATTTCTGTCAAAGTTACGAGACTAAAAACATACTTTAACTATAAAATAATTAATGTAATTTACCTCATAGAAAGATTGCCCACTACCATATATAAAGTCGATTTCACCTTCAATGTAACAATCTTTGAAGTAATGACGTCCCCAATGATCATACAGAGTGTCTTGATAACCTAAAAAACTACAATTATAGAAGAAATATTTATCTCCATGCAGTCTTGCTGCATTTGCTTGTTCGATTTTGCTTCCCACGTTGTAAGATTTGTATCTTTTATTCACCAAATTATATGAGTTCTGCAGATACATAACATTATATCAGAGACTAAAGAATATTGAAGAACTATGAAAATATTTGTTGTGTAGTTTATTTATGCGTTCACCTTGAAAGTAATGCCACTTGCAACCACATTGGATGCTAAAGAAGTAAACGTAGCGTTATGGTTTATTGATCTGTGGTCTGCGTAACTTATGGTTGTTGTCGAATTACCCTCTCCTTCTAAAATTATACATGATTTTTCTCTCGGAATAGTAACCCTTTCTCTGAATAATTATAATATGAACATGGTTATATGATTATAGAAATGTCATGAGAGAAAAAAATCACAGTAATTTATCTATTAATACAAGAAGGAAAAAAACTGAGATATTCAAATATATTGCATATATTAGAGCCATACTATTAAACCTGAGAAACCTGCCAGATTATATATTTACATTCTTAAAGTTATATGATATAAAAAAATTAATTTTTAAAATAATTTTATTTTAAATTTAATTTGAAAAAAAGTGGTGTAGCAAGTCAATCCTTTTCGACTTAGTTTTTACCCACCAATTTTGACATATTATGTGCACTAACTATTCATTTAAATTTGTATTTATTTAAATTCACATCCTCTCTAAATCTGTATTTAGAAAAAGAAAATTTTCAGATAAATAATTTTATGACTTTATTTTCATAAAAATCATGTAAAGTTATTTGATGACTATTTTCAATTCGTTCTCATGTAGTTGTCAATTGACCATTGTGATAGATGTGACGAATGGTGAAAAATACACCCTTAGCTTGATTTAACTGATCAGATGATAAATGAGGAAAATCTTTCGACTCACTTATAATATCTCATATAACTCACTCATAAATGAATCTTTCAACATGAGTCCTTTTATAACATATCTTATGTAATTCATATATCTCATATTTTCAAAATTTCTACAAATTTTCGACAATCATAATATTTAATTCAGTAATTATATGACCCATAATATTCCATATTACAATAACTCATAAAACTTTATAAGTTCGCATCCCAATAAAATCTACATCAAACGTCTAAGATTAAAATACAAACTTAAAGCAAATGTTTACTGTATTGTTTAAAACAAACTAATGAGTTAAAAATTTCAATTCTAACCTAAATAATTTAACCTATGAGTCATAATCTACTTTGTAACTTATGTAAGTTAATGGATTAAGTCAACACAAAATCTTGGTACGAGGCATATTGTTGGAGAGATTTTTCCACTCTTTTTTCATAATGGTATCCTAATCTTATTTATTCAAGGTAAAACCAAATTAAATGTAGCTATATACAAAAAGATTATGCCATGCATGAAAAACATTCATTGTATTTTCATAACAAAATTCTTGTTATCGTTGATTAAATTTTGATGTTATAAGAGTATGATTTGAACTTACATGTATAAGCCTGCTTGAATATGAATCTTGATCCATTGGTCATTGTTAATTTTTACAGAATCAATGGCTTCTTGAATTGTACTAAATGTTGCGTCGCCTTCTTTACCAACAATGATAGTTTCTGTAACATGATTTCCACCACAGTCTGTGGCTTTACCAACACAAAAGAAACAACTAATCAACAAGATTGGAAGAAAACTCATCATTCTAGAGAACGATTCCATGATAAAATGTTGAAAGCATAAACTTCCCTTTTAATACCAAAAAAAAAAAAAAAACGTGGCCAAAACTATTTCACTTTTCTTTTTGACTTAAAGAGAATGTTTAATTCATTAATTACTACTTCAAATTATTTTCAATATTTTAATTTAATTTCCCCTCACAATTAATAATTCTCCTAATAAAATGTTAACTATCACAGTGCATTTATATGAAAGAAGACAATGGATCAATGAATATGGGCTGTTACAATAATTAAAAGAAAACAATGTTCACTAAATACATTTATTACTTTATTCAACAAACGTGGCTATTGAAAAAGTCTAAATGCTGCTAATTCCACTATTTCAATCTTTTATCTAAATCTATATCACTACACATTTATTTTATTTTATTTTTTAAAATATTTACGTTTACTTTTATAATTATAACAAAAATAATTTTATTATTTTTACCATAAAAAAATAAATGTCATGCGCAAGAACAAGTGTTTCTACTAATTTTAATGAAATGTTTAATTATTTTCATTTTAGATTTATTGGATACCTTTATATAAATTTTAATTATTATAATTAAGAGTATATAACATTTGAAAAATGATAGTAAATTTATAAATTAAAATTTTAACTATGTGGTTCTTGATTTTTAAAACTAACTAAGTCAGACAACATTAAATCAAAATGAATAGAATTCACATTATACTAAGTTGAATGGAGTCACATTTAACATACTCAAGTCAATTCCACACAAATTTGTATATAAGATGAGAGTGAGATTCATATTCAAGCTTGTTATTGTATACAATACTTTGCTAATAAATTAATGATAAATTGAAAATATTAGTCAACTATAGATTATTACATTAAGACATTAATAGATTAATAAATTAATATTCATTGATTTATAAATTAATAGATTAAAACAATCAATAGATTATTAAATTAAAAAAATTCAAGAACAAAATAAAACTTAAAAATTAAAATGATTTTTTTAAAATTGAAAATTAGAACAATACAAAATTCATAAATTTAAGATATTAATAAATTAACATTAATAAAATAATAAATTAATAAAAAATATAATTGAAATTGAAAAAGGAAAGTAATTAAAGAAATTAATATATTTATAAATTAATACATTATTAAACTAACAAATTGAAAAATAAGAAATTGATAAATTTAAAAAAAAATTAAATTAACAAATTCAATAATTAACAAATTCAGAAATTAATAAATTAAAAAAATTGATTGATTAAAAAGTTGATGAATTAAAAAATTTATATATTAACAGATTAAAAAATTAATGCATTAAGAAAAACAAATTAATGAAATATAATTTCACATATTGATAAATAAAAAAATATATTAACTAATAGATAAGTTATAAAATTGATAAATGAACAAATATAAATTATGTAATTGATATATTAACAAAGTGATATATTAAAAAATTAATAATTTTAAAAATAAACAACTTAATATATCTATAAATTAATTTATTAAAAAATAATACTTTATAGAAAATTAATCGATAAAATATTGATAATTAACATTATCAATTCAAATATTAATTTATAAAATATAAATTATTGATAATGAAAATAGTTTTTATTATAAATAAAAAGTTATAATTGATTTTTAAATCGATAATTAAATTTTTTTTTATTTTAAATTGATCACTAATATTAGTTAATAAAATTTTGATTAAAATAAATTGATTTTTTAATTATTTAAATATATTTGTAGTTATTAAAATTTATTATTATTTAAGAATTTTTTATAATGATAAAAAAATGATAGTTATTTGTAAAATTACTTGCATTGTTGCCTGTCTAAGTCAATGTGACTCAGTACTAAGAGTGGCAAGAAACGTTTATCAGTTTTGATATGTTAAAACAAACAACTATTAATTAAGAAAATTCAGAAAAGAAAGAAGACATATCTAAATACTACTAGATTAATTAATTATTTCAAATTATAAATTGAAAATTATAACAATTATACCTTTATCAGAAGAAGAAGTAAATGTTTACACTCAAAGTTTTACAAGGTTAAAATCAAATTTAATTAATTTTGTTAAATTAAGAAATTTGAATCATGTAGTTTAATTTCCTGTCACAATGGATATACTTCTTCATCTTTTATCTCTTATAATTGGAGTTGTTTAAATGTGATTATTATTTGACTTGTTATATATGTACCTTAGTTTTTCTGTCAACATCATCGGAATTAACTCAGTGAATAGCTAACTTAGTTTCGAAGTGATGATTTTGTATACCTACTAACATGACAAATAGCTACATATATATTTATAACCAAGAGAAAATTTAACTCAATTTATTTTTTAATTTATTAATCACAATGGAAAGTCTTTCAAAAAAGTGAAGAATATTCGTCATGGGAAAATTTGAAGTGTTAAAATCCTCTGCCAAATAAAAATTATTAATAATTAAAATAATTTTTAAACGTGTCAATATAATGAATCGATATTTAAATTTGTGATTAACATTAATTATTAAAATTTTAGCTATTAAAGAAATTGATTTCTATTTATTTATTGCATATGACCTTAAATAACATTTATTTCTTTATATTTTCATTTTTATTACTTTTACTTGAATTTTCATTTATTAAATTTATATTTGTATTAATTATAACTAGTAAGTATTTTTGTATTCACATGCATTATACTTGGCCTTTTCCTAGGCATTTATTAAATTATTAAAATATTTTTTAAAACTATTCATTATTTTACAAAATAAAAATAATAACAGTAACGAAATGTTTAAAATATTAGTTATGATTAAAATTCAATAATTAAAAATCAATACCATATATCACTATATTAACTAGACAAAACACATAGCACATATATAATTACATTTTTTTATAATAATGAAAAATAATAAAATTATTATTATAAAATTAAGTAACTTTGGTAAAGTTATTATAAATAGTTTTTATTTATTTTGTAGACAACTAAAAAAAACAGTTAAATTTAAATAAACAGTAATTTAAAAAATAAAATTAATAAAATAATTATTTTAAGAAAAATAAAATATTTGTTTAAAGCGTAAATTTGGAAAAGATATCAAATAGACGAGTCCTTTATATATAGGTATAGACAAATCTATAAATATTAAATTTTTGGATTATTAATTATTTATACACCTTGCCCTTGTTAGTCTCTTATTTTAAATTGGTATTAACGTTATTTAGTTATTTGGAAAGTATTATTGTCAAAATTTAAAATATGACATGTGTCAAATTGTTTAAAAGATGTTACATGTCAAAAATTTAAAAGATGTCACGTATTAATCAAGAAAAATATCAAAACAAAAGATGACAGATTTTGACATTTGACAATTTTTCAAACTCCACTAATGTCAACTTAACAATAATAACTACATAACATTTTTTTTTATTAAAAAAACTTAACTAAATGAAAAAAACTTATAAAACCCAAAACAAATCATAGTCTAAATACGAGAACCAAGTTATTAGTTAAGCAAGATGGTTAATATTGCATACAACTATATTTCTTTGTTGATTTTACAAAAGTTATCGTAGTGTTCCTTTGTGTGAATAGTATTATTGAAATTAGTTTGAAGAGACGAATTAAGATGTGAAATGGTGTTTGTTTTAGAAGATGAATATAGAAAAACACAGAAAGAATTGAAAAAGATATCACAATTTGATCTCACCACAAATGCAAAGATTTGCATAAATATATCAGTTTTTACCCTTTTCTCCTCATTTTTTATTATCATATTATACATTTTTAATAATTATTATTAATAATACATATAATAATCATTAATAATTAAAATATTGATAACTATAACTATG
>Ga0209389_1002876_pt1 | contig 13480 bp, 10 predicted proteins | sample CowpearedBW_FD_187526 | JGI IMG/M metagenome (GOLD analysis project Ga0209389, IMG submission 187526) | Root nodule microbial communities of legume samples collected from California, USA - Cow pea red BW (SPAdes) (version 2) | ecosystem: Host-associated > Plants > Roots > Nodule | place: USA... | reverse complement strand
GCCACCTAGCCATGCTCTACTTTCTCTTAATTACCTACAAAACAAGACAAACAAGGATTATCATGTTGGTTTAAGTTAATATAATCTTGGTCAAATGTCAACTTTAGGTCAAAGTCAACAAGTCAACCAAAATAAGTCAACTAGAAACCAACTTAGGGAATTCAAACTAAAGTAATGCAAAACAAAGATAAAGGTGATGGAATAAAAGACTCCCTTCTAAACATGCTTCTAGTGATCCTTCTTGAGGGAGCTTCTAAGGAGGTGGTATGGTGGGTCACGCCTTCATCAGATACACCAATTAGATTGATGCAGTCTTGGTCCCAAAGCATGAAGTTAACAACCTTTTTTCCATTAGTCACTTGAATTTCAAGCTTGTATCTACAAACATCAATTCAACCATAAATAAGATTGTAACATAGGTAAACTATTACGCATCTAGTACGAATTACTAATTTTTTTTATTATATTTGGCAGGTATTACTAACCTCATTCTTGAATACTCATTATAACCAATAATAAAAGTGTTAAGAATAGCATCAACAACAACAAAAAGTTGTGAATAAAAGTTTACAAAATCACAACTACCTCTAACACAGTTAGAATCTCTAAAACACTTTTAACAACAATTTTATATATAAACCTATATATCAACATGACTAATCTGGGAAGACCCATTGTATTGACTTCCCCACTCAAAAATTTCAGTGCACAACTTCTACACATTAAACATTAGTTAGTGTTTATCAAATATAAAGCTTTATTGAATAATACAGGGGGTAATATAAAAATATTACTTTTCAAATTCCTTCCTAAATTCAATTAGTTCAACTATATCATCTCCCACTATCAACTTCAAACCATTCCAACAATTGCACAACGACACCGGACATGGACCTATACAAAATAATTTAAATTAATTCATAAATTATGCACATTAGCTTCAATAAGAATAAAGAATATAAAATTTTTTTGTCTCCATAATAAAACCTTATGCAACCTTTAACTATTCTAGAGTAAGAATAATAGTAGGATAAGGTGTTTCACGACTTTCCCTCCAATAACTCACCAATCTTATACAATATGAATCCCACAGAGTGCAACAGATTGACACACCACTAAATTAATCTATACATAATATAATTCAAGGTAGCACAAAGTGCAAGTTTTAAAAAAAAACTAACAAAAGTCATCTTCTTTTCATTACTAAAATGGGAAATTGTAGAAGTGTTGAGCTGAAAGAACGTGGTTTTCTAACATGCAAGAACGTGATGCTTTATGTGAGTGACACATGTCTAAATTTTTAAATTTTGAATTCTTTCGCGAGCATATATTTTTCTTACTCTTTTCTATGTATCAGTCACCTTCCACGCCTCTTACACACCTCCCTCATTCTTCAAATATCCAAATGCAAAACACTTCATCTTCCTCTCCCCCTCTCATTGTCATTTTATTCTCGCCCTATCTCCTCCACTAAATTTCTCACCATATTCTTTTTGTCACATTTTGGGCATGGTGGTAAGTTTCAAAGCTTGATATTTCACTATTTGCAACAAGGTTTAACACCATAAAGTTTTGGTATTTATTATTGATCTAGGATTTTTTGTCAGTTTTCTTTCAAACTACAGATGTATCATTTAACATTTTCACATCTTTTTTATCTTCATCCTTTGGACATTATTGATGCTCTTAGGAGATGAGTTGAAGAGGAAAAGACACTTGAATGGTTAGTTTTCTTTTTTTTTTCTTTTCTTTCTTTTATTTTATTTTCTGAATGTTAATTTATCCACCTCATCTTCTTTGCCTTCTTTCTATAGCATTTTGGGTATCGTGGTAAGTTTGAAAGCTCGATCTTTCACTATTTGCAACAAGCTTAATACCTTAAAGTTTTAGTTTTTATTATTAATCTAGGATTTTTTTTGGCCAGGCTTCTTTCTAACTATAAATCTATCATTTAAGGTTTTTACATCTTTGGTGTCTTAATCCTTTGAATGTTATTGGAGCTCTTAGAAGATGAGTTGAAGAGGAAAAAGGGACTTGAATGGTTAGTTTTCAGTTTTCTTCTTATCTTTCTTCTTTCAATTATTTTCTTTTCTGAATGTTAATTTATCAACCTACTCTTACTTCTTTTTATTTGGTTTGCAACCATTTGATGAGTTTTCACTTCTTGGTGTGCAAGTTGTTATATGCAATTTTGTTTGGTTAATTGATGGGTAACTTTTGATACTTACTGTTGGTGTTGGCAGGCAAGGATTTTTTTTTTATGTTAGTCCTACTATCAGAAGAGGAGTTGAAGAGTAAAATAGAACTTTAATGGCTAGTTTTTTGGTTTTTTTTCCTTCTCTAATTGTTTGTTTGAGTGTTTGTTGTTTCTATTAATCTATGTTTCAAATGAATGTTAACTTCATTGTTTTTTTTGTATATCTAAATGGATTTTTCATTCCTATCCATTAGCTCATTAGTATCATCTTCTTGAGCTACTTTATTGCTCCATATCATTAATCCATTTTAACTCCTATCTTTGTAAATATATTTGGCAAATCTCTATGTACAGGATAAGGCTAATTTTGTCTTTGGAATCTTACATGTTGAAATTGCTACAAAAGAAATGGCTATTTGTTTTTAAAATGTTTGGTCCAAATACTCCTCTAATTCTCTCTTACACCCAAAATTATTTTACTTTTATTATTTTTTTGTTTTTTTCGTACTAATCTAGCAAAAACCTGATAGAAATCAAAATTGTAAGACCCGTGAAATTTAATTTAATTAATTAATTATGGCATTAGCTCAAATGGTTACGAGTATGACGTGAAAAAGTATTATTTATGGCATTAATTATTGATTAATATGACGTGAAAAAGTATTAGCTCAAATGATTACGAGTACTTAATTGTGTTGGAGGACTTGGGTTTAAGTCTTATGTATGCCATTTTTGTGCTATTTGATTTATTATTATTTTAGCAATATGTTTGATCATGTTGAGTGATAATATAATTATAGAATTATATGAGTTATCACAAAACATGAATTGGTTGAATGGTTGTGCATTGGTTTGACATTGGCATGGTTGTGGGTTCGAACCTTAGTAGAACCATATTAAACTTATTTTTGCTAAAATTAATTTTGGCATGAATTTGAAAGAGTAGAGAAACCCTAGTAACAATGGGCGACCAAGGGAGGCTGGATAAACAGTCCATAATGACCTAATGAATGACAATAATCATCAACATTAAACCATTTTCGTTTTAGTGCATTAACATATCATTAAGACACCATTAAAAGGCAAAATTTGAGTGAGAAGAAAGGTTTTTGTGCTGGCCATTGTTGCTTAGTGAGAGGAGTACGAAATTGGAGAGTGTACTGCGATAATTGAGTGAGAAGGGGAGCTAAAGTGAAAAAGCAAGGGGCGTCCATTTTGATCAAAGAAGAAGCCAAGAACCCCAAGTTTAAGCTAAGGAATCCATGTTAGGGGAGCTTTACTCGTTAGATTGGTGTTTAAGTCTGAATTGAATTATAAATATATTATGATTATGCATGAAATTCGTTTACTCTGTTTAATCTCGTGTTTCTGGAAATTTCCAGAAACTTCCTAGCGGGCGATGAACTGTCGTCAAGCGACTCATCCATTTTCTAAGCAATTTTGGGTTCCTACAGAGGAACCGCCTACCAACTATATTTGGAAAATAGTCTATTTGACCAACTTTGACCAGTCTTTGCCTATAGTTGATTGTTTGACTAGTTTTGACTCTTTGACTGTCCATTGAGAAGTTGACATGTGGTAGTCTGCTTTCTCTCTTCAGAACTAGGGTTTCTTCCTCCTTCCTTCTTCCTTCACCGTGGTTTCTGCCGCTGGGACGTTTTATTACATTACCAAGCAACCGCAATGGGTTCTCATGATGGTTGTTGTGTATGTCGCGTTTCAATCTACATCTGATGGTATCGCAAGGTTTGTGGCTGCGTTTACGTTGCACGATTGAATACGTGATCTCTGGTATTGCAAAATTGGTGAGAACTCACATGTGCGATGTGGGCATTTGCAGTGCAGATTTGTGGTATTGCGGCAACAAAGATGCTGGTGCGAAAAGATGAACGTTGCAGCGGATCAGTGGTGGACGGGAGGTGTTGCTCTGCTATTGCGACTTCTCCAAGTTTCACGAGTTGCTACAAATGTTACAGAACACATAAACGATGGAGGTGCTAGGTCCGCGACTATTGTAAAACAATGGTAACAAGTTCGCGTTCTAGAGCGGTGATGGTGGTTGCGAGAAAGGTTCGTGGCTGCAGGTTGACGGTGGTGCTGCCATTGAAGGAGTCAAGCATGGTGACTTCGTGTTTTCTGCTGCCATGAGTGTTGTCGCGATGAATAAGACGTAGCTAATGGTCACGGTGGAAGTGGACGGCTTGATGGTCCAACGTTGATAAGGAGTCACACAAATCTAAAGCGGTGAAGAATTGAGGCTTACTCGAGCATGGTGCAGGCTGTGGTGGCAACATGATGATTTGGAGAAGATGGTGGCACAAAGACGGAGCAATGAAGGTCCGTTTTGGCTACTACAGGTGATGAAGTTGATGGCGCGATGTGAAACGACAAGTTGCAGCAGTGGTCAACCGTTTGTAGCGGCTTTCGTGGAGGGTGGCGGCTGCCGACATGGTGATGGTGAGAAAGGAGAAAGATTAGGGTTAGGGTTTCTGTTTGGGAAGCAGATGATGACATGGCAAGCTTTGATTGGTCAGTTTAATCAGTGGAGGATTGCCACGTGGCATGATCTGGTTGAGTGGAGTTTATGTGGTAGTAGGGGTGTAAATTAGTAAAAATTAGAGGTGCAAAAAAGAATTAGGTGGCCCAATTGCAGGAGGAGTGTGTAAAATAAAAACTGGAGGTGCATTTAGCTCCTGATTATTCTCTTTTAGAAATTTTCTATTTTTGGACCTATTTTGTAACAATGAATAAATCCAATAATCACAAATCTTAATTAAATCAATCCTTAAGCGCAAAAAATATATTAAATCCCCAAATTTAACATTAATTGGGGGCAAAAGTTTGAACAAATCATACCTGTCAGGCGACACCTGCAGGCAGAGTGACACCAGAGGTGCTTGGCGCCTGGCGGTACGCATCCCCCGCTAGGCGGTCTGGAGGCCTGTTGCGCCTGGTGACTCGCATGCAGCGTCAGGAGATCTTGGTGAGGCAAAAGCGGTTTGCTTGTTTTGATGTGCATGGTCTATAAGGCTTTAATGATACTTCAAAGGTCGACTTGCTGGTGTTCCTTGAGTTGTGGCTTAGAACGAATCCCTTGAGTTGTGGCTCGAGATAAGGGTTAAGTACGTGGCATTCCTTGAGTTGTGGCTCGGAATGACATCTCTTAAGTTGTGGCTCGAGATGACGGATGAACACGAGGAACTCTTGAGTTGTGACTCGGGTTGGCGAGTGTTGTTGGTATGAGTGTGCATGTTGTGGCATGTACTGATTGGTCCAGTTAGATTGTCCTCCTCAGTAACAAGCTAACGAGTTTGGTAGTCTTGGGATATTACGAATGTTATTCATATTGGGAACTCCGCCTGGGTTACAGTGTGTGATCCGTAGCATGGTTTCCTACACGTGCTCTGCCAGTTGTGGCTGGTAGGTGTGGCAGCAAGACATATTCAAGTATTCATCAGAAGACGTAGAACACGGGTGACATGGTTATAGCCATGTGTGTGAAATCAAAGGATATGAGTTCCTTTAGTGTGTTTGAAATTATATGAATTGAGTGCATATCTTTTATTATGTTAGCTCACCCTACTTGCTTGTGTTTGGCGATGATCGTGTACGCGGTACACGAGAGCAAATGATGTTGCATGTGGATTTGGTGAGGCCTAGAGATGGAGGGGGATAGATCGGGATTATCAGAGTTTTGATTATTTTACTATGTTCAGATTAAATTGTAAACTTTATCAGACATCGATATATTATGAGAATTTTATGACCATGGAGTTATGGTTACAAAGTTTATTATATGATAATGGGAATAAAGTTTTAATTTTCCCATGTTTTTTTGGAATCTCAGTTATAATAAATGAAGTGTATTATTTATTTCTTTATTCTATTATTTAAACCCATAATATCCGATCGGGATGTTACATTTGGTATAAGAGCTTTGTTTTCAAAATGATTTTTGGGGTCTAAGGGGGGTAAGCTTGTGTAATTTTGGCTTATATAGTCATGACTTAAGTTGTGTGGTTTGAACAGCTGAAAAATGTGGCGCGCACAAGCTATGACAAATCTAAGAAGAAGAAATAAAGTTGGAGCTGATGAGATCACGCATGTGATTCAGTGGATGGTGGATGCCATACAGCCTATTACAGCGCAAACCAAAGCTGTGGTCGCACCTACTCGTCTTATGACCATGGGAGACTTTATGAGAGACAGGCCAACCAAATTCTCAGGCAAGGCCACTCCTGATGAGGCGGATGCATATAAGTTATCTTTCGTCACCTTCCTGCTGGTGACAGATGTTGAATATTGCTAGGTCGGGATGCAGCACTTGATGTAGACTCGAGAGGAAGCGATAAGTTAGAACTCCTTCAGGACGTGATTCCTGGAGAAATACTTCCCTGATAGTGCCAAACATGAGAGGGAAGTTGAATTCCTCACATTCCAGCAGGGGAAACTGAATGTGCAAGCATACACAGACAAGTTTGAGTACTTGGCGAGATTCTACTTGCCCGCTGTCATTGAGGAGTGGAGGTGCAAAAAATATGAGGGCAGACTGAAACATGAGTTGCGCTGATTCTTAGTACCACTCCGATCGAGTAGCTGGAGATGGGGCCCAACAGAGTGGCACGATCACAGAAGACTATTACAAAATCACGACAGCAGAAGAAGCCTTACAATTGTCCGCAAACTTCAGCTAGGAAATTATAGTGTCTTAACTGTGGGGGAGAGCATCTGGGGAGGGATTATCCAAAACCCTTTGGCAGCTTAGGGTGGTGTTAGCACTGGTAAGTGCTAGGTGTGTGATCAGACAAGACACTTTGCTTGACAGTGTCCCAATAAGAAACCAGCTGGAGGTGTGCCAGCAAAGAAGCCAGTTAGAGAGCGGCCTAGAGCACTAGGGCGCATGTTTGCATTGACGACCACCGAGACGACTCAATCAGGTAATCTCGTGCAGAAAACTTGTATGGTTTTTGGTAACAATGTGGTGGCGTTGTTTGATTCAGGAGCCACCCATTCATTCATGTCTAATGAATGTGTGAGAGGACTCGAACTTATATTACGAGAGCTGGGGTGCGAGCCGATAGTTGTGACACGAGCATCTGTTGAGGAATCTACCACTTCTGTTTGTGTGGGATGCCCTATGGAAGTGGCATGTCGCAGGTTCAAGGCGAATCTCATATGCTTGCCAATGGAGGGCCTGGAAGTGATTCTAGAAATTGACTAGCTGTCAAGCAACCATATTGTCATCGATTGTGGACGGCGTAGCGTAGTATTCCCAAATATAGAAGGATTTGTATTGTAATAAAGAATACAATAACAAACTTGTGCACAGCGTAGCGTAATAAAGAACAACAGATGAAGTCAATACCTTTGTTATGGATAAGTAATCTGGCTGAAAACTTGTGCACAGAAGATTTGTCGTCAAAATAACAAAAAAGATTTCAATAAGGATACAAACTTGCTGGAGAAGCAAACTACAAAATGGCTCCAATTCATTTAATTTATTAGATTAATAACATGGGTTTCGAAATTTGTTTTGTAAAACAATGCCTAACATGAATTTCAAAATTTCCGATAAACTTAAGGCTCATATACAGATGAAATCATAGGAAGATGAAGTGCGTACCTTGCGATTGTTAAGAAATTTGGTAGAAAACTTGTGTATACAAAGATTGTGGTGAACAAAACATATCAGATTTCAATTTCAATATTGATAAAAACTTCATGGAGAAGTAAAGTAAAGATCTGACGGAATAAATTTAATACTTTATTTTATTAAAACTATATGACGTGTTGATATGCATTAATTATGAGCATTGAAAAATCTGGACGAATATATACAAAATATATTGAGAAGTACAGACAATCATAACATTACACAGTTTCAAGACCAGAGTTTACAAATTATTAAAATTGAAAAGATGGGAGAGAGTTTTGACGGTTGAGTATGGCGTTAAGTACTTGCAAAAGTGTCTTGAATAGCGCAAAAAATGAAAAAAATCTTTAAAGTCATTTTAATCAACAATTAAAAAATCAAATTTAAAATTAAAAAATCATTTAAAAAAAAAATACTAACTGATAAGACATTTTGGTGTCTGACATTAAATAAATTGAAAAGATATTTAATTGTGGAGAAAGATATGGAGTAGTGTTGAATTAAATGACAACTTTTTAAAATGGCAATAATATAGTTGAAAATGGAAATAATATGGAGCAAGAAAACATTGAAAAAGTTGCTATTTGTTAGTTCCCATTTGTATTTAGATATAGATTCAAACTAATAATGAACTTGACTCTTTATTCCAGCATGTCTTATAAGTTTCATACCAATAAATTTATTTTTAATAAACCCCGTGCGTTGCACGAGTCAAAGTTCTAGTGAAATAAAAAAAAAACAACTTCAAAACACAATTAAACTAATATATTAAAACTGCTCTATCAAAGAAAATAACATTAATATTAAATTGTACCTATCTCGAAATGACATGTAGGTCTGCTGCCGACGTGGGAGTGACGAGGAGTAGAGATGTAAATTAGCATCATCACAAAACCGAGGTAGAGTTGGTGATATATGAAGAAAAAGAGTAGCATCGTCATAAAGCCGAGGCAGAGTTGGTGATATATGAAGAAAAAGAGTAGCAATGTCATAAAGCTGAGGCAGAGTTGGTGATATATGAAGAAAAAGAGTAGTGTCATCATAAATCTGAGGCAGAGTTGGTGATATATGAAGAAAAAGAGTAGCATCGCCACAAAACCGAGGTCATTGCAAGAAGCTAGAAGGATGTCTTAATAGGAACGACCTCTCTGTAAGAAGCTAGGATCGAGGAGATGGTGTGCGTGAAGATAGAATCAAAATCTTAGATTATGTAAAGTAATTATTTTGTTAAGAAAATGTTTAAAAAAGATACGTTAGTTGTTATTTAGGGGAATAATTTTAGGTTATCTCTAAGGCTATTGTTATTCATTAACTGATTATGTATATCGACAATATTTGTAACCAATTTACCTTCTATAAATAAGAATGTTACTCCCATGGTTGAGGGTTATTTTACACCTTTTTTTGACCGGAACATAAACCAACCTCAAATCCTTCAGGTTAGAGACAACATTTTTCGCATTGGGTTTCTCCTCCACATTATCCACCACACCAATGCCATCACGCAAAAACTAAAAAGTAAATCAACACAACAAATTAAATAAGACATATGGAGAAATGACAAATAACTTACCAAACAACAAATTCGTAGAATATTGACCATCAATGATATCCTTTATACTTTTGAACTTCCAAACTTTTGCAGGTATGCTGGCAATGTGTAAGACCCGAGAAATTTAAATAATCAATTAAATAATTATTTAATAAATGCAGGTAGTATAAGCCTTTAAGGCATTTAATGCGGAGTTCTATGACGTGGAAAAGTACTAGCTCAAGTGGTTGAGAGTACTTAGTTGTGTGAGAGGACTTGGGTTTAAGTCCTATGTATGTCAATTGTATGTTATTTTAATTTGTGCATTATTTTAATGATATGTTTGAATGTGGTTAGTGATAATGTAATCCTAAAATTTTTATAATTATCACAAAAAATGAATTTGTTGAATTGGTTGTGCATTGGCTTTGTAATTGAGTGGTTGTGTGTTCAAACCTTGTTAGGAACGAAACTAAACTTTCTTTTTGCCTAATTTTATTTTGGCATGGAAATGAAGAGGCATAGAAACCCTAGTTGCATAGAGAGGCAACTTAGTGAGTTAAAGACAACCAAATAATGGTCTTTGATTAACCATTAACCTAAAACTTAATGACAATTTCGGTTTTGGGTTTAATTAGAATTAACTAAGGTAGTTTTGGAGAGAGAGGAAAAAGGGAAAAACATGAGAGAGGAAGAGAGGAAATGAGGTGGATTCGTGGAAAGAGGAATCTGAAGGCAATTTGTGGGACTGGGCCATGCATTTTAGAAGGGGGAGAGTTGAGTTTTTGAGAAGGAAGGGAAGGCTCTTTGGCATCATAAAACAAGGGTTAAGAGACCTTTTGAAGTAAGAATTTCAGGTAAGGGGAGCAACTTTTGCGTGTTTTAAATCTTATACAATGTACTGTATTTGAATGAATCTTATTGCATGAATTCCCTCCTTAAAAGCGTTGTTTTCGTGATTTCTGGGTTTCTGCCCAAAAAACGCTTGGTGGTAAAGCCCGAGCCGCCAGGTGACGCATCAGTCTATGCCTGATTTTGTTGCATTTTAACATGAACCGCCTGGTGGCGATGAATACCCGCCAGGCGGCGCGACACTGTTCGTGTTTTCTAGTTCATTTTGTTGTGTTCTGTGTGAAAGTCAATGTGACTTCTGGAAAAATTGGGTGTATAAATCATATTGAATGATTTATTGTCGTGATATTAATGATATTTGAGTATGTGTTGAATCTTTGGGAAAAATTGTGAGTGATGAAGCATGAATATATGTTAGGAGTTTTGAGAAGAGTGATTGGAATCCAATTTTTGAGAGTAAGGGTTAATGGACATTAATAATGAAATTGGGGAGGAAGTTTTAAAGCAGCGTGTGTGATTCAAAGCATTGTGGTCCTTTAGAAATTGGAAATATTCTGGATTAGGGCCTTGGGCTACTCGCAGGTACAGAAACAAGAGGTTCTGTCTGGTTCTGATACACTGCCTGGCAGCACCTTGCTTGCCGCCAGGCGATGACGAGGTACAGGCACAGTTCTGCGAAATTGTGTAATTTGGTAACGAGGGAGAGACCTATGGAAGTGAGTGGTAATAGAAATTAGGTGATAAAATGGGAAGGAACAATATATATATATATATATATATATATATATATATATATATAGTAATTGAGAATGGGAATAATTGAGAAGTGTGATAGTATGTATATATTAATATACAGTTGTGGAAACGTTGATGAATGAGAGGGAGAATGTTAATTCTAATCAAAAGTTTCAAGTTCTGGAAAGCATAGGTTTTCTTGGGTGTGTACAATTGGAACACGAGAAGGTCATGCCTTAGTCGCTTAAGGTATAAATCCTAGCTATGGAATTTTGAGTGGGAGGGGTTTTGGAATGCAAGACTTGGATACATTTTTGGGTTTAATTAGAAACTTGTGGTCTTATATTGAAATACTAGATTAGTGGTATTTTCTATAAGTGTGATTGAGGCATTATGCAATTTTAAAGTACATAGTGAATCCATACGCCTTGAATCAAGGAATTGACAATTAGGGTTGATAGGCAATCAAACCTTGTGAGGGTTTCAGATTTCCAAGAATTTAATCTTAATTGATGTGTGTATTTCTATACTTGTGGAAGTACCTTGGGTGGTAAGCCAACCTGCTTTGGGGTGCAAAAACCAGTAGGATTTTCGCTACTGGTATAGCGTCTGGCGACACGGGTGTGTGCGCCAAATAGGAGCACTAGGGGGTTTCTTTCACGCGTGGCATCTGGCGGCAGAGTGTGGTTCGTAAGACGATAGACTTCAAAACAAAGGGTTTGCAATGACTTGGCGCCTAGCGGTAGAGGCGTTCTGCCAGGCGGTCTGCACAGGTTTCGCCTGGCGGTGCTTAGGCTGCATCAGGCGATAATGCTACAGAATGTGGCTTGTGTTTCTTGCGTTCAAGCAGTGATGCTATACTTGGATCAGGAGATGTTGTGCCATGAGCGGATAGGTTCATGGATGGTGGTGAACACATGATGATATGAGCAGGTAGGTTCATATCATGTTACTCTCGTGTGGGGATACGAGCGAGGTAGGTTCGTATGTTTCGTGATCACATTTGAGATATGTTGCTTGCGGGGAGATACGCAGCTGGTGGATCACGTGTGTTGGACTACGGGCGGGGAGGTTCGTAGAGTAGGATTACAAGCGGGGAGGTTCGTAGAGGCAGGATCACGAGCGGGCAGGTTCATGTGAGCATCATAAATCCTGAGTACAAGGCTAACTAATTGTGTGGTTTGAAGGTTGAAAATCCTTAGGGATTAAGGTCTTGACCAAAAACTAATTAGGATGAATAAGATGGGTGTATTACTTTTATTCTATTATATTATATGTTGTTTTATTTTACAAGCTCACCCTTTCTGTTTGTGCTTGTCGATGATCGTGTAATTCTTTACACGGGAGCAGATGATAATACAGGTGATGTTGTGGATGCATAGGCGACGAAGAGAGGGCTAGCTTGGGGACTTGAGCTAGGGATTTTTACTATGTTTTCATTTGTTTTATTGGAAACTTGGAACTTATAATAACTTTGTGTTTTAATTTCATTTGAATTTTTGGCGCACTGGATATTATTTTAAACTTTCCCGCGTTTGGGAATAATAATATTACGACGTTTGAATTTCATTTTTATATTTATTTATTTAATTAAGTAATTTCCCATAGGGATGTTACACAATGGGTTGTGGTCGTACAAGCTCCTATAAACAATATCTTAAAGGGACGCAAACTCTATATTGAGCTCTGTTCTTTAAGATTTTGAAGTTATGCATTATATAACTTTGTCCCTCCTTTTACTTGTCTTCCCACGTACTAATTTCTTCCTTCTTAATCATAACAGGGATAACATCACCCTGAGCATCACAATCATGCATATAATGTTAAATTTATTTTTTATTTTCTAAAATAAAAAATATATAATGTATATAAACAATGAAATGATACATTACCTTTTGATCTGTCAAAACCATCTCCATATTTCATTTGGAATCCCATGATTCAACAAACTACAAATCTACGATTCTGACAAGTTTCAAAGTTTTCCTTTTTTCATCAATATCCTTGATCATATCAAATTTCTTTACCATCTAATAAATGGCAATAAAATAGTTCATACGTTTTAGCACAAAAAAACATAACAACTTAAAAATATGAACAACCATGTCTGCTTCAGCAAACATAAATAGATGACAAAAAAATAGCAAAAGACCACCAACAAAAACATAATCATCATCACGTATACTTTTTGTTCAAAAATACCTTCTAAAAACAAAAACTTGAACTTTTTCTTCAACTCACAGTAATAGTTGCACCAAGTATAAAAAAATAAATATAACACCATCAACAACAACAAAACATGTTCAAGATTTTGTTCAAAAACATCTTCTAAAAACAAAAACTCAACCTTGTCTTCAAGACGAAAAACATTGCAAAAATTAAATCTTTCGCAAAAAATAATCAACACGAAGTAAGAAAAAATAACAGAGTAAGAAGAAGAAAGAACAAAGATCCACGAAGAAAAAGAATAAAATTAAGAAAATAGAAGAAAAAATAAATAACAACAAAAAAT